>OIZP01001248.1_pt1 | contig 13412 bp, 10 predicted proteins | sample 1588531 | NCBI WGS metagenome assembly OIZP01 (sample SAMN03283283) | human gut metagenome | biome: human-associated habitat; material: feces | host: Homo sapiens | place: Peru | collected 2012 | reverse complement strand
GCAAAAACAACTCATAACTATAGATTCGAGCGAAGTAGGTACAGATGTTTTGGAACTAATGACAAGTGTTATCAGTAGGATGATGTTCGACTATAGAAAAACAAAGATCGGCGAAAAACGCCAAGAACGTCCTATTCATCTTATTCTTGATGAAGCTCACAGATATATACGTAAGGATGCCGACTACATTATGCGAGAAAACATCTTTGAAAAGATTGCGAGGGAGGGAAGAAAATATTCTTTATACTTAATAATTTCCTCACAACGTCCTTCAGAATTGTCTCAAACAGTGCTTTCACAATGTGGAAATTATATTGTTCATAGAATTCAGAATGAAGTTGATATGAAATACATCTATTCTGTCCTGCCTTATTTTTCAGAAGATTATATAACCAAGATAAAACAAGCTGTTCCTGGTGAAGCGTTGGTGTTTGGAAATTGTGTGCCCATGCCAATCATGGTTAAAATTGAAGAAGCGAGTCCAGCTCCGAATAGCAAAAACTGTGATATAAGGACAGAGTGGTTTAATTTGGAGAATTTAAACAATGAAAATGATGCATTATAGGAATGAAAGTGAGGTGATGTATGCTATAAGAAAGTTTCTTGATGAGCATCAGATTCCTTTTAATGTAGAGGAAAAATCTCAATACACAAATTATATATATGACTTTTATCTTCCAGAAGGCTTGAAAAATGCCAAGTTGCCATTAGGAAAAGGTTATGTAAAGTATGAGATAGGAGGACCTGTGGCTATTGAGGTTAAGGGACGTTTACTCTTTGATACGATTCAGCGATATGTCACCCTGTTTACGGAAGTGCTTGCTCCTCAAAAGGAAGTTTCTTCTTTCCTTTTAGTTTATGTTGAGGGAGAACTACCTTCATTTTCAAGACACAATCTTGGGAAATTGAAGAAAAATGGATTTTGTGTCTTGTCACTATCTCAATTTCTTGGTTTGCAGATAGATACAGTAAACCCCAAAAAGGAATTTAATGCAGATGAATATGATTGGATTAAAGACCGAGATAAAACTTTGGAAATAGCAAAGGCAAGTCTCCAAGATAAAGACTTTTCTTTTTTCTTTGGAGCAGGTGTTAGTATGTCTGCAAATTTGCCATCATGGTGGAAACTCTTAGATGGCTTGGTGGACAAAAGTAAGCAGAAACAGTTGGACAAGACTGATATTGACCAACTTCAGCAAGTCTGCTATGACTCGTCCATTGTATTAGGTCGTTTTATAAGAATGATGATGGATACTAAATCAGATGGAGATGATTACTATAATGCGGTGCACGATGCCCTTTATGCAGGTAATACATCTTATTCTTCTCCTCTGATAACTGAAATTTGCAATCTGATTTTAGCTAAAAGACAGTTTGCAAAAAGTATCATCACATATAATTTTGATGATGTTATGGAAAGAGCTTTGAAAGGGGCTGGTATAAATAATTATCCTATATTTGGTATGAATCAGCCTCGGCAAGCTTTCCCTATTTATCATGTTCATGGCTTTATCCCTTATGATAATTCTCAGATAATTAAGTCTGTGCCAATATTGAGTGAAGAGGAATATCATAGAGTTTATGCCAATTCTTACAATTGGTCTAATGTAGAGCAGATTCATGCTCTTAGCAGAACAACTTGCATATTTATAGGTTTGTCTATGACAGATCCAAATTTGCGCCGATTACTTGACATCGCAATTCGTGATAGTGAGAATGAGGCAAGGCATTTTGTCTTTTTGCCTCATATTACAAATTTCAAGAATGTCAAGGATGCAGATAAGTCAGCATCAGGACTTCCAAGTGATCAGATATCAGAGGATCCATCAACAGAGAAGTCAACAGACGGACTTCCTGATGACAAGGTTATGTGGGTGAATGGTGAGACATCAGGTACATATCTCGGAACATTCTGGATTACGGCATATTGTCCATGCCCAATCTGCTGTGGAGAGTACAGCAACATGGATAACCCGACAACAGCTTCAGGTGCTCCTGCGGTTGAGGGTGTTACATGTGCAGCACCAAGCAACTTTGCATTTGGTACAGAACTCATCGTGGATGGTCACACATACACAGTACAGGACAGAGGTGGAGCAATCAACGGTAATCACCTTGACATCTACTTCTCAAATCATCAGGCAGCTCTCAACTTCGCAACAGGCTACTATGATGTATATGTAAAGTAATAAAAATAAGAAATTATATACAGATATATTAAAGACCCGCCGTAAGGCGGGTTTTTAAATGCAGTGATATAAGTATTGGGAAAGTCGCACGAATGAGGAGGGCTATAGCTTGTTTTTTATAAAATGCTGTGTTATAATGCACACGATTATTTGTAAGAATACAGGTGATTCCTGAGTTTAGTACATAACGAAATGTTTAAATATATTTATTAAGGAGATTGGCAAATGGAACTTATCTACAGAAGCACAAGAAATGCAAATGAGACAGCAACAGCATCACAGGCTATACTTAAGGGACTTGCTAATGAGGGGGGCCTTTTTGTACCAGATTCTATACCAGCACTTGATGTGTCTCTGGAAGATCTTGCAAAGATGAACTATCAGCAGGTTGCATACGAGGTTATGAAGCTTATGTTCACAGACTTCACAGAGGCTGAGCTTAAGCATTGTATAGATTCAGCATATGATTCAAAGTTTGATACACCGGTTATAGCACCACTTGTGAATAAGGCAGGAGCATATTATCTTGAGCTTTTCCATGGATCAACAATAGCATTCAAGGATATGGCACTTTCAATCCTTCCATATCTTCTCACAACATCAGCAAAGAAGAATGGCGTAAAGAATGAGATCGTCATCCTCACAGCAACATCAGGTGATACAGGTAAGGCTGCCCTTGCAGGATTTGCAGATGTTCCTGGAACAAAGATAATCGTGTTCTATCCAAAGCACGGTGTAAGCCCAATCCAGGAGAAACAGATGGTTACCCAGAAGGGAGATAATACATTTGTTGTTGGTATCACAGGAAACTTCGATGACGCTCAGACTGGCGTAAAGAAGATGTTCTCAGATGCAGAGCTTGCAAAGTACATGGATGAGAAGGGATATCAGTTTTCATCAGCAAACTCCATCAATATCGGACGTCTTGTTCCTCAGATGGTATACTATGTATACGCTTATACAAGACTTGTTGCAGACGGAACTATCAAGGCCGGCGACAAGATCAACGTGGATGTTCCAACAGGTAACTTAGGAAATATCCTTGCTGCATACTACGCAAAGGAGATGGGACTTCCGATCGCAAAGTTCATCTGCGCATCAAATGACAACAAGGTTCTGTTTGATTTCTTCCAGACAGGAACATACGATAGAAACAGAGAGTTCATACTCACAACATCACCATCGATGGATATCCTCATTTCAAGCAACCTTGAGAGACTGATATACAAGATCGCTGGCAATGATGCTGAGAAGAACTCGGAGCTTATGAAAGAACTCACAACAGATGGAGTGTATACCATCACAGACGATATGAAGGCAAAGCTTGCTGAGTTCTATGGTGGATATGCAACAGAGGCAGAGACCGCAGCTACCATCAAAAAGGTATATGAGTCAGATGATTATATCATCGATACACATACAGCAGTTGCAGCTACAGTATATGAAAAGTATGTGGCAGAGACAGGAGATAAGACACCTACAGTCATCGCGTCAACAGCAAGCCCATACAAGTTCACAAGAAGCGTTATGAACGCCATAGACCCTGAGTATGATTCCAAGACAGACTTTGAGCTTGTCGACGAGCTTGAGAAGCTCTCAGGTGTAAAGGTGCCTCAGGCTATAGAGGATATCAGATCAGCAAAGGTTCTCCACGACACAGTATGTGACAAGGAGGATATGCTTGCAGAGGTTAAGGGATTCCTTAACATCTAAGATCTGAGAGAAACTGACAAATAGATCAGAACACAACATAATAGATTGACAGTTCATTAGTACCATCCTGTCACTAAACAAAACTAGGACAGAAGAAGATCAGAATGTCCTATTCTGGTCTTTTTTTGTGGTGAACAGTAGGATGCTTATAGGAGGAGTTATGTATAAGTTAATGACAAAGGCAAGTTTTGACAGCGCCCATTTTTTGAAAGATTATGAGGGCAAATGCAGCAATATCCACGGACACAGATGGACGGTGGAGATAGAGGTCGGAGCGGAAACGCTTGAGCACGATACACAGAACAGGGGAATGGTGGTAGATTTCTCAAATCTTAAGAAGGATCTGAGAGAGATTGCAGATTACTTTGATCACAGCCTTATCATGGAGACAGGAAGCCTAAGACAGGCAACGGAGGATGCGCTGCTGGCGGAGAATCTGAGAATCGTGAAGGTTGATTTCAGACCTACGGCTGAGAACTTCGCGAAGTATATATATGATGAGATGACGAGCCGAGGCTACAATGTCATAGAGGCAAGTGTGTATGAGACACCGAATAATGTGGCGTCTTATTGCGAGTAATATAAACAATAGGATCCCGGTGAGAAACTGACTGGTCTCAAGATCTGTCAGATGAGAGACGATATACAATATACACTGGGAGAAAGGAAATATAGACGTGAGTACGTACAGAGTTGTAGAGAGATTTATAAGTATCAACGGGGAGGCCGCGAGAGCCGGAGAGCTTGCCGTATTCATAAGATTTGCGGGCTGTAATCTTGATTGCGGTTACTGCGATACCAAGTGGGCAAATGAGGCAGGCGTTCCTTATGAGGAACTCACCGAGGACGAGATCATCGATTATGTCAGAAGGACAGAGGTGAAGAACGTCACCCTGACAGGCGGGGAGCCGCTGATACAGAAGGATATAGATAAGCTCCTCCTTGCATTTGAGTTGGAGGACGATATAAGGGTTGAGATCGAGACGAACGGAAGTGTTGATATAGCAGAGTTCAAGGCTCTTGGAGGGAATGTGTCATACACGCTGGATTACAAATGTCCATCCAGCGGCATGGAAAGTGACATGTGCCTTGCAAATTATAACTATATAGACAAGAATGATTCGGTGAAATTTGTGGTCGGTTCACAGGAAGATCTGGAGAAGTGTCTTGAGATAGTTCAGGAGTATGCGCTGGATGAGAAGACGAGAGTATTCATCAGTCCTGTGTATGGCAGTATAGATCCTGCGGATATAGTGGATTTTATGATCGAGAACGATATGAATGATGTGAAGCTTCAGTTACAGCTTCACAAGTTCATTTGGGATTCGGAAGAAAGAGGTGTATAAGATGGCGATAGATAAAGAGGCTATAAAGGAGCATGTAAGAGGGCTACTGATTGCACTTGGGGATGACCCGGACAGAGAGGGACTTGTAGAGACTCCTGACAGGGTCGCGCGCATGTACGAGGAAGTATTTGAGGGAATGAACTACACCAACGACGAGCTGGCTGAGATGTTCGGCAAGACATTTGCCGAGGATGGAGTGGCAAGACAGGCGGGCGACATGGTGTTTGTGAAGGATATAGAGGTGTTCAGTTACTGTGAGCATCACATGGCACTTATGTACGACATGAAGGTATCAGTCGCATACATTCCAAATGGAAGAGTGCTCGGACTTTCTAAGATAGCAAGGATCGCGGATATGGTTGCAAAGAGACTTCAGCTTCAGGAGAGGATAGGCTCGGACATAGCCTACGTCATATCCAAGGCTGCGGGAACCGATGACGTGGCGGTTATGATAGAGGCACATCACAGTTGTATGACGGCGAGAGGCATCAAGAAGCCGGGAAGCAAGACCATGACGACCACTCTCAGAGGACGATTCGAGAGCGATACGGCTCTGCAGAACAAGATGCTGATGATGTACAATGCGGGAAGATAGTTATCGGTACACTGAATTGATAATGGTGAATTTGTTTATCCGGGAGCGTTATAATGCGGTCCGGAATATCATATTTGATTATATATGGAGGATGAGATCATGCAGAATTTAAAGAATAAGGATGAGGCAGTTGTAGTATTCAGCGGCGGACAGGACAGCACAACGTGTCTGTTGTGGGCACTCAAGAAGTACAAGAAAGTGTACGCCGTATCATTTGACTATGGACAGAGACATGCGTTAGAGCTTGAGTGTGCCAGGGAAATCGCGGACAAATTCGGAGTGGAGCACCACATACTTGACATGGGTCTTTTAGGCCAGCTTGCGCCAAATTCTCTGACAAGAACGGACATGAAGGTTGATGAAAATGCACCTGATGAGGGCACACCGAACTCATTTGTAGACGGAAGGAACATGGTATTTCTTACATTTGTAGCAATATTTGCCAAACAGAGAGGAATATCTGATATAATAACAGGAGTGTCCCAGAGCGACTTCTCAGGATACCCGGACTGCAGGGATATATTTATCAAATCGTTAAATACAACACTTAACCTTGCAATGGACTACGAGTTTGATATAATAACACCATTGATGTGGATCGATAAGATGGAGACATGGAAGATGGCTGATGAGCTGGGTGGACTGGATGTCATCAGAGATATGACACTTACATGTTACAATGGCATCAAGGGCGAGGGCTGCGGACATTGTCCATCATGCAAGCTCCGCAAGAAGGGGTATGATCTGTACATGAAGTACAAGGAGGATCACAAGTAAATAAGCAGTATCAAAGGGAAAGGTTGTGTTATTGAAAGTATGAAGAATATGCTGTTCATCATGAATCCCAAAGCGGGTAGGACTACTCTGAAGAATTCTTTGGTGGATGTGCTGGAAGTGTTCTGCAACAACGATTACGCGGTCAGGACATATCTTACGAAATCGGCAGATGACGCAGAGAGAATTGTTCAGGAGGAAGGCGCAAACTACGATGTGATCGTATGTGCGGGGGGCGACGGAACCCTGGGCAACACAGTTACAGGATATATGAAGAGCGGGATAAAGGTTCCACTTGGATATATTCCGTGTGGCTCCACCAATGACTTTGCAAGGAGCATGGACATACCGAGAGAGACGGTTGAGGCGGCTGAGATGATAGTGAAGGCAGAGCCGTTCTCCATAGATATAGGAAGTCTGAACGACAAGAACTTTGTTTATGTCGCAGCTTTTGGAATGTTCTCAGATACATCATATGCAACTCCACAGAATATGAAGAATATATTTGGGCATGCGGCATATGTATTGCAGGGGATAAAAAGTCTGGCAAATGTACCATCTTACAAGATGAAGGTTACAATAGACGGGGACGAGCAGGAAGGCGAGTTCATATTCGGTATGGTGTCTAACTCGATATCCGTTGGGGGATTTAAGAGTATAACCCGAAAAGGCGTTGAGTTCGATGACGGACTTTTTGAGGGCATACTGATAAGGACAATGAAGACGCCAGCTGATCTGGAGAGAGTTGTCAGGGCGCTTCTTACGGGAGATGTGAATGAGAGGAGTATGGTTTCATTCAGGGCTCACAGGGTCAAGTTCGATGCAGAGGATCCGGTTGCATGGACATGTGACGGTGAGTTCGGCGGAGAATATAAGGAGACCAAGATACACATCCACAGGAGAGCGATAGATCTTCTGGTCGTTCAGGAAAGCGAGCAGGATGAGGTTATAGAATAATAGAATCGAGGATTTTACAATGGGTAAATATTTTGGAACAGATGGATTCAGAGGCGAGGCAAATGTTGACCTTACTGTGGAGCATGCATATAAGGTTGGAAGATACCTTGGTTATTACTATGGCAAGCAGCATGAGGATGGAAAGGCACACGTTGTCATCGGAAAGGATACGAGACTTTCAAGCTACATGTTCGAGTATTCACTGGTTGCAGGACTTACAGCCAGCGGAGCAGATGTATATCTGATGCATGTAACTCCTACACCTAGTGTATCTTATATTGTCCGTACAGGTGATTTTGACTGCGGTATCATGATCTCAGCCAGCCACAACCCATATTATGACAATGGTATCAAGGTGATCAACGGCCAGGGCTACAAGCTTGAGGCAGCCATCGAGAACGAGATCGAGCAGTATATAGACGGTGAGCTCGGCGAGATACCATTTGCAAAGAGAGAGAACATCGGTAAGACCACTGACTACACCATGGGAAGAAACAGATATATAGGCTATCTGCTCACGATCCCAACCAGACCTTTCAAGGGTATGAGGATTGGTCTTGACTGTGCAAATGGTGCATCATATCTGGTTGCAAAGTCAGTGTATGACGCCCTCGGAGCAAAGACATATGTCATCAACAATGAGCCAAATGGAACAAATATCAACACGGACTGTGGTTCAACACACATTGAGAAGCTTCAGGCATTTGTCAAGGAGAAGGGACTTGATGTGGGATTTGCATTTGATGGTGATGCGGACAGATGTCTTGCAGTGGACGACAAGGGTGAGATCGTGGACGGAGACAAGATCCTCTATGTCTGTGGCCGTTACCTGAAGGATAAGGGTGAGCTGAACAACAATACGATCGTTACAACTATTATGTCCAATCTTGGACTTTACAAGGCACTTGACAAGAAGGGCATCAACTATGAGAAGACAGCAGTCGGCGACAAGTATGTGTTCGAGAATATGATGGAGCACGGACATTCCATCGGCGGTGAGCAGTCAGGTCATATCATTTTTTCTAAATATGCAACAACAGGTGACGGAGTTCTCACCTCACTGATGATCATGGAGACGATACTTGGACGTAAGGTTAAGCTCTCAGAACTGTTCAACAGCCTGACGATATATCCACAGCTCCTTGTGAATGTCAAGGTTTCAAGCAAGGATGCAGTCATGAACGATGCTGATGTGTTGAAACTGAACGATGAGATAGCAGCAGAGCTTGGAGACGACGGAAGACTTCTTCTCAGACAGAGCGGTACAGAGCCTGTCATCAGAGTTATGGTCGAGGCAGCCACAGATGAGCTGTGTGAGAAGTATGTATACAAGATGGTAGATCTCATAAAGGCAAAGGGATACGCTGTTGAGTAGAGTGGTCTGGAGGACTTCTTGGGAAATCCGAAGTATTTTCTGGTGGTTGCTCGGAGGTCGTTGTGATATTTCTTAAGGAAATTCCTTAAAAAGATACAGAATTATCACCAATAGATAGAAAAAAGCTCAAAAGATACAAAGTACGTAAAATTTGTATATTTTGGGCTTTTTTCGTGTGTTTGGTGAAAAGTTTGTGACATAAGATACCGAGAAATTCAAAAAAGATACAATGTTATGGCAGCCACTATGGAATAATTCCAGGTGGAAGCCGGAAGGACTATGTGGTAACCTGCCGTGTCAGGAGAGAAGTACAGCGCGACCGGTGAGGCGAGGTTGTGACAGAGAGATGTGGATTTTCTCAAGTCCAAATAGACAAATACTTGAGAAATACATCACTGTTGGTGAAAATGCATGAAAAAAGTGGGGTATAATCCTAAAAATGATAGAATTTATCTGTTGACATGTTGTGGTAAAACAGATAAAGTTTTATGTGGTGAAAGATATGACTGTTACCAGACTTACGATGAGAATGATGTGGCCGGGACAGTTACAATAATATAACATGAGAGGCATATATTTATGAACGAATGTTTAAGATCCCATTATTATGACGAGGACGAGATGCACGAGGAGTGCGGAGTCTTCGGTATCTATGATTTCGATGGAAATGATGTGGCGAACACGATCTATTATGGTCTGTTTGCATTGCAGCACCGTGGGCAGGAAAGCTGCGGTATAGCGGTGTCAGACACTGCTGGTCCTAAGGGCAAGGTCAGCTCCTTAAAGGGCATGGGTCTTGTGAATGAGGTGTACACACCTGATTCACTGAGCAAGCTAAAGGGAAATATCGGTGTGGGTCATGTGAGATATTCAACAGCCGGTGCCAGCACTATAGAGAATGCACAGCCACTGGTTCTCAATTATGTAAAGGGAACTCTGGGACTTGCCCACAACGGCAATCTGGTAAATGCTCCTGAACTTAGACGTGAGCTGGAACTCACAGGCGCTATATTCCAGACTACAATTGATTCTGAGGTAATAGCTTACCATATAGCCAGGGAGAGAGTTAAGTGCGGTTCCGTTGAGGAGGCTGTCACTAGAGCTCTCAAGAAAGTAAGGGGATCATATTCACTTGTCATCATGAGTCCTAGAAAGCTTATTGGAGCCAGAGATCCATTTGGTTTCAGACCGCTTTGTATAGGAAAGCGTGATAACGCATACATACTGGCATCTGAGAGCTGTGCGCTCGATACAATAGGTGCCGAATTTGTCAGGGATGTGGAGCCTGGAGAGGTTGTAACCATATCACCTGAGTATGGAATCCAGTCGTACAAGAACATGTGCCAGGAGCAGCATGCAAGATGTATATTTGAGTATATATACTTTGCTAGACTTGATTCAGTCATAGATGGAATGTCTGTGTACGATTCGCGTATCACAGCCGGAAGATGTCTTGCAAAGGACAGCCCGGTTGACGCTGATGTGGTAGTTGGCGTTCCTGAATCGGGAAATGCAGCGGCCATGGGCTATTCACTTGAATCGGGTATTCCATATGGAACGGCATTTGTCAAGAATGGATATGTGGGAAGAACATTCATAAAGCCACAGCAGAGCCAGAGAGAGTCCAGCGTGCGTGTCAAGCTGAACGTCCTTAAGGAGGCTGTAAATGGCAAGCGTGTCATAATGATAGATGACTCTATAGTTCGTGGAACTACGAGTGACAGAATAGTTGGCATGCTCAGGGAGGCAGGAGCTACTGAGGTCCATGTAAGGATCAGTTCACCTCCATTCCTGTATCCATGCTACTTTGGAACTGATATTCCGGACAGAGAGCAGCTCATAGCATACAATAGGTCTGTAGATGATATATGCAAGATCATAGGTGCCGATTCTTTGGCATACCTGAAGATGGAGAGACTTCCTGAGCTCTCAGGCGGAAGGCAGTACTGCCATGGATGTTTCAGCGGCCAGTATCCGATGAAACCGCCTACAGAGGACATCAGAGGCGATCACGAAGACTTCAAGAGAGGATCGGAGTCTCACATTATATCATGAGGAGGGACCCGCGTAAGCGGGAGGAGTCCTGGTGATAGCGCACGAAAGTGCGCACTTGTCGCAAGACAATAAAGTAAAAATTCGGGATCATATCAGCGGAAAAAGCGGATATTGATTCCGAATTTCTGGTTTATGCAAAAAAAGCATGGAAATAATCTGAAACCCATGTATAATAGTTGTGTGATAAGATATAAAAGCATTTGTCAACCGGCAGATGCGGGAGACTACAGGAAGAAAGAGGTAAAGACATGAGTAAGGACAAGTACGAAAGCCCACTGTGTGAAAGATACGCTAGTAAGGAAATGCAGTATATTTTCTCACCTGATATGAAGTTTAAGACATGGAGAAAGCTGTGGATAGCTCTTGCTGAGACAGAGAAGGAGCTTGGTCTCAAGGACGAGAACGGCAATCCAAGAATCACAGATGAGCAGATCGAGGAGCTCAAGGCTCACGCTGATGACATCAACTATGATGTTGCCAGAGAGAGAGAAAAGCTGGTTCGTCACGACGTAATGAGCCATGTATATGCATACGGTGTTCAGTGCCCTAAGGCAGCTGGAATAATCCACCTTGGAGCAACAAGCTGCTATGTAGGCGATAACACAGACGTTATCGTTATGACAGAGGCATTAAAGCTTGTCAGAAAGAAACTCATCAATGTTATAAATGAGCTGGCAAAGTTCGCAGATCAGTACAAGGACCTCCCAACTCTTGCATTTACACATTTCCAGCCTGCACAGCCTACGACAGTCGGCAAGCGTGCAACACTCTGGATGCAGGAGCTGCTCCTTGACCTCTCAGATATAGAGTATATGATCAGCCAGCAGAAGCTTCTCGGATCAAAGGGAACAACTGGAACACAGGCAAGTTTCCTTGAGCTCTTCGGAGGAGATCACGAGACAGTGAGAAAGATAGATGGAAAGATCGCTGAGAAGATGGGATTTGCTGAGTGCTATCCTGTATCAGGCCAGACATATTCGAGAAAGGTCGACTCAAGAGTTCTTAACGTGCTCTCAGGCATTGCACAGAGTGCGCACAAGTTCTCAAATGATATCAGACTTCTCCAGCACTTAAAGCAGATAGAGGAGCCATTTGAGAAGAACCAGATTGGTTCATCAGCTATGGCATACAAGAGAAACCCAATGAGAAGTGAGAGAATCGCATCACTTGCCAATTATGTAATGTGCGACGCGCTCAATCCTGCTATCACAGCCGCAACACAGTGGTTTGAGAGAACACTTGATGACTCAGCAAATAAGCGTATCTCAGTTCCAGAGGCATTCCTCGCAGTTGACGGAATCCTTGATCTGTACCTGAACGTTGTTGATGGTCTTGTGGTATATGACAAGGTTATCTACCAGTGCTTCATGAAGGAGATTCCATTCATGGCAACAGAGAATATCATGATGGATGCTGTTAAGGCTGGTGGAGACAGACAGGAGCTTCATGAGAAGATCAGAGAGCTTTCTATGATAGCAGGAAAGAGAGTTAAGCAGGAAGGCCTTGATAATAACCTTCTTGAACTTATTGCAGCAGAGCCAATGTTCGGTGTTACTCTTGAAGAGTTACAGTCAAAGCTTGACCCTATGAAGTATGTTGGACGTTCTAAGGAACAGGTTGACGAGTATCTTACTAATGTTATCAAGCCTATTCTTGATTCTAATAAGGAAGAGCTTGGTATGAAGGCAGAGATTAATGTTTAATTAGAAAAGAGGTATTAACATGAAGGTTGTATTAGTTAATGGCAGCAGAAGAGATGCAGGCTGTACATATACAGCACTTTCTGTTGTTGCTAAGGAATTAGAGGCACAGGGAATTGATACTGAGATAGTTGCAGTTGGCAGCAGGGTTGTTAAGGGCGAGCTTGACGCAGTTGTCAAGGAAGTTGGCGCTAAGATAACTGATGCAGACGGACTTATTGTTGGTTCACCTGTTTATTATGCTTCTCCAACAGGAGAGATATTAATGTTCCTCGACAGATTATTTGGCGCATATGGTAACGAGCTTCGTTACAAATGTGGTTCTTCAATCGCATCTGCCCGCCGTGGTGGAACAACATCAACAGTTGATGTGTTGAATAAATATTTCCAGATTAACCAGATGCCGGTTGTATCATCTAACTACTGGAACATCGTACATGGCAATACACCTGATGAGGTTGTTAAGGATGAAGAAGGTATGCAGACTATGAGACTTTTAGGAAAAAATATGGCATGGCTTGTTAAGTCTATAGATGCAGCAAAAAAGCAGGGAATTGACATTCCTTGTGGCGAGGACAAGATAAAGACTAACTTTATAAGATAAGAAGAGGCGTTAAAGGATTGCGTGAATTGCGTAGCAATGTAGCAATCCAGATATACCAGTTAGTGGCAAAATACATTTTGACCCTAATATCACAATATGACTTT
>OIZP01001247.1_pt1 | contig 13412 bp, 9 predicted proteins | sample 1588531 | NCBI WGS metagenome assembly OIZP01 (sample SAMN03283283) | human gut metagenome | biome: human-associated habitat; material: feces | host: Homo sapiens | place: Peru | collected 2012 | reverse complement strand
AAGGGTGAGACTCCCCTTCTTTCCGGCCTGAAGCTCCATCGATGCCGAAGCCGCCTCGACCTTCACCGCACCGCGGTTGAAATAGGCAAATGCCGGTGTCGCAACGGCCAGGCTCACAACGCCCGCCAACGTGAGGCACAGCGCCATCGCCGCCATCGACTTCCCTCTGTTTTTGCGCGCCATCGCGCCACCTTCCCTGTGAATCTCCCTATGCAAACAGCCCGGTCGTATCGATATCGCCGCCCACACCCTCCGAGAGGAAAATTTCCTCAAGCGAAGCGTCGGGATACTGAGCATGGACCTCGGCCACACTACCGTTAAACGTCAGGCGGTTCTCCTTGATCATGCCCAAATGATCTGCCGCATCCTCGAGCTCGCGCAGGTTGTGCGAAGACAGGATCACACTGGCACCTTTTTCGGCCGCATATTGCTTGAGCAAGCGTTTAAGCAAGTTTCGCTTGGCAAGATCGAGGCCATCGAAGCTCTCGTCAAGCAGCAGGGACTGGGCACCCGTCGCAAACCCGAGCAAAATGCCCAGCTGGCGCTGCATACCCTTCGAAAAGCCCGCCACCTTTGCACGGGCATCGAGCGAAAAAATATCGAGCAGGCGCTCAAAGACCTCATCCGACCAGGCCGGATAATAGCCTTTGTAAAACGAGCGCATGGTAAGCGGTGTCGCCTGCGGCAAAAAATACGGCTCGTCGGCCACGATAAACAGGGCCTGCTCGGAGGTACGGTTCTGCCCGGCCGCGACGCCATCGATCGTCACCGTGCCATCATCGGCGCGATAGACCCCGGCGATAATCTTGAGCAGCGTCGTCTTGCCGGCGCCGTTGTAGCCCACCAGGCCATACACCGATCCGTTCTCGACGGTAAACGAGATATCGTCCAGGGCCCGGTACGACCCAAAGCTTTTAGAGATATGGGAGACTTCGATCATCACTCCGCCTTACAGGTCGTCCGGCGCAAGCTCGGCCGGAAGATAGCAGTACACATACGCCTCGAGGCCGCGCAGCTTAAGCTGGACCAGGTACCCGCCGTCCATGCCGTACCCCATGCGAAGATTGGGCACGATCTTCGCGATGTCCTGTTGGTCCGACACCGTCTTTTGCGCGCCAAAGTCCTGCGTGACCCAAAAACTGCCCGCGTTCTCCTTGCGATAGCCCATAAAGTAGCGGGCCTGCGGCGAGGTGACGGCGTTTACGGAAGCATATGGGTCGTCCGCCTCAAACGTCATGCTCTCAATGACACGAGGGTCGATCTCACCGTCGCCAATCTGCGCCAACACGCCGTGGTCCTCAAGCCAAGCCATCGTGCTTGTCCAGCTATCGGTCACATACGAAAGCGCATTGTTAAACGAATAGCCAAACGAGGCGACATCGACCTCGGACGCCGTCGTAAACATAATCACCGCGCGCGTCTGCGACTCGGGGGCATAGATGTCGCTTGCCGAAAGGCGGTCGAGGTCGTCGGCCATGGCCTTTTGGAGCGAGGCGCGATCGGCCGCGGTAAGGTCGACCGGCACAATCTGGTTGAGAATGCCGTCCGCGACATACAGCACGCCGCTTCGATACGCTACATACGAGGGCGATTCGCACAGGCTGGACACTTCGTCCTTGGTAAGCGCTGCGGTATCCCCCGTCACCACGGCTCGGCGGAGCTCCTTGGCATGCGCATCGTTATCGAGGACGCGAAGGGCCGAAAGCTCACCGACCGTCGCCTGGCGGTAGTAGCGCACGGCGGTGCCGCCATCTTTGAGATGGTAGATGATCGAGATGTCGTAGGGCACGACCGTCTGCTCAAAGTTCTCGGCATCCGTCGCCCACGCTTCGCGAGCCGAATCGATGAGCTGCTGATGGATGGAGCGAATCGATTCGACCGTCGACGCATCGCGATAGCTTCGCGTGGCCGTGAAGTAATAGGACGTGCCGCCCGATACGCCCGAGAAATTGCTCGAGAGATAGCTCGGCGAACCGTCATACGAAATCTCGACGCTCTCCACGTCCTGGGTTGCCGGAATATAGCTCGCATAGCCAAAGCCGCCTGCCGCAATTGCACCGATCGCCGCAGCCATAACGGCAAGCTCCGCAGCGACGGAGGCGACTACCACCCGACGCGGCGCACGCCCGCGGAAGGGGCCAAAGAGCAGCGCCAGCGAAACCAATACAAAGAGCGCCGCGCCGGCCGCGAGGGCGACCGCGATATCAATGGAGCCGAGCGCCATCACCGTCACGGCGACCACGGCAAAACCGATAACGCAGACCACAACAAGCGACAGCGCCGGGGACTTCCCCGCCATCTCGGCCTGCTCGCCCGAACGACGCACGAGCGCCATGGCGCCGAGCGCGGAAAGCGCAACATACGCGACGGCCCAGCCGGCCACCAGCTGCCAAGATCCTGGCTTGGGGTAGTACACCGGATCGACCGCCTGGAAAAACTGTTTGCTGGCACCTTCCGTCAAAAAGAACGCGACGGGGTTGCCCCACGAAAGCGACTCCAAAAGCGACGGCGCCACCGTCACATCTTGGTCGTACAACGTGACACCCATGGCGTCGCCCACCAGCAAGAACTTGCTCACGGCGCCGATGCCCCACAAAACCACGGTCACGCCGCCCAAAAGGATGACGCTAAACGCCAGGGCCTCAAACAGCGTGCCCGCAAACATGGTCGCGATCGCCGTCACGGCAAACGACACGAGCGCCACGACGACATAGCCAGCCACAACGTAGGCAAAATCCGCCAGTTCCCCCTCGTAAACGCCGAGCGCCATGTTGTTGAGCGCCAGCGAGACCGCAAACGGGACGCAAACGACAAACGCGATGCCGACAAGCCCAACCAGGGCGCGCGAAACAAACAGGCCGCGGCGGTCGATGCCGAGCGAAAAATACGCCGTCGTCGAGCGCTTCTCGAGCATAAAGCGAAAGAGTGTCAGGGCAAGCGCCATGCCGAGCACGACGCAGGCCGCATCCACCACAGGGCCGAGCGGCTGCGCATAAAACTGGTACTTAAGCTGGTCATGCGTAAAGTTGACGTTGAAGATCGAGCAGGCGTTGACCATCGAGGTCGACACGGGCACCAGCACGCAAAACGTCACAAGCCCCGCAAGTAAAACCGGGAGCGCCGCGCGAAACGCCTGGAAGATGTCGTGGGCAAAAGGGCCCGCAGGACGACTACTCGTCATTCGAACTGCCCTTCTCCGATTCATGCGGCTGGTCCGCTGCCTCATCCGCTGCATCCGATTGAGCGGGCGCGTCCTTGGGGCTAACCTGCGCGCTGTCGTGCTTTTTACGGCGGCGCAGCACTACGGCCGCAACGGCAATGATAGCCGCCACGACCACGGCGGCAGCGCTATATACAAGCGTCTTGCTGCTCGAGGCGGTCTCCGCGGCTTTGTCCTCGGCAGCCTTCCGCTTCTTGGCGGCCTGAGGCGTGTTCTCCTGGCGCACCTTATACGAAGCGAGGTCGTCCGTCGAAACCGCGAACATCGCGCCCTCATCGGTCTCAAAAGAGAAGTAACCGTTCGAGACCTTGCAGCCGTCGTCCTGCGCCTTCTGAAACACGCGATTCTTGCCGTTGTAGCTAAAGAGCGAAAGTGTCATCTCGTCCGGATACTTGGAGCCGGCCTTGACATAGATCGACGCCTTCGCCGGCAGCTTGCCCTTGTAGGCAAAGTCGAGCACACGCGAATCCTTGGCCTGCTTGGTAAGGTTCGCAGCCGTTCCCTCACCTTGCTCGGACACCTTAATGGTGGGGTCGAAGTCCAGGTTGGGATCGTCGGCGTTCACATCCTCACCGTGGAACGTCCAGGAATAATCGGGCTGGTCGGACGATGCGCCCGACCAAATCACCAGCTGGGCATTTTCCTTGCCCGCAATCTTTTTGAGCTCCTCGGCGGTGTTGAGATGGGAATTGTTCTCAACGATGACGACGGTGCCGCCCTCGGACTCAACCGTCTGCTCGTTGAGCTCGTCGGACTTGGACTCCGTTGCCTTGGCCGCCTCGGGAATACCCGCCGAGTTAGCCTTGACCGTTCCTTCGTTTTTGGCGGAGCCGCCCTGCGCGCCGCCGGACTGCTGATTGCCACTCGACTGCTGACCGTCGTTTGACTGCTGAGGCGCAGAGACGTTGACCGTCACGTATGCCGACCCCGTCGACCATTGGCGCAGCGATGCCGAGATGGAAATCGTCGCAGTGCCCGCAGATCTGCCAGTTACCACTAACGTGTTGCCACTCATATAGGCGCTGGCAACACCGGCGTTGCTCGAGACACAGCTCACGTTGGGCGTGTACGTCGTATATGCCGTACCCGCGCACGTGCACTGGCCGTTGGCGTCAAAGCAGCTGTAACCAGACTCGATGGCGCCGTCACCGTTGCAGACCTGGGGACACTGTGCCATGCCGCATCCTTGCGTTTGCGCATGGCTCGAGGGAGAGACCGAGACGTTGGTCGATGCGGTACCGCCAGCGACGACCGAAAGCGAGCTGGCGCCCGGCGCAACCGAAACCGTACCAAAGTTGAAATAGGCAAACGCCGGAACCGAAGGCACCGTCGTGGCGACCAGGGCACCACCGGCGATTGCCGCCGCCAGAACGCGGCCGATTCGTCCCATACGTCTCATGATCTTCTCCTTCTCATATACGCCCAAAGGGAGGCATGCCGCACGGCATACCTCCCCGGACTTTCCAGTGATCGGGGCATGTCTGGACACCCCGACTACATCGTCATGCCCTTATCGGGCGTTTTTGCGGCGCAGGGCCACAGCAATGCCGATCACAACCATACCGGTCAGAGCACACATGCCGGCAATGGCAAAGGTGCGATCGCCCGTATTGGCAAGAGTGCCCTTGTCGGCAGACTTCTTTGCGACGACAGATGCGGGCTTGGTATCGCCCGGGGTCGCCTGCCCGCCGTTGCCCTGGTTACCGTTGTTGCCATTGGAACCATTGTTATGGTCACCGCCGTTGCCGTTGTCGGTAGAGACGGCCTCGCCACCCAGGATATCGATGCCGAACACGCCGTAGGTGTTGGCAAACGTCGTGTTGTCATCAACGGGGATGCCGTTCGCGTCGGCCTTCAGGCCGTAGAGGAAGCGCATGCCGAGCTGCTGGCTGTAGCCATCATAGGAGCCCGTCGGGTTCGTGCCGCCAAAGTACGGCACGCTCTCGTTCCAGCTCCAGGCAAGAATCGGGCTCACCTGCTGCTCGGTCTCGGCGAGCTTCTTGCGCAGGAACTGCGCCTGCTCGTCGTCGCCCTTCCAAGCGTTCTTGTTCTCGGAGAGCACCTCGTAGATGGTCTTGCCACCCAGCTCGTCGTACTTGGTCGTGTTGTCCCACATGGACGGATAGTAGTAGCGGGCGGTACCCATGAGCTCGTCATAAGTCCAGGTGGACTGGCCCCAATAACCGTCCTCGGTCGTTGCACCGTTGCCGTTGCTCTGAAGCTGGTCGTTCACGCGAACCTTGAGGGTCATGCCGGAGTTGAAGTTCACGCCAGCGGCCTTGAGCACGTCGGTCAGCAGGACGCCCTCACTGTAGTAGGTGCGCAGGCCGGCCATGCCGCAGTTGGCGGCGGTGGTGTAGCCGCTCTGGACCGGCAGGTTCTTAAGCTGATCCATGGTGAGCGTGGTGGTCTTTTCGACCTTGGAGCCATCGGCGCTCAGGATGCGCACGACGACCTCGTTGGAGTTGAGGCTGCGGAAGGTCACGTCACCGGACACGGTGCTAAAGCCCTTGGACTCGATGACGACGTTCTTGGTGCTCTTCTCCTGCGCCGTGTCGAACAGGGCGATGGGCAGCGTCAGCGTAGCGGACTTACCACCGGCAGTGAGCTCGTAGTAGTTGAGCTTGCCAGCGTCATCGGTCGCATTGGTGAGCTGGTCCTTCCACTCGTCAAAGGCCTTGCCCTCGAGCGTGGTGCCATCGATGGTCACCGACGTGATGTTAGAGATCCAGTCGTTGAGCATGGACTTGGCGTCGGCGCCCTCATGCGTCTCCTGATAGGAAGCCAGGGCATCTGCGGACGGCGTCAGCGAGAACGTGGTCTTGCCGCCGTGATAGCGACCCATGGACGTGGAGACCTGGGAAGCCTTCTCGGGGAAGCTCATACCAAGATCATAGGAGATGGCATCGGTGGGCAAAGCGACGTCCTTGACGTCATCGCCCAGCTTGAGGCCGGTCTCGTTAAAGAACGAATCGGTGTAGTTGGCAGCGCCCAGGATCTCGCCCTGCTTGGCCGTCTTAGCGGTAATGGTAAAGGTGCCGTCGCCGTTGTCAGTCACGGTGTAGCCGGCTGCATCAAGAGACTCAGATGCATTGCTCACGATGCTGTTAGCAGAATCCAGAGCGGTGAATTTAAACCACATGTGATGATGCGCGGTCGTGGACTGCGAGTAATCGGCGGCATTGGCGAGGATAGAGCTGCCCTTGGCGCCCTTGCCGTTGTTGGTAAGCCACACGATATGGTTCATAGAGCGGACGTTGGCGCCATGGGTCACCTTGTAGGTGGTGCTGGCAGGCGTGTCCTTGGTTCCCTTGACCGCACTCACGGCCTCAAAGGTCAGGCCGGTGTCGACCGAGGTCTTGATCTTGTCGAGCTTAACGGATTTGCCGTCGACGGTGATGCCCTCGAGGACGCCGTCCTCGCTTACCGCGGAGACATTAAGCGTGCCCGCCATAAGCGCAAAGCCAAGCTGCACGTCGAGCACCAGGTTATTGCCATCGGCCGTAGCGGTCAGCGTGGTATTGTTGCCACCGTTGACGGAGAACTTGAGGCTGTTGATGAGAGCGACCTCGTCGGTAACGGTAACCGGGCCGTCAAAGGCGACCGTCACCTTAACATGCTGACCGGCGTTGCTGGTGTCGCCCGCGGGCGGCTCGCCGTACTGAGCCTCGCGATAGGCCTGCGCGGTCTCGCCGGTCTGCGAGACGGTCTCGTTATTGGCGTGCCACTTGGCATAGAGCTGGGTGTCCTGATCAACCGTACCGTTGTTGGCCGTAAAGTCAAACTTCTCGCCCCAGTCACCGGTCTCGGTGCCGTCCTTGGCAGCATCGGCATCAATCTGGACGGTGCCGTGACGATACTGATCCTCGTCATTCGCCGAGCCGGAAGTTGCCTGGGTCGCAACCATACCCTGGTTCAGCGTCTCTGCATAGGCAATCTCGCCTGCAAAAAGCGTCGGCGTAGTCATGGTGACCGTTAACGCCGCAACCGTTGCAAGCTTACCGAAGCAGCTCAACCTTCCCTTCCAATTCCATTTCACCGGGCCGTCACCGGCCCGCTCGGAGCATTTAGTCATGCCCTCACTTCCTTCCTCCAGTATCTCGCCAATATGGCGATAGTCTGTGGCATTATATTTTGTCGAGAATAATTTATCGCGAGAATAAAGGGTCGAATCCGTCAACGGCAGAACGAGTCAATTCAAACAAAAAGTCTGATGCATCTATTTTCGCAGGTAGATACATCAGACTTCCAAAACAGATTGTTATGGTCGAATCAAATTATTTCCGCGAACGGCAGAGCCGCATACAGGCGTCAGATTGTTGACGAGCCCTCAACTGTTGCGCTAGGCGAACATCTTGACGCTCATGTCGACGGGCTTTGCCGTAAAGCATGACGTGGTCACCAAGCCGTCGACCCCGGTTGCCGCATACTCGGCAGCGTTGTCGGGGCGAATGCCGCCAGCCGCCACCAGGGAGACATGGGGGTCGATCCCGTGCAGCTCCTCCACGAGCGGCGCCAGCTCGGCGACCGGGACCTTGTCAAACTGGATGCCATCGACGCCGGCCTTCACCAGTCGGCGCGCGTCTTCGGCATTTGCCTCAACGAACAGCTTCTTCTCGATGCAACGGCGACGGATTTGCGGCAATAGCTCGATAAACGCATCGAGCCCCGTCGCCCCCGAGGGCGCCGTCATAAACGTGGTATGGTTGTCGAACACGAGCACGGTCTCGGAAAGGCCCATGCGATGCGGGAACGCCCCGCCCGCAACAATTGCCTTGGTCAGCAGGTCCTTGTTGCCCGGCGTGCTCTTGCGCGTGGTGAGTACCTCACACAGGGGATTGGCGTCATGCGCCGCATCGACCATCTTGCGCGTCTTGGTCGCCACAGCCGAGTAGTGGTCGAACATGTTGAGGCCGACCTTCCACAGCAGATGCAAATTGGCGGCCGTACCGCTCACGCGCATAAAGGACTGCCCGGCTTTGACCTTGGTGCCCGAAAGCTCAAACCACTCGACCTCCAGGTTGAGCATGGCGGCCATGCGCGCGACCTCCTCCGTGCAGCAGATCACGCAGCCCTCTCGCGTGTAATACTCCATGGCGCCGGGCGTCTCGCCGATACCCAGAATATGCGTCGTCAGATCGATATAGGGAACATCCTCGGCAATAAGCTCCTCGAGCCGAGCGTCGCTGATACGAATAATGTCGGGCATAGGGGCCTTCTTTCTCGCATTGTTCTCAACAAAGAATAGAATACCGCCTCGCACCCCACCACCCCCAAGTTGCGGTGAAATAGTTCCTGTTTTGCAGCCCCAAGGGCAAAACCAGGAACTATTCCACCGCAACTCACAGATAGCCGATTCGTTGAGGCGTGGGGCAAATTAATCAGAAGTGTTTGTCCCTTTTAGAGAGATGCAACAAGAGGCAATGCCGTTGTGTCTATTTCTTCCGATAACGACGATTGCGACTCGTTGACGAACCCATGACTTCGATAAGCCCCTTCTCGGCCATTTTTGGCAAATGGTAGCGGACGGATGCAACCTTGACCCCCGATGCCACCGCTATTTCGCGCGCCGTCATATCCACTCCGGTATTAAGGACACCCAAGATCCTATCCGCCGTAGAGGCGGACGGTTCTCTGTTCGTATCGACAATCTCAAACGCATCTTTGCCACATTTTGACAAGACGCGCCTGTCGACCAGGTCCCCACAAATCAGTCGTATGTCATCCGAGTCCCACTTCAAAGCCTCTCGTATTTTTTGGACATCGCATACACGCCCATGCTCTCGCATAAACATGAGCAACGTTTCCTCGCGATCCGTCAGCTCGGTGCTCACATGGCCCTGAATCCACATGCGATTTTCAGCGAGCTCTGCTCCGTGCCGGGAAAGCAGCACCGCAAACGAATCGGCCTTAACGATAAACTTCGGCCTGCCAAGCGAACGAGACTCCATCTCTCGAATCATCGCCGGAATACCAGATCCCTGGCTTTCCGCAACAGCTCCCTCGGCATGCTCTAGCGGCGTCGCTCCCATCAGGCTCATGAGTTTTGGATTTCGGCAGCGCGATTCCCCGTCCGCGAGATTGTCCACCGTCTTTCCGCCCCAAAGCCCGCCGGGGTTTTTGATCTCTATTCTGTCTGGGTAGATATCGACACTCACGGCTTGCCCCACGAACATGGGCGAATATTCTCGATGGATACAGGCGTTCGCCAAGGCCTCGCGCAAGACCTCCTGCGGAACTTCCCAGTCCTCTCTTCTACCAGCGCCGTGTACTATTGCCACTTTGCGCAAGTTTCGTCCAATCGCAACGAGAGCATCTTCGATACACGCCGGAATTGGGCCGTCGCACAACTGGCGGTCAATAAAACGAGGCTGCCCCGGTGCAGATTTTTCCACATCGGAATGAACGGCGACATCAATCATCAGCTTTGGATAGAACTGTTGGGGATAAATCCCCGCCGCCAGAAGCCCTGCAAGCTTTATGGCGCCATCCTTTGTAGCGATATTGAGTCGGACCAACTGCTTTTCCAGTGTGTCGGCGCCGCGCAAAACGCGCGGAGTTTGTAGCCGACGATTCGCGATGATAGACCTCACGACGTCTGGATCCAAATCCTCGATCGTTGCCTCCGGGACCACCGCGCCGTCTGCATCACTCGGAAGCAATGCACTCTGCAGCTCATATAGCTCTGCGGGGGACATTTTGATGTCTTTGTCATCCACACGCTTGTAGCTACCGTTTTGAACGCCGCGCGCATCGATATAGCAGGGTTTTGCTTTAAGCTCAAGTTCAAAGATACGCACCAGAAGCACCTGGAGCCCGTCGACCTCGCCTCGATCAAGCTCGTATCGCGGTGCATGCGCCACTACCGCCGTTGAGCCCCCGTCTCCGATACCCGAAACAAACTGATCACGCACCCTGTCGATTGCAAAGTCTGCCGAAGGAATAAATCCTTCGGCCTCGTTCAGGCCCAAAATAATGAGCCCACCCGCAGTGTTCGCAAACGCGCTCACCGTCTCCCAAACATCTGCGCTCAGTTTATTAGTGCAGGCTTTAACTTCCACCGAAGCATCGTCGGTCCCCCGTCTACGAAGGCGCTCAACAATAAGGTTAAGAGGCTCGTCTAGTTGCATCAGCATTCCATCTCTCTAAAACAGCATGCTCGTCTCTCTAAATTTTAGAATATCTCTCTAACTTTAGAGAGATAAGTATCTAATTTTAGAGAGATATTTAGAGAGGAGCATAGAGTCCGCTGGTAAGCTATCTAAAGCTGTCTCTCTAACCATCTTCCGCTTTAAAGAGCAATTTAGAGAGACAGGCAAGGTCTCTCTAAATTGCGACCCCCACTCTTCGGCACTCGCACCCCACCCACCCCTAAGTTGCGGTGAAATAGTTCCTGTTTTGCAGCCCCAAGGGCAAATCCAGGAACTATTCCACCGCAACTTTCAGATAGCCGATGCGTTGGGGCGCGGGACAAATTAATCAGTAGTTTTTGCCCCAGGTTCGAAAGCTGCATCGAGCTTGTTGCCGCAAGCGACCCTGGGACAAGAACTACTGATTAATATGTCCCACGTGGCATCCCGGTTGAGCATAAGTGAGCAAACAAGGCCGCGATGCCCATATGGCATCGCGGCCTTTGTCCTTGGAGAAGGATCGATTAATGGAACGGAGAACCCGTTCTAGCCCACGAGGCCGGCGTTGATGAGCTCGGCAATCTCATCGGGATCGGCGCTTTCGCGAACCTTGTCGCGGAAGCCGGCGTCCATCAGCATCACGGCAGCCTTGGAAAGCAGACGCAGATGCGTGGTCCCAGCCTCACCCGCAGGAACATACAGCGCGAGCGCCACATCGACGGGCACGCCATCAAAGCTTGGCCACTCAACAGGCTCGGCCAACTTGAGCACGGCCACGCCCGGCGTATGAATCGCATCGCTCTTGGCATGCGGAACGGCAAAGCCAGCGACAAGACCGGTCTCGGCCTCATTTTCGCGAGCGATAAAGGCGGCCTCTACGGCAGACGCGTCATCGGCAAAGCCAAGTTCGACAGCCTGCTCGGACAAATAATGCAGAGCATCCTCGCGCGAGGCGGCAGTATGTCCGATCGTCACCTGATTGGCAGATACAAATCCCATGGAAAACCCTCCTTACAGCACGGACCTGACCGCGGCTTCGATGCCGTCGGCATCCAAACCGTACTTGTGCAGCAAATCGACCGCGGGGCCAGACTCGCCGTACACATCGCGCACTCCGACGCGACGCATCGGCACCGGATGCTGCTCGGCAAGCACCGAGGCAACGGCCTCGCCAAGACCGCCGATAGTCGAATGCTCCTCGGCGGTGACCACGCGACCGGTCTTCTTGGCGCTGGCAACCACCAGGCGCTCATCAAGCGGCTTGATCGTGTGCATGTTGATGACCTCGGCGTCGATACCATCGGCAGAGAGCGCCTCGGCAGCCTCAAGCGCCTCGGCGACCATAAGGCCACAAGCGATGATGGTCACATCGGACCCCTCGCGCACGACAACGCCGCGACCAACCTTGAACTCATAGTCCTCGCAGTCGTTGATGACCGGTGTCGCCAGACGGCCGAAGCGCATGTAGACCGGGCCCTCAAACTCGTAGGCGGCGCGCACGCAGGCGCGGGCCTCGACATCGTCGGCCGGGCTGATGACGACCATTCCGGGGATGGAGCGCATCAGGGCGATATCCTCGCAGCACTGGTGGGAGGCGCCGTCCTCACCGACAGACAGGCCGGCGTGGGTGGCGGCAATCTTCACGTTCAGGTGCGGGTAGCCGATGGAGTTGCGAATCTGCTCAAAGCCGCGGCCCGCCACAAACATGGCGAAGCTGGAAACAAAGGGCACATAGCCCATCGTGGACATACCGGCGGCGACGCCCACCATGTTCTGCTCGGCAATGCCGCAGTCAAAGTGGCGCTCGGGGTAAGCCTTGCGGAAAATCTCGGTCTTGGTGGCGGCGGCCAGGTCGGCGTCAAAAACCACCAGATTGTCAGCGCCCTGCTGGGCCAGCTCTACCAGCGTATTGCCGTAGCTGACGCGGGTAGCAATTTTCTTGATATCAGCCATTGTTGAACTCGATCTCCTTTTCCAGCGAAGCGTGAGCGGCGCGCAGCTCAGTCATTGCCTGTGCATATTCCTCGTCGTTGGGGGCTTTACCGTGCCAGTCAACGGCATTCTCCATGTAGCTGACGCCCAGACCTTTGGTGGTGCGCAGCAGGAAGCAGGTGGGTTTGCCGCTGCCGTGGGACAGGTCAAACATCTTAAAAGCCTGCTCCAAATCGGAAAAGGAGTTGCCGTTGCAGACGATGGTGTTGAAGCCGAAGGCATCCATCTTCTTGTCCAGCGGCTCAGAGTTCATGACGTCGCGGGTCGCGCCGTCGATCTGCAGGCCGTTGACATCGACCATGATGCACAGGTTATCCAGCTTGTAGTGGTTGGCAAACATGAAAGCCTCCCAGCACTCGCCTTCCTCGATCTCGCCATCACCCAGCAGGGTGTAGACGTTGATGTCGGAGCCGGTCTGCTTGGCGGCCAGCGCCATGCCGCAGGCGGCGGAAACGCCCTGGCCCAGGCTGCCGGTGCTCATATCGACGCCGGGCACGGTGTTCATGTTGGGGTGGCCCTGCAGATAGCTGTTGGAATGGCGCAGCGTGGGCAGGTCAGCGACCGGGAAGAAGCCGCGCTCCGCCAGCGTGGCATACAGGCCGGGGGCGCAGTGGCCCTTGCTCAGCACAAAACGATCCCGGTTGGGATCCTGGGGCTGTTCGGGGTCAATGCGCATCTCACGGAAATACAGGTAAGTAAGGACGTCCGCCGCGGACAGGCTGCCGCCCGGATGACCGCACCCGGCACCGTGGGTGGCTTCGATCACACCCATGCGCACGCGGGTCGCAGTCAGTTTCAACTGCAGCGTTTCCAGTTTTGTCATAGCTAAGCTCCTCCGGTCACTAATGCTGAAATTGGGCAGTATTGAGAGATACTGCTACACAATATACTACTATATATTATACACGTTTCGTAAAATCTCGCAACATTTTTTTACAAATTTCGTAGAAAATCAGCCCCTTTGCATCCAAAGTGCAAAAAGTGAGGGACAGCAAAGCCTTTTGTTATGCGGCCTTTGTGCGTTGTGCCAAAAAATGGGGCGAATCGTACATAAACTACGGCGAAAAATA
>OIZP01001244.1_pt1 | contig 13414 bp, 11 predicted proteins | sample 1588531 | NCBI WGS metagenome assembly OIZP01 (sample SAMN03283283) | human gut metagenome | biome: human-associated habitat; material: feces | host: Homo sapiens | place: Peru | collected 2012 | reverse complement strand
CTTTAAGGTAAAAAGATTGTATTCAGGATAACGTTTGCAAAGGTACTAAAAAAAACTGAAATAAAAAAATAAAATGGCAACAAAATTACCATTAACTTAAAAAAAAGTTTTAAAAACCCTTTGCGGAGTCTTTTCTATTTGTACGAGAAAACAGATTTTTATATAAATAATGCCAAATAAAAAGCTGTGAAAGTGAAAATCTGTCACAAAACCGCCTTTTCCCCTTTCACAGCGTTCAATGTCTTAAATTTTTTGCCAAACAGGATGTTTATCATTGTTTTGATTCGATATGCTCTCTATAAAAATGGTTACCATCAATATATAATCAATATGTTAGGTTTGGTATGATTCTTCCCAACAGTTAGATGAGGCACCTTCCAACACCAATTTTTTCTGCAACTTGCGAGAATCGAATATATTTTTCAGTCCTCATCATTTAAAAGATTCTAAAAAGCACTAATTATCATTTAAGAGTTCCCACTGTGGGAACTCTTATTTATTTTATTTTTGCTATCTTTGCACCGTGTGACACAGTTTAGAACCTTATTACCTACTTTAGAGGCGTCGTGACAAAAACAGTAATGTACGGATCTCTACTTCCGAAAGCCAACGGAGGCGGAGACAGGAGAGATTATGCCCATAGCAAGAGAGCTATACAGCGCATTCTTTGCTCAGTGTTCACGGTGACACGGTGACAGGGTGACACGAGTTTTTCAACATTTCGCCTCGCACGCGGGCAGGCAGGAAAAATCAGGCCGAAAGTTCCTGCCTGCCCGCGCGAGAGTAAATCTTCAGAATTCCCTGTCACCAGTGTCACCCTGTCACCCAGAAGTCGGTTGTTTCCGAGACGGAAATCAAAGACTTACGTTGCAAAAGTCAGGGACTTATGATGCAAAAGTCAGTTACTTGCGATGCGAAAGTTAGTTACTTACGCCCCGTAATCCACTGGCTTACGACGCGAATTACAAGTGTTAACTCCTTTAAGATCAAACAAGCTATGGAGATAGAAGTTACATCAGGAGCAAACAGAGTCAGACCTGTTACCTTCATTTTTATGTTAATTCTTTAAAAAATCAATAAATAATCATCTATTTATTTGCATATATAAAAGAATTACCCGACCTTTGCAATCGGATAAAGGCTTCTTTATTCAGGATTGGGGTGTCCCCGGTCGGGAAAGGGTTACTTCACAGTGACTCTTTTTTTTTGTATCAGGAGATGAGTGATGTCAATATGGATGATCCCAAACTCTTCCTTTATCAGTCCGGTTACCTTACCATCAAGAAGGTGGTTGGTAGCAGCTATATGTTAGGTTATCCTAATCGAGAAGTGAGAAATGTGATGTTGGGCATGAGCCTTCCCACCAGTTAAATATGGATTTCGTAAGGAAGAAGGTACAATAAAGGGGTGAATACACTATATAAAAAGTATTCACCCCTTTATTGCCTCAGTAGCTCATCATTAGAATATTTTGCCAAATAGAATGTTCACCATAGTTTTGAATAGAATCTTGGCATCAAACCACCAGGATCTGTGCTCCAGGTAGAAGAGGTCAAGACTTAATCTTCTCAACATCTTCGGCATCGTATCCGTATATCCATTATATAAGGTAGCGTAAGAAGTTACTCCCGGACGAATCTGATACAGATAAGTATATCGAGGATCATGTTCCATAATCTGGTCGATATAGTATTTGCGTTCAGGGCGCGGACCAATAAATGCCATGTCGCCCTTTACAACATTCCATAGTTGTGGCAACTCGTCAAGGTGATGTCTCCTTAGGAATGCTCCAATATGAGTCAAGCGAGTTTCCTGATTGTGCTTGAAGAGTTGAGGACCATCTTTTTCTGCATCCACTCTCATGCTTCTGAATTTATATATATAGAATGGTTTGCCGAATCTTCCAATTCTCTCTTGTTTAAAGATGGCAGGTCCATTATCTTCTCTTTTTACGAGAAAATAGCATACAACAAATAAAGGTGAGAAAACTATTAAGCCAATGATAGCTAATAGACAGTCTCCCGCCCGTTTTACGTTTCTTTCAAAAGCATTCATGCCATCAGCAATGAAACGTCTTTCTACTACGTTGTTATTAAATTCGATTCCGAAAGGAATACTTGTAAAATTCATTAGTTGCACTCTATTCATTTTGTTCTATTATGTTTTATTATAAAACGTTTGGTGAGCGCATATATTGTATAGAGTCGATTTTTCTTTTTAGAATTTTGCAACCATAGCTTGGTAGAAACAGCAGAAAGAAGTATAAATGTGCTTTTAACTTACTGAATTTCAGTATGGTTTCGTATACCGCTACGTTGTAGTGGATGAGTTGCATTTTTTTTCTGGAAACAGAGTTCTTTCTTACACAATAGAAGGCTAGGGGCTTTTTTGTATAAGCATAGCATACTTTGCATTGTTGAAGAATCTGAATAAACATAGCCCAATCCTGTCTTTTGCGGATAGTAGGCATATAGTATTTCTTCCCCAAGACTTTTGTATCATAGATAGCTGTGAGACATCCGATTTTATTGTCTCGTTTTATCATATTATACGTGATACGGCGTGGCGGAATATTGATACCAGTAGCCTCATAGTTGGAATTGCATATAAGATAAGTTGCACAGCAGAGAGCGCATTTCTTTTCTGACATGTAATTGATTTGGATTTCTAATTTCTCAGGAATCCATCTGTCGTCGCAATCACAGAATGCTATGTATCTTCCTTCAGCTCTTTTGATACATGCGTTTCGGGCATATCCCGCTCCATGATTTTCTGAGAGTAATTCTATCTTTACTCTCTTGTCAGCCTGGGCAAATTCCTTCAGAATCTTGATGGTATCTCCATCGGTAGATGCATCGTCGGTTATGATAAGCTCCAAATTATCGTATGTTTGTCTCAGTATACATTGGATGCTGTCGGCAAGATATTTGCCGGCATTATATGTAGGCATGATGACAGATACTAAATCTTCTTTCATTGTATTTCTATATTTTTTTTTATAATAACGCGATGTTAAGTGTATTATTGCTTTTTTTTGCGAAGATATATTTAAAAATAGATCTTGCTCTCAACGGCTGACCAAAGTTCTGGGGTATACTTGGAATCCTTTGCTATTTCCCTAGGAAGAAACGTGCAGTAATTTCTTTTTTCTTCAGTAAGTTTACGATTACCAAAGATATGAAACCACATATGGTGAAACCTAAGATAATCAGAACTTCTTCGTTATGGAATGGAATTATGAACCTTAAGGATTTCACTATGTAGTCCATTAGAGTAAGATGGCAAGTATATATGCCCAACGACTGTATTCCAATCTCTTGAATAAATTTGTTAAATATATTGCAACTATTCAAATTTTTACGAGCAATGCCCACGATAACCAAAACGGCAAGTATAGCTGTAACCCCTCTGTATGCATATTGTAATAATGATGATAGGAAATGTGGAAACGTTGGCATCCAAGCAGGTAATTCATGCATTTTCCAGAACCATGCTAATACTGCCCATAATAGTCCCAGAAATATCAATGCAGGTTTGTTGGTAAGCTGAAACTTATTAAATCTATGCATTACATAACCCATAAAGTAAAACAGATAATAGTAGGCAAAAAATTGGAAACCGAAAATTCGAAGGTTGAGTCCTACCATGATGCCTAATAGCAGAATACAGGTGAGGACTATAGGTATAATTTCATCCACCTGAAGTTTCTCTGCTATTTTCTGATTCAGAATAAAGATAACTTTAATCCAAAAGAGAACCCATAAGAACCAAAAATATGAATCTGGATCGATGACGATTCTGCTTAGATTTTCAATGGAATTATCCATAGAAATAAAATAGCGCAATAGCGACCATGAAAGGTAAGGTACCATCAGCTGGTCAAACCTACGTTTATACACAGCCCCTACGTTAATACTTTTGGTTGTAGAGGAAAATGCAAACCAGCCACTAATAGCCATGAATGCTGGCATGTGGAATGAGTATATGAGATTCCACAAGTGGTTTTGGAAACAGGCATTTCCTAAGGATGATTGAATGGCATGCCCTAATACGACTAGTATCATAAGACTCCCCCTTAATGAATCAATCCAAATTAATCTTTTCTTGTCTGACATGATTTTGTTTTGTATTTATATATATCATATAAATATTTAAACGCATCTTTATGACTTATATTGTTTATTTAGAAAAGAAAGCCCACAAAATATTTATAAATGTTGATTTTCTTTTATTTATAATATGAAATATTGCAAAAAATTTGGCGACCTCATAAATTAATTGTATTTTTGCCGAAAATATCACTGAACTAATTGACTTTACAGTGTTAAGCATATTGTATCTTCTTGCGTATATGACTAGAAGATAGCAATCTTTCTGTGAGTTAGTTATATATGTATATATTGAAACTATATAAAATGGCAATAAATTTATATAATATAAAAAAATGGCATAAAATGCTTACTGGTAATAGTGTGCTGCATGTAAATCAGAACTTAGGTAAGCATTTTGAAACAAAGGAGTTAAAAGGATACTATAACAATATGATGGAGAAGGTTAGTTATGTTCCACATCTTGTTGATTCAGACGAATTACCTGTACTTCATACAGAGAGTGGGGAAATTTTTGTCTTTCCTGTAGCTGTATTTCAGTTTGCTTTCGGCTTGCTTGATTATTATTATGAGAGCAAGCAGGAAAAATATCTAGTGAAGTTTCGCCAATGTGCTGATTGGGCTATAAGTGTGCAACATACTGATGGTGCATGGGATAACTTTTCTTATATTTATCCTGAGCATCCGTATGGTTCTATGGCTCAAGGAGAGGGTGTCAGCTTGTTAGTTAGAGCATATAAACTATTTGATGAGCAGAAGTACTTAGAAGCCGCAAGCAAAGCTATAAGTTTTATGTTGACCCCTCTAGAAAAAGGAGGTTGTACACAGTTTGTTGGTGAAAACGTAATATTTCAAGAGTTTCAGCATTTGCCGACAGTTCTGAATGGATGGATATTTTCTTGGTGGGGACTCTATGATTATGTTCTTGTGACTCAAGATTCAGAAGTTAAGCAGATTATGGATAAAAGCTTGCAGACATTAGTTGACTATTTGCCTAGATTCTCTTGTTCGTATTGGAGTATGTATGATTTAGGAGGTAAAATAACAAGTCCTTTTTATCATAATCTCCATATTGCTCAAATGGAAGCTATGTATCGATTAACAGAATGTCAGGTATTTAATCAGTATGCTAATAAATGGCGTAAGCAACAAGGAAATAAATTATATAAAACAATAGCTTTTGTAAGAAAGTGTATTCAAAAAATTATAGAGCGATGAAAAAAATTTTATTGGTATCAAATCAGAGACCCAATAAGGAAGGCGTAGGTAATCCTATTATGCTGCGTATGAAGCGTTCTATGGAGGGAAATCCTAGAGTTGAGCAAGTGGAGTTCCTTCCATTTGCAAATAGTATTCATTCGTTGTTAGAAATACGTAGCAAAGCACGAAAGTTTGATATTGTGCATGTTCATTTTGGTGGTTTGTATGCTCTTGTTATTTGGTTCTTTCTCTTAGGATTAGGAAAGCGAAAGTTCATTACTTTCCATGGGACAGATATTCATGCAAAGTCTCTTAAGTCTGCAAAGACTACAAAACTCAGACTTAAAATAAAATTAAATCAACGGGCGTCGTTTTTATGTGTGCGATTATATGATAAATGTGGAATGGTTGCAAAGGAAATGATGCAGTATGTTCCAAATACCTTAAAAGTCAGATATAAAAAAAAGTTTTTTCTCCAATTGTTAGGTGTTGATTATGAGACCTTTGTACCTTCTACTATTCTTGAAGCTCAGAAGCAACTGGGTCTTGAACAAGGTCATTATGTTTTATTTTCGGATGTAGCGAATACTCCGATAAAACGCCGTGATATAGCAGAGGCAATTGTAAATAATATGGGGGAAAAATATGAGCTCTTAATTATGTGTGGGGTTAAGCCTAATGTTGTTCCTTTGTATATAAATGCTGCAGATTTTGTTTTATTGACATCAGACGAGGAGGGATCTCCAAATATTATCAGAGAGGCCTTAGCGTTAAATAAGCGTGTGTATAGTGTTGATGTTGGCGATGCTGCAAAACAATTGAAGGGGTTGGAAAACTCGCTCATTGTTAGTAGAAATGCTTTTGATGCTTCAAAAGCAATTCTTCAGAATTTAGAATGTGCATATATCGACAATACAAGAACCAAACTGCAAAAAGTACTTGATTTTAAGTGTATAAATGAAAATGTTATAGATTTATATGAAAATAGTTAATATAATTGGTGGATTGGGCAATCAGATGTTCCAGTATGCATTTGCTGTTGCTCTGAAAAAAGAAAACCCTGATGAAGCGGTTTATGTTGATACTCATCATTTCAATTATTTGTTCGTTAAGAAATGTAAAACGTCCAATTTGCATAATGGTTATGAGTTGGAGAAGCTATTCTCAAATATAGATATCGAAAGAGCTCCAATATCTATGTTGATGAAGGTAACTAATTATATTCCGAATTTCTTTCTCTCGCGAGTAGCTCGAAAGGTATTGCCAAAACGTCATACTGAATATGTTGCTAAGTTATCAGAAAGTCAAACATATATACCCGGGATACTTTCCTTGGCTGGTGATGTTTATTATGAAGGATATTGGCAAGTTGCTCAGTACTATATCAATTGCAGAGAAGAACTTCATCGTGCTTTTGCGCATCCGAAGCCCAACGAGTACAATGCACGATTAATAAAAGAGATTACTAATTCTAATTCTGTTGGAATTCATGTCCGTAGGGGAAACTATCTTTTGTCGCCAACGTATTCTGGTATATGTAACTTAGAATATTATAGAAAAGCTATAGCAAGAATAATGGGGGATGGAAAGCAACATCGTTTCTATATTTTCAGTAATGACATTAAATGGTGTCAACAGCATATTGTTCCTCTTTTGAGTGAGGCTGAGGTTCTGTTTGTTACCGAAAATACGGGAGCCGATAGTTGCTGGGATATGTTTTTGATGTCATATTGTCGTGATTTGATTATAGCTAACAGTTCGTTTAGTTGGTGGGGGGCTTTCCTAAATGACAATGTGGAAAGAGTCATTGCTCCACATCCTTGGATGAATGGTAGAGATACATCGGGGATATATGTCCCTGAATGGATAAAGATAGATTGTTGATAGAAAAGGCTTGTACATTAGATCTTTAAAAATGTACAAGCCTTTTGTTTATTTATTTTGTTCTGTTATTTTCTTTAATGCATTTTTTATCGCATTAAGCCAGCCATGCCCAAATTGCTGGTCTGGTTCTACGTAATTACCTTCTCCCCATTCATTCCAAGCCTTTAGAAAGATAATCTGATGCTCTGGCTGTTTGTTCTTAATATGCTCTAAAGCATCATCAATTGTCTTTTCAAATGCCTCTGGATTGCTATTGATGAGATATTCTGTTTTTTGTCCAGCACGTGGTGTACGATCCCATTGTGGCATAATGGTAGGGTATACATTCTCATTAGCATCTTCTGGAGCATAGAAGTGTTTCATTACTTTGGAATAGTCAAGGTGTACATTTGAAGGTACTCTGGATTGGTACGTAAATATATACCATGCTAAACGCAAACGTCCTAATAGTTTTGACATACCGCGAACTAAACCATTTGAAATGACAGCGTCAAAGCCTAAGTCTGTGACAGAGTCATAATAGTCTTGTGCAAGTTTTGTATTATAGAAATTCTTCTTTTGTCCAGCTAAACCTTTACTACAATTTGCCGTATAGCCAACAAAGTGAATTCCTGGCAAACCATTTTCTTTCGCTAATTCTTGCCATTTGTCAATAAAGGCTTTACACTCAGGAATATCACGAGGAGCCCATACTGCAAATAAAGGTTTCCCATCAACTTTTATATAGCGATGGTCTTTAAATGCTGGCAGTACATGGTAGAAATGTTTGATATGATCTTCCATGCTATAACGCATTTCCATAATCATGTTGCCGGTAGCCATGGTTTTGCTCTTTTTCCATGACTTGTTTGTCCAGTTGTGGTTTGCCCAACAAAGGCAAAAAGGAAAATCTGGTTTCCCGCTTGCTAAAACTTCGTCAAAAGGGCGCTCCAACAGTTGTCGCCCCTCACCAAACCAATAGTGATAATAGCAGAAACCCTCAATTCCTGCTTCACGTGCAAGTTGAGCCTGCTTCTCTCTGATTTCTGGATTGCGTAAGTCATAGTATCCCAAATCTGCAGGAACACGAGGTTGTACGTGACCTTTGCAGAGTGGTACAGCCTTTTTGACATTGTTCCATTCTGTGAATCCTTTGCCCCACCATTTGTCGTTCTCTGGGATTGGGTGGAACTGGGGTAAATATAATGCAATTATTCTTGGTTTCATTTTAAAATTTCTTTTATGAGTTTATGTAAATCTTGTTCTTGTCGGGTTGTTATTTCTTTTGCTCTTTCTTGTAGCTCGTAATCTTTTATTGATGGATTGTCAAGTACGAGTTTCATTGCCCGAAATAAATCGGCTGGATAAAAAGGCGAAAAGTAGATGCCAGCATTGCCAAGTACTTCTGGAATACTGGTTACATTTGATGCTATGGCTGGAGTCCCATTTACGATAGCTTCAATAGGAGGGTAGCCAAAGCCTTCGAAAAAAGATGGAAATAGCAAAGCCAATGCATGCTTATATGCATAATCCATATCTGCATCAGAGAGATAGTTGATATCTATATGCGATTTATTGATGCTTTTTCCGTATTTCAGTGTTACTAATTTTACATCATATTCTTCACTTATTCTCTTGAATGCCTTCATGACAACACCTGGATTCTTGTATATTCTATTTGCCGCTATCATAAAGAAATATTTCTTTCCACTTTCAACCAGTTTTTTGAGAATTGGGTTTTCTATTTCACCTGTAAATTCTGCTTTCCTAAGAGGAGAGTAGCATACGTTTATCTCTTTCTTGATTTCAGGGAAATAATACTTTAATGCATTTGACGAATAGTTTGAAACAGTATATGATATTGTATTCTCTGCAGCGTACAATATCATTATGTCATGATATCTATTACGAGCTTGTTTGGCATATCTTCCAGAAGCAAGATTGGCAATTCGTTTGAATCTCCTCCATAGAGTTAATTTGTATGGGTCTGTGATGGCATAGTCTATTTTATTATCGCAACGTTCTATGTCGAAAATATCGTGAATAAACATGATAACCTTCGTTTTGATACCAGTAAGGTCAATACCTTCATAGAATTGTCCAAAGGCTATGTAAAAACAGTCTATTGAATTTTCTGTAATAAATTCTCTAAGTGGTTTCTTTGAAACGTCATAAAGTTCTATACCATGAGACTTAGCATATTCGAACAAGTTGTATTGTTGTGCTATTCCTCGGTGCGAATCGTATATACCATATACAAAGACGTCATCCGTTTTATGTTCAAACAGACAATCGTATACAGCCTTTGTGAAACTTAATGCGCCACCAACTCCACCTGAGTGTTGAAAAGGCAACATGTCTATCAAAATATTTTTAGCCATAATTTATACCTCTATACTTTTTATGTTCTTTTTTCTCATAGCTACAATATATAGTGGAATGAATCTTCCAAACCACAAAACAAATGCGTCAACCCCGAATACAAGAGTCATTATGATAATGGCAGCAAGCATACACCTATAGTCATCGTATTTTGCAAAAGACAAACCATAGAAAACATATAATAATATGACACCTATGATGCCATAATCATAGATAAATACCTTGTACCCTGAGTCTCCGAAGTTAGAATAGTCATAATCTCGACCTAAGACAACATCTGATGTTTGTAAAAAGGATTCATATTCAGTATTAAAATCCTTGGATACTCGATTGTTTCCGGCCATTTCTCCATCGTCTATTTCCAAACGCAATATAATGAGATTATGGAGCATGTTGTCTCCATCGTTATATATAAACGAACCTCCTATAATTGCACTTATCAAGATGACAATTGATAGGAATTTTGCCATTATCTTCTTTCGTTCCATCCACATATTCAGAAAAATGATGGCGATGAAGTAGGCATATCCTGCAAGAGAGAAGGAGATGAGCAGTCCTACTATAAGCGAAATGTTGTACCATTGCTTCCATTTTCCGCGTTGAGTCATTAATAACAATGCCGTAGTTGAGCCAAGATATGTTGGCTCTAGAAATATGGATTGAAAACGGGGTATGATGGTAAAAAGTGAACGGTCATCTATCAAAAACAGAAAGTAATTGGAAAATGAATAGAAGCCATCATTGAAAACCATGTTGACATTTGGCAATGGAAAGCCTATAATGTACAATAGAAAAACTGGGTAGGACACCAATAGAAGTCCTCCAAGCGTTTTGGATAATAAAGTGGCTATCCGATCAAGAAGATTCCTGTCGTAGCGAAAGATGAAGAATAGCATTAGGGCACTGAAGGTGGCACTGATATACGCGTTGAAGTTAAGGCCGTTTACCATGCACTGATAAAACGTAAGCAGAGTAAATGCTGTTGTTGGCTGCCAAAAGTAAGACTCAGTGAATATTGGACGGCTTGAAGTTCGTGACATAAGATAGCTTGCCAGTGCTAAAAGAAATGCTATAATGGGAAAGTAGGTATGTAGCGGCACCATGAACCAGACGTTCATGGAGCCAAAAAATGCTACGAATACAGATGCGACAAATAACTTGTTTGCTATTTGTCGTCTTTCGTATTTATATAATTTCCCAATATTAATCTCCATTGTTATTTTCTCTTTATAAGTTTAATGAAATTGTTCCTTTCCGACTTTGTAAAAGTAAAAAACCAGATTGAAACGCTACTTGCTGTCAATGCTACCATTACTGTGATAAGAAATCTGAATGGAAATTGCTGTATACTTGTCATCAAATGACATACGACACATTCTATGACGCATAGAGGTACAAGTGGTATAATCACTTTGGATATGTAGTTCTTGATATTCAGATTTGCTGAATGATGCATATATGGCAGTCGGAATAATGCAACCAGTAATTCTATTGCAATATAGCATGACATAGCAACTTCTATAGAACCTCCCAGCTTGAGTGCTCCCCACATGATAGGAATAAGCAGTATTTTGGGCAATGTCGTGGCTATGGTATAGACCTTGATTTTGCCCATTGCTTGATTGGCTGCATGTAGTCCTAAAGTTGTCTGGTCACAGATGAAAGCAATCATGAGTGCACGACAGAATACCTCTGTGTTTGGTGGCACGGTCTTTAGCCAAAATGCCAATATACTTGGCATCTCATACATTAGAGGTATTGATATGATAATCATAAGTGCTGAAGAGAATTTACTCTCTTTGCCGGCTAAAGAAAGCATCTCTTGTCGGTCACCTTGTCCTTCGGCTTTCATAATCTGAGGATTCATAGCGTTGAGGATAGAGGTTGACACAAATCTGATGGCTCCGTTCACTTGTGATGCTATGCCGAATGATGCATTCATGATGGTACCGAATACTTTGTTGAGGATAATGGCCGTTCCTTGGGTCTGTGATAGTCCCGCCAGCATACCAAAGGTTGTCCAGCCAGCAAAGCCAACTATCTGTCCCATACAGTGCTTGTCTATGACATTGCGCTTTAAGGCTATTCTGCTTTCCTCATATTTTATCTTGCAATAGGCAAAATATGCCATAAAGTTGAGCGATAAGATGACCAGCATCATGAGGGAATAGAAAATCAGTTTATCTACATCTAACTTCATCAATACGATAGCCAGTGCTAATTTCAAAACACCATCTATTACTTCCACTACAGATATATAAACAATGTTTTCATGCGCAATAAGCAAAGCTTTGAATGGGGTAGAGCCAATGGTCATGACTAGCATCAGTATTGTAACATAATATACAGCCAACGCAGCATTTATTCTGTCTGTTGCTATATTCAGAAAAGAACCTACCACGTAATTTCCTATAGGAATAAGGATAGCGCAGAAAATAGCACAGATGATAATGTGTACTAATAAGCTATTGGCAAATACCTTCTTGACATATTCCTTGTCGCCAGCACCATAATAATAGGATATGTATCGTTGGGTTGTAACTACAAGCGAATTGGCAAGATACCCAAACATTCCTACTACACCTGCCACAACAGAATAGACTCCATAATCGCTGATATTCAATGCCTCAAGAATAAGACGAGTAGAATATAGCGAGAGGCAGATGTTGATGATGGATTTTGTATATTGAGCTATCGTGTTAGTGATAATTCTTTTGTTTGCATCCATACTATTCTTTGCTAAGAATTGACTTTTCCTAATAAGTCATCTTTTATAATGTATAAACTTGATAGAATAATTCCTAATACCAGCATTCCCAGTACAAATAGCATACGCTTTGGCTTGGCTGCTTTTATTGGCACAGCAGCTCCTTTTACTACTGTAAAGGCCGGTGTGCGTTCTTGTACTTTTGCTTTGGCTGCCTGATATTGGGTTACCATTGCACTATAAGCGTTATACTTTAGCTGCATATCGTTTTCCATATCATCTTGCTTTGATTGCAAACTAGCCAACTGCACATCAGTATTGGCATCAGCGTATGAACCATATCTTTGGCGAGCTTTTTCGTACTCATGCTTTGCTTCAGTCATGAGGGTCTTATAGTATTGTTCGTCTACACGAGCTTTGCGGGTTCGGTAGTTTGTGATATATACCTGAAGACGCTCTTTTACAGAATCGGCAATAGTCTTGCAAATCAGTGGGTCTTGAGCCTCTGTGGAAATGGTAATAACGGCAGTTTTCTTGTCGATATTGATTGTGATGTTCTTACGGATGGCTGATGCTACATCATCTTGTTTCTTTGAAAGCATGTAAGGATTGATTTTTTGAGAAACTCCTGTTGCTTTCTTCTCTTGAAAGGGTTTCTTAATGTAGCCCAATCCTTTAGCCCAGAAAGTATACTTTTGATGCTTAGTCAAATAATCGTAATAACTGCATTTTACGCTTCCGTCTTCTGTTGTTACCTTGATGTCAAATAATCCAACTACGAAACCATTGTCTTCCATCAAGTCAGGGTAGAGCATCGGGTTTATAGCGTCGGTTGTTTCCATATTTCCAAGGTCAATACCAAAAGAAGAGGCCAACGAACCGAGTGTACCACCAATATTTGAATTGTTGTTCACCTCAGGTGCTAAACTCAGACTTGATGTGTATGTACGAGGTATACAAAGAATATATGCACAAGAGAGAACAAATACTATAGGTAATACGATATAGTATAGTTTTCTCTTAGCCCATATCTTCTTCATAATGATTCTGAGATCAATTACCTCAAGGTTATTATTATTTTTTTCCATCTTTGCTTTGTAATCTATTTCTTTACTTACTCATATTAGCAATCGTAGCAATCATGGCGGCGATG
>OIZP01001242.1_pt1 | contig 13425 bp, 7 predicted proteins | sample 1588531 | NCBI WGS metagenome assembly OIZP01 (sample SAMN03283283) | human gut metagenome | biome: human-associated habitat; material: feces | host: Homo sapiens | place: Peru | collected 2012 | reverse complement strand
AGATACTCAAGGCTTCAGAGTGGGATAACAGCAAAGCTCCGGGATTTCAATATCTCATAAACGGATATGTATTTGGAGATATGATCGGCTGTGAGATAAGAAACGGACTTTGCTTCGATTATGATACGATGTCAGTCGAAAATCCACTGGAATCGCAAAAGTTTACGGAATATCTTAAGGTGCTCGATAAGATGAAAAAAGACGGATACCTGAAGGACGATGAGACCGGTGAGATAACCTACCTTAATAATATCGGATTAAATAATGAGGAAATATTACAAAATGTTAAGTCCGGCAATTTTGTTGTAGCTTTGTGTTCCGGAGAGATAGACGAGAATTTCCAAAAAGATAATATAGCGGTAAAAACAGTAGAGCATTATCTGACATCAAGGGTAAACGCATCCATTGGTATAGCGAAAAACACTAAGGATGTCGATGCTGTGGTAGAGTTTTTAGGTCTGTTATATGGAAACGGAAAGTACGCAGATATTCTCCTGTATGGACGGGAAGGTGCGGATTACAAGGTCGTAGACGGTGTTGCATGCAATACGGATGGTACTGATCTGGAGGATGACTATTTAAGTAAGCTCTGTCTGGATCTGTTTATAAATGTATATCCGGTAACAGGTGAAAGATACATGGAAAATCGAAAAGATGAGTTTTTTGCCCTTTATGACAATGCCGGAGTATCTCCGTTTATCGGTTTTGAGCCTGATACGGAGAATTTGAACAATATCTCAAATGATCTTTCGGATTTCATGAATGGCTTAAATGGTAAGTCGGTTGAGGAGAGTATAGAAGGTGCAAAGGAAAAGCTTACAGCAGATGGAATGGACAGCTATCTTGACAGTGTAAGAAACCAGTGGGAGGAATATAAGCAATGACACTTGAATTGGAGGGGCTTACAAAAGTTTATAAGGATAAAACTGCGCTGGATGATGTGTCTTTTTCATTTACACCCGGCATATATGGGCTTTTGGGACCTAATGGAGCCGGTAAATCAACTATGATGAATCTCATTTCTGACAATCTGACTCCATCAAAAGGTCGTGTGCTGCTTGACGGAAGGGGCATAGACGAGCTTGGAAGTGAATACAGGAAGCTTCTCGGATATATGCCGCAGCAGCAGAATATATATCCGGAGCTTAGTCTTAGGCGCTTTCTTTACTTTATGGCATCCCTGAAAGGGTTAAAAAAGAGTGAAGCCGGGGAAGATATAGATCACTATGTGCGCATGGTAAAGCTTGATGATGTCCTTGGAAAAAAGCTTGGCGCTTTTTCGGGTGGAATGAAGCAGAGAGCACTGATAGCACAGGCACTCATAGGCAATCCCGGCATCCTTATACTGGATGAGCCAACGGCAGGGCTTGACCCGAAGGAGAGAATCAGAATCCGCAATCTGATATCAGAGGTTGCAAAGGACAAGATTGTTATTATTGCGACTCATGTGGTTACGGATGTTGAGTTTATCGCCAAAGAGATAGTTATGTTAAGCAACGGTAAAATAATAAGGAGTGGTTCTCCGTCAAAGCTGCTTCAGGAGCTGGATGGAAAGGTATGGAATATTTTTTTATCGGATAATGAGATAGATGAGGTGAACACCAGATACAAGGTGAGCAATATTTCAAGGGATGCAGACGGTGTCATAGCCCGCATTATTGCCGATTCGTATGATGGCAGATGGCAGAAGGAGGCTGTGCGGCCAAATCTTGAGGACTTGTATTTGTATCTTAATGGGGACTGAAAATGGATATAGTAAAAAACGAAATATGTAAACTATTGACTAAAAGAACAGTGCTTATTCTTTTGTTTTTGCTTGTTCTTAATCCTGTTCTTGGACTGTATACCATGAATACCGTAAATGATGATGGGTATACAGGTAAGGATTACAGTGCGCTGTATGGCGAAATAAGCAATTACAGCCGTGAGGATGTTTTGCCGGAAATTGAACAAAGGCAGATGACGGCAGAAACTTATGGCAGGATTAGTCTGTGCGATAGAGTATACAAGGAAGTCGGGGCGTGTCTGTCTTATGATGAGTATCTGGACTCCGTCAATGAAAAGGCTGACGAGATTTCGATTATGAATAAGTTTTCCGGCAATGGAGGCTTCGCAGAGAAAAATGCTGCTAAAACGAGCAGAGTTTACAGTAAGCTTAATGGTACAGTGCCTGAGGTTATTGATGCATCGGGACTTTTGAATATTACAGACAATGAGCTTACCGACTATGTGGCTGTGATTATGCTTTTTATCATTGCGCTCAATCTTGTGTTTTATGAAAAAAGCGAGAACCAGCTTGCGTTGCTTAGAACAACTGCAAGGGGCAGAAGGCAGCTTATGGCATCAAAGTCATTTGTGATGATTATGGCGGTCATTCTTATCACCTTGCTGTTGTATGGAATCAATGCAGTCATAAGCATGTGCTTTTACAATCCGATAAATCTGAAAAGTCCGCTTCAAAGTGTTTATCTGTACTATGGCAGTCCGTTTAAGCTTAGTATAGGACAATTTCTGGCATGCTATTTTCCTGTGAAAATAATAAGCTTTATATTGCTTGGCATGTTTTTTATGCTGATATGCGCAGCACTTGACAATATTATATTTGTGTTCGTTGCTTCGGCAGTGACCGTGGTTATTGAGGCTATCTGCTACACAACGATATCAGGAACCAGCTTCCTGGCCTTCCTTAAGTACATAAATATCATGTATGGAGTCAGGACAGGCAGACTTTTTTCTGATTATGTCAATATCAATTTGTTTGGATATCCGCTTAATACCGGGGTATTGTATGGCTTATTCTGGCTTGTGTGTATAGCTGTATGTATTTTTGCGGTTACAAATTATCTCAATTCGGTGCATGAAAAAAAGCAGCTTATATTGCCCGGCTTTGCCTGCGGTAAAAATATAGGCTGTCATACATCATTATTTTTGCACGAATGCTATAAGGCACTTGTTCCGGGAAAAGTGTTACTTATTTTGATTGCGGCAGCTCTTTTTGTGGTATGGTGGAATCCGGCAGAGAAGCTTTCATTTGACTCAATTGATGAGGTGTATTACAAGGAATATATGGACAAATATTATGGACCTTTAACTGCCAAAACCAATGAGCTTCTGGATGAAGAAAGAGTAAAATACGACCGGCTGTCAGATAACATTGCTTACGATATGGCACAGGGGAAGAGTGAAAGCTATATCAATATAAAGTACAAGGATGAACTGAGCAGACAGGAGGCTTTCAATAAGGTTATAGCACATGTAGATTACCTTAAGACGTTAAATGAGGGCTGGCTGTTTTTTGAAAAGGGCTATGATATCCTTACCGACAGAACAGACTTCAAAAACCGTGATACAGCACAGGCCTTTGTGTATGTTATTCTCCTAATAGCAATAGCCTGCGGTATATGTGGAGCGGATTATGCAAACCATGAAATCCGGCTTTTAAGGACTACCCGCCGTGGCAGGAAGCAGCATATGGGAATCAAATGCATACTTGGCTTTTTGGGCACTGTCACAGCATTTGCACTTGTATATATTGTGCGGCTGTGCAATGTGCTTTTGGCATATGGCACGCAGGGGCTTAATGCTCCGGCGGCAAATATGGAGCATTTGTCGCGTGTATCACAGAATATATCGGTATGGCAGTATATACTTATCATAATGCTGATGCGATTTGTAGGGGGATTGCTGGTTGGACTGTTTGTTTTTGCAATGTTTAAATACTTAAGAAGCGGCATGTCTGTGATTATATCATGCGTCCTTTTTATTGTGCTGCCACTGGCGCTTGTGGCTTTTGGGGTGACTAATGCGCAGTATATGTTGTTAAATCCGCTGCTCATTGGAAATATATTCTAAAATATATTTTGAATTCACTAGGAAAAACATTACAGATTGTTCCAATGAAATAGATAAAAGGCATCTGTCCGGAGAAACCGGATAGATGCTTTTTACTATAAGACAAAGTTATAATTTTTTATAAAAATCTGTGATGCGGTCCATGCGTGCCCCCATATTCATAAGCAGTGCATCCGCAATGGTAATTGCAGCCATAGCTTCAACAACAACAACAGCACGTGGCACGATAATCGGGTCATGACGTCCCTTGATGGAAATCTCTATATCTTCACCTGATTTATTTACAGTGTGCTGTGTAGCTGCGATTGAAGGAGTAGGCTTTATGGCGGCTCTGAAAATAAGCGGTGAGCCGTCTGTCATGCCGCCGAGAGTACCACCGGAGTGATTTGTCTCTTTTGAAACAGCGCCATCCCTCATAATAAAGGCATCATTGTTTGTAAGTCCGGTTGCCCTTGCTGCATCAAAGCCATCGCCGATTTCGAAGCCTTTTACAGCTCCGATAGACATAATAGCCTTTGCCAGATTGGCATCAATTTTCTCGAATACAGGATCACCGAGCCCGACAGGAAGACCTGTGATGACACATTCACACACACCGCCTGAGGAATTGAGTGATTTAAGGCATTCCTTAAGATATTCAGAAGCTTTTAGCGCTGCATCGGCATCAGGCATATAAAGCGAATTGTTGTAAATCTCATGGGCATCAAAATTAGCTTCATTAATTGTAACAGGACCTATTGACCTGGTATATGTAAGAAATTTTACACCAAGGCGTGAGAGCATCTTTACAGCGATAGCACCTGCTGCAACACGGCCTATTGTCTCGCGCCCTGAAGAACGGCCTCCGCCTCTGTAGTCTCTGAAGCCGTATTTCTCATCAAAGCAAAAGTCAGCGTGCCCCGGACGATAGTACGAAGCAATCTCACTGTAATCCTTTGATTTCTGATTTTTATTCCACACAACCATAGAAACAGGTGTACCTGTAGTCTTTCCCTCAAACACACCGGAAAGAATCTCAACCGCATCATCCTCCTTGCGTGGAGTAGTGAACTTAGACTGTCCCGGCCTTCTTCTGTTTAAGAATATCTGAATATCCTCCTCACACAGCTCAAGCCCAGCAGGAACGCCGTCCACAACGACACCTAAGCCCTTTCCGTGTGATTCTCCCCATGTTGTTACCTTAAAAATATTTCCGTATGATGAACCTGCCATGATGGTCTCCTTATTATAATAATGGGTAACTATTTAAACCTCTGAGAACAAAAAATGATACATCATGCTTGCATGTAAACAGCATTTTTGGTTTTCAATGTGACTCGAATAGTTACGATAATAAATACATTATAATTAATAGCAAGTTGAATAGTCAAGAAAACTATGATATTATTTTATTTAGATAACTTTCGAACTATGTTTGTATATAATTATGTGATTAAAGGGTCAAAAGGTATCATCGATGCATGCTTGCATGCCTGTATATGCAAAGCGCAAATTAGGCGAAGCATAATTTAAGCAGCATCATTTGTAGCAATTTTGTCACAACGTAAGGCACGTAAGCCGCGGCCACCGCGAGCGTACACGTGCTGCCCTGGGAGCGAATAGCGAAGCTGTTTAGAGTCTGTAGAATTATGCTTTGATACACAGAAATGCACCGGCAGGGACGCCGGGGCAAGGAGCTATCGAGCCATGGAGGGCGAGTAGCGACGGTTTCGTCAGCCAGAGAAAATCTATAAGCATAATTCGTACAGAATCTTAACAGCGCAGCGTAGCGAACAGGGCAGCGCGTGGACGCTCACGGTGGCCGCGACTTACATGCCGTCCTTAGCGCCACAATGATAAACAACTACAATAAGACAGCAAAAGAGGGAGAAAACATGGAATTTAATGGTGTATTTCACCAGGCATACGACAACTACTGCTATCCTTTAAATGAGGATGAATTAATCATAAATATAAAGACCGGTTATGATGTGAAGGAAGTAAATATCATACTCGGTGACCCATTTGCAGCCGGTATCCTAGGCGGCGGGGAGACCTGGAATGGCGATAAGCAGCCAATTATATTTAAAAAGAAATTAAAGCACCAGATATGGTGGACCACCACGGTAAAGCCACAGTTCAAGAGACTTAAATATTACTTCGAGCTCATCACAGAGGACGAGAGATGGTTTTACTTTGAGGATGGCTTTGTGAGCGCAGAGCAGATGGCACTTGAGGGCAGAAGCCGCCAGTGCTTTGTATTCCCATGGATGAATCCGTGTGATATTCCGGTCACACCGAAGTGGGTAAATGACACTATATGGTATCAGATATTCCCTGACAGATTCTGCAATGGAGACCACTCGATAGATCCTGACTATGTTGTTCCGTGGAGAAACAGGGGCAAGGTCAAAAATGAGGAGTGCTTCGGCGGAGACCTTGCAGGAATCATTCAAAAGCTTGATTACTTAAAGGAGCTTGGAATAAACGGAATCTATCTGACACCGATAAACGAGTCACCGAGCAATCATAAGTACGATACAACGGATTATGCAAAGATAGACCCACGCTTTGGCGATGAAGAGACCTTTAAGAGCCTTGTGCTGGAAGCGCATAAACGCGATATGAGAATCATGCTTGACGGAGTGTTCAATCACTGTGGCTATTATTTTGCGCCGTGGCAGGATGTTCTGGCAAAGGGAGCGGATTCAGAGTATTATGACTGGTTTATGATCAACGAATGGCCTCTTGACTTTAAGCATGGAGCGGCTAAAAAGGGACAGTTTTATACGTTTGGCTTTTTTGACAATATGCCAAAGCTCAATACAAATAATCCGGCGGTGCGAAAATACTTTATCGATATCTGCGCCAACTGGGTAGAAAATTATCATATAGACGGACTGCGCCTTGATGTGGCAAATGAGGTGTCACACCGCTTCTGCAAGGAGCTTCGTGCAAGGCTTAAGGAAATCAATCCGGATATTTACATTTTGGGCGAAATATGGCATAATGCTCTTCCGTGGCTGCGCGGCGATGAGTTCGATGCGGTTATGAACTATCCGCTTGGAGAGAGCATCAAGGATTTCTGGATAGACAAGAGCCAGACAAATCAGGATTTTGAGTATACTATAAACAGATGTTATACCAACTACATGCAGCAGACCAATGATGTGCTTTTCAATCTGCTTGATTCACATGATACAAAGCGCCTTCGCTCTGATACAAAGAATCTCGATCAGTACTTTGCACAGCTTGCGGTGCTTTTTGCCATGCCGGGCAGCCCATGTATATATTACGGCACTGAGATCGCCATGCAGGGCAGCTATGACCCTGACTGCAGACGCTGTATGCCGTGGGAGGATATCGAGGCAGGCAAGTTTAAGGAGCGCATTGAGATGGTATCAAAGCTCATTCATTTAAGAGCGAGTGAGCCGCTTTTAAAGGGCAGAAACTTCCATTTCCCTGACGATTTTGCTGACAATCCAAGGGTTATACAGTTCAGAAAGATGGGCTGGGTGGATACATATGTGGAGGTTATAGTCAACTGCTCTGATGAGGATATTGAGGTGCCAAAGGACGGCGAGGTGCTCTTTGAGAGGCATTGCATAGATACCACACTGCTGACCAACGGAATATTAATCCGAAAGATTGTGGGCAATGGCGATAAGTAAAAGAAACAGGAGAATTAAATTACAATATGGCTAAATATGAGTTACTAAAACAGGAGGGACGTGCCAAGAGAGGTACCTTCCACACTGTGCATGGAGATATACAGACCCCTGTATTTATGAATGTGGGAACAGTCGGCGCGATAAAGGGCGCTGTTTCTACGGACGATTTAAAGGAGATAAAGTGTCAGGTTGAGCTTTCAAATACATATCACCTGCATGTAAGAACCGGGGACAAAATTATTAAAGAGCTTGGCGGACTGCACAAATTCATGGTGTGGGACAGACCAATCCTTACAGATTCCGGCGGATTTCAGGTGTTTTCACTCGCCGGTCTTCGCAAAATAAAGGAGGAGGGCGTGTACTTTAACTCGCATATTGACGGTGCCAAGATATTTATGGGACCGGAGGAGAGCATGCAGATACAGTCAAACCTCGGCTCCACGATAGCTATGGCATTTGACGAGTGCCCATCGAGCGTTGCAGACAGACAGTATGTGACAAACTCTGTAAATAGGACCACGCGCTGGCTTGAGAGGTGCAAAAAGGAGATGGCACGCTTAAACAGCTTACCGGATACCATCAACAAGGAGCAGCTTTTGTTCGGCATCAATCAGGGCGCTATTTATGATGATATAAGAATTGACCATGCAAAGCGCATTTCTGAGCTTGAGCTGGACGGCTATGCTGTCGGCGGACTGGCAGTAGGAGAGAGCCATGAGGAGATGTATCATATTCTTGATGAGACAGTACCGCACCTGCCTGTGAATAAGCCTACATACCTGATGGGAGTAGGAACTCCTGCCAATATACTTGAGGGCGTTGAGAGAGGAATTGATTTCTTTGACTGTGTATATCCAAGCCGAAACGGACGTCACGGACATGTATACACGAATCACGGCAAGCTGAATCTGTTCAACCAGAAATATCAGAAGGATATGCGCCCTATAGAGGAGGGCTGTAACTGTCCTGCCTGTCGCACATATTCGCGTGCATATATCAGGCATCTTTTAAAGGCAAAGGAGATGCTCGGAATGAGACTGTGCGTGCTCCATAACCTGTATTTCTACAACAACATGATGGAGGAGATAAGGGATTCACTTGATGCAGGCCGTTTTGCCTCGTACAAGGCTGAAAAGCTCTATGGCATGACACAGGGAGAGCAGAGCTAGCAGGTAAATATAAAAAATCTCGAAAATGATAAAAAATCCTTGCCGTTAGCACGTTTAACGTGTATTATGGTAATAGTGCTTAAAACACATCAATTATAGAATATTTAGGAGGAACAATTGATGACATCAATTTTAGCAAACGGTCAGGCAGTAGGAACAATTGGAATGATTGTCTGGTTAGTAGTACTTTTCGCAGTTATGTATTTTCTTATGATCCGTCCACAGAAGAAGGAGCAGAAGAAAAAGGAGCTTATGCTTAATGAGGTTGCAACAGGAGATACAGTTCTCACAACAAGTGGATTTTACGGTACAGTTATCGATATCGAGGACGATACTGTAATCGTTGAGTTTGGTAACAACAAGAACTGCCGTATTCCAATGCAGAAGGCAGCTATCGCTGACCTTGAGAAAGCAGAGGATTCAGCTAAATAATGCAGATTTGTAAAGCCGTCACATAAGTGGCGGTTTTCTTATTATCCGCATCTCTTGCAATAATAATAAAAAACTGTTATTATAGTATGCAGTTATTATAAGCTGCAGTTATAAATTGCATGAAAAAGTAAAATATCCCGGCATATTGAAATAACTACTTTAATGCTTTAATATAAGAATATGTATTTTTATGTAAAAGAGGTAAGAAATTATGGAATATAAAGTTGGTGTAATTTCCGGAGACGGAATCGGACCGGAGATAGTCACTGAGGCAAAAAAGGTATTGGACAAAATAGCAGACAAGTATGGACACAGCTTCAACTACACAGACATCCTTATGGGTGGCTGCTCAATTGATGCAACAGGTGTTCCTCTTACAGACGAGGCTATTGCGACTGCTCTTGATTCAGATGCAGTGCTGATGGGCTCGATCGGCGGCAACACAGCCACATCACCGTGGTACAAGCTTGCGCCTGAGCTTCGCCCGGAGGCAGGACTTTTAAAGCTTAGAAAGTCACTCAATCTGTTTGCAAACCTTAGACCTGCATATCTGTACAAGGAGCTTGCGGCAGCATGTCCGCTCCGCGCTGATATCATCGGAGACGGCTTTGATATGATGATTATGCGTGAGCTTACGGGAGGTTTGTACTTCGGAGCCAGAGAGACAAAAGAGGTGGACGGAGTTGTTACAGCCACAGATACACTGACATACAATGAGAATGAAATCAGAAGAATCGCAAAGCGAGGCTTTGATATAGCCATGAAGAGAAGAAAAAAGGTCACATCCGTAGATAAGGCGAATGTGCTTGATTCTTCCAGATTATGGAGAAAAATCGTCGAGGAGGTCGCAAAGGATTATCCGGAGGTTACATACGAGCATATGCTTGTTGATAACTGTGCAATGCAGCTTGTCAAGGATCCTAAGCAGTTTGATGTTATCCTCACAGAAAATATGTTTGGCGATATTTTATCAGATGAAGCAAGTATGGTGACAGGCTCAATAGGTATGCTTTCATCTGCAAGCCTTAACGATACAAAATTCGGACTTTACGAGCCAAGTGGCGGATCTGCTCCTGATATTGCAGGAAAGGGCATTGCAAATCCTATCGCAACAATCCTTTCAGCAGCCATGATGCTTCGCTATTCATTTGATCTGGATAAGGAAGCACAGGCAATCGAGGATGCTGTAAAGCAGGTGCTTAAGGAGGGCTACAGGACAATCGACATCATGCCACAGCCGGGTGAGACTACAGAGGGTATCACACAGGTAGGCACAGCACAGATGGGGGATCTAATCGCAGAACGTGTGTAGCTGCATGACTTATAATAGACAGCTAACAGGTTATAGATATGCAGATCGTTGTGTATACAGTAGTAATGATGAAGTACTCAAAGAAATAGTCGGAGATAAATAAGGAGATAAAATATGATAAGTGATAACGCAAGAGCCGGAATGCAGCAGGCACCGGCAAGAAGTTTATTTAATGCTCTTGGTTTTACACCGGAGGAAATGAAAAAGCCTATGGTCGGAATCGTAAGCTCATTCAATGAGATTGTTCCGGGACATATGAATATAGACAAAATCGTTGAGGCTGTAAAGCTTGGAGTTGCAGAGGCAGGCGGAGTGCCTGTAGTATTTCCTGCAATCGCAGTATGCGATGGTATTGCAATGGGACATGTAGGTATGAAATATTCCCTTGTCACAAGAGATCTGATCGCTGATTCTACAGAGTGTATGGCAATCGCTCATCAGTTTGATGCACTTGTAATGGTTCCAAACTGTGACAAGAACGTGCCGGGACTTCTGATGGCGGCTGCACGTCTTAATCTGCCTACAGTATTTGTATCAGGCGGACCAATGCTCGCAGGCCACGTAAAGGGCAGAAAGAGAAGCCTTTCATCAATGTTTGAGGCCGTCGGCTCATATGCTGCTGGTACTATGACTGAGGATGATGTATGTGAGTATGAGAACAAGGTATGTCCTACCTGCGGTTCATGCTCGGGAATGTACACAGCCAACTCTATGAACTGTCTTACAGAGGCACTTGGTATGGGACTTCGCGGAAACGGAACAATCCCGGCAGTATATTCAGAAAGAATCCGTCTTGCAAAACATGCAGGTATGAAAGTCATGGAACTTCTTGAGAAGAATATCCGCCCAAGAGATATTATGACAAAAGAAGCTATTCTGAATGCACTTACTGTTGATATGGCACTTGGATGCTCTACAAACAGTATGCTTCATCTTCCAGCAATCGCACATGAAGTGGGAATGGACTTTGAGATTGATTTCGCAAATGGAATCAGTGAAAAGACTCCAAACCTTTGCCACCTTGCGCCGGCAGGTCCGACTTATATGGAGGATCTCAATGAAGCCGGCGGTGTATATGCAGTGATGAAAGAACTGGCAGATATCGGTCTGTTACATACCGATTGTATGACCGTAACCGGAAAGACTGTTGGCGAGAACATCAAGAATGCTGTCAACCATAATCCGGAAGTCATCCGCACAATTGACAATCCGTATTCCAGGACCGGTGGTATCGCTGTTCTTCGCGGAAACCTTGCACCGGATTCCTGCGTGGTAAAACGTTCTGCTGTTGTTCCGGAGATGCTTGTGCATGAGGGACCGGCCCGTGTCTTCGACTGCGAGGATGATGCGATTGTCGCAATCAAGAGCGGTAAGATCGTGGCTGGTGATGTCGTTGTCATCCGTTACGAGGGACCGAAGGGAGGCCCGGGAATGAGAGAGATGCTCAACCCGACTTCCGCAATCGCAGGAATGGGACTTGGCTCTTCCGTAGCACTGATCACAGACGGACGTTTCTCCGGAGCATCCAGAGGAGCATCCATCGGACATGTATGCCCGGAGGCGGCAGCAGGTGGTCCGATCGGTCTGGTAGAGGAAGGCGACATGATCGCAATCGACATCAATGCGAATACGATCACACTGAAAGTATCCGATGAGGAACTGGCAAGACGTCGTGCAAACTGGACTCCTAAGAAGAAAGAGGTTACCGGATATCTGAAGCGTTACGCACAGCTCGTGACAAGCGCAGACAAGGGAGCAGTATTGCAGGGAAATTAATGTGAGATAAAGGGGAGTGTTTGCTATGGCGGAGACGAGAGTACTCAATGGCTCGGAGATCGTGATTGAATGCCTGAAGGAGCAGGGTGTCAAGACGGTATTCGGTTATCCGGGCGGAGCGATTTTGAACGTATACGATGAATTGTATAAGCATAAAGATGAGATTAAACATATTCTTACATCACACGAACAGGGTGCTGCTCATGCGGCGGACGGATATGCAAGAGCAACAGGAAAAGTCGGTGTATGTCTTGCAACCAGCGGACCAGGTGCAACGAACCTTGTAACTGGGATTGCAACCGCATACATGGATTCCATTCCGGTGGTTGCAATTACCTGTAATGTAGGGGTATCACTCCTTGGAAAAGACAGCTTCCAGGAGATTGATATTGCAGGTGTAGTTATGCCGATCACGAAGCATAGCTTTATTGTAAAGAATGTACATGAACTGGCAGATACAATCCGCCGTGCATTTAAAATCGCACAGTCAGGCAGACCGGGCCCGGTTCTTGTCGATATTACAAAGGATGTTACTGCAAATGTTGCAGACTATGAGCCGAAGGCACCGGAGCCAATCGAGCGCGTGACCAAGACAATCCGTGCAGAGGATATCGACACAGCGATTAAGATGATCGAGAACTCGAAGAAACCGATGATTCTTGTCGGTGGTGGTGTTGTTGCGGCAGATGCGTCCAAGGAACTGAAAGAATTTGCAGAGAAAATTGATGCAGTTGTCTGTGATACATTGATGGGTAAGGGTGCATTTCCGGGAACGGATGACCGTTACACGGGAATGATCGGTATGCATGGAACCAAGGTTTCAAACTTTGGTATCAATCAGGCAGACCTTGTGATTGTCATTGGTGCGAGATTCTCAGACCGTGTAACAGGTAATGCAAATAAGTTTGCAAATCAGGCAAAGATTTTACATATTGATATTGATGCTGCAGAGATCAATAAGAATGTGGAAGTTGATGCAAGTGTTGTCGGTGATGCCAAAGAAATACTGAAGATGATCTCTACCAGAATCAAGGCGTCTAAGAAACCGGAGTGGAGAGCACAGATTGATGCACTCAAAGAACAGTATCCGGATCATGCAGATATGAATGAATTCTCGGGACCGGCGATCATCAACAAGATCTATGAGCTGACAGAGGGCAATGCAACAATTACAACGGATGTAGGACAGCATCAGATGTGGGCAGCCCAGTATTATAAATTCAAAGAGCCAAGA
>OIZP01001229.1_pt1 | contig 13527 bp, 9 predicted proteins | sample 1588531 | NCBI WGS metagenome assembly OIZP01 (sample SAMN03283283) | human gut metagenome | biome: human-associated habitat; material: feces | host: Homo sapiens | place: Peru | collected 2012 | reverse complement strand
TAGTTCCTGACTATCAGATGGATAGTTTAAAAATCATCTGTGCTGCCGATGCGGATAACACAATCGTGTCATTAGCCGAAGTGCCAAAGTTCAAGCAAGGACAGATGGTGAGAGTAATAGACGGAGCATTCAAAGGAGTGGTAGGCAGAGTTGCAAGATGGCAAGGACAACAGAGAGTGGCTGTTGTGCTGGAAGAACTGGTAACGGTGGTGACAGCGTATGTGCCGAGTGCGTTTTTAGAGAAAATCATTTAAGATGGGTTACACAAATAGCCAAAAACTCATAAAACAGAAAAACAATAATATGAAAAAAACATCTTTCCTTATTCTCGTACTTTGCAGTTTGCTATTTTCCTGTAGCAATTTATCAGAAAAAGAAATTGAAGAGACGACATCAAGTGGTGTCGTCTTAGTACAAAATCAAAGCTACTATGAGGTTGTACTTTCAAACGGTGAATCAATTTATTTCTCAAATTTCGATGAGGATGGAGATTTGAAAGGCATTGCGACAGAGGAGGACTCTGTTGAAGTCGTGACCAATTACGGAACTGGCTTCTTTGTATCAGAAACAGGTGAAATAGCTACTAATGCTCATGTCGTTTCAAATATGGTTGCAGACAAAGAAGTGAACAAATCGGTGGCAAATGTGCTCTCTGCATTAAAAAAAGTCATTTCAGCCGTATATAATGATTATAATGAGAAATTAGAGAAAGCACAAATGGCTTATGATTATGCTAATCAAAGTTCAGAAGTGAGCTATGAAGAATTTTATCAAATTAGGGACATCCGTGATGCCATAAAGGAAGAAATGCAAAAATACGTCCAATACTATAATGGTTTGGAAGAAATCAGAGCAAGTGATTCTGAAATAAAATATCATAATAAGGTCAGTATTGCATACAACAACACATTTGTAACAAATACGAATGACTTTGTTTCATGTGTTGTAACAAAGACAGATAGTGATCACGATTTGGCAATCATTCAACTTAAAGACAAAAAAACACCTACCGATAAATATGTGTTCCAGATAGAGAATGAAGACCCCTTGGAAACATATAATTGGAAGGACGACATAGAGAAGAAAATCAAAGATGACAAGAATAGCAAACTGTTTATGTCAAGCTTTAACCTTGGACCGCAATTAGCTTTAACAAAAGAAGGCGTTAAGTCACAATTTAATAGCGGCTCAGTGAGTCAAAAAACAAACGAAAAGATAATGTACTCTATACCTACACTTCCTGGTAGCAGTGGTTCTCCTGTTGTAAATTTACAAGGACAGCTGGTTGCAATAAATTTTGCAGGACTTAATGGCACTCAAAATTTCAATTATGGTATTAGAGTGAAGTATTTAAAAGAATTAATGGACAAATAACTTACCGTATATGGAACATTATATTGATTCATTGAAGAAACAATTAGAAATGATGCAAAAATAAGTACCGAATTTTCAGAATCGGGTTAATAAATACTTGATGAATTTATCTGAGTTGAGATTTTTACTAACCTGAACGATTCAAAACAAGAACGACATAATGTATAATTTCTTTTTTACTAGTCTCGGCAAAGCATATATTGCTCATCTTAACAATTATGGAGAGAGTTCTCACATTGATATTCTATGTGTAAACTCTACTTCTCGTTCCATATTGATGGAATGGGACACTGCCGTGTATATGTCCACGATTGATTCCGTGAGAGAAGATGTTAAAAGTGCTGCTTTGAAGGAAGTGTCAACGAGTGATAATAAAGTAATTTTGACATTTTCAGATAGTAAAAATGCCGGGGGTGCACAATTAAACAAAGAAAAAGAGGCCCCTATTGATGTTGTTATAGGCAAGAAGAATACTCAACTAACATTTAAGTCAGAAGATCATTCTGTTGTTTGTGTTCTTGATGTTGTCTTGAAATTTAAGGACTATGAATCAACCATATCCTTCCATTGTGTTCCTCTGGAAGATCTATACAATGTTGTTTTGGATTTTGGCTCGGAAGCTAGTCAAATGTTAATTAGCAAGAATAACCCAGACTCTGCTATAGTACCAGAAAAAGTATTTGCTAACACCTTATCACACTTTTATAATATACAAAGAGTAAAAGGTGAACGAGTGTATGATCAGCAGGATGAGGATGAAAAACTGTTTCGCAGTATATTCTACTTGAAGAAAAATGCAAAAATGTCTGATTCGTTTGAATATGACAGACCTTCTAGGGACGATTCCTTCTTCAGCTTTATGTCAAAAAGAACTGAAAGTCATGAAGGTAGAATCCCGAATATAAAGATTGCGTATCTTACTGGTGCCATTGTAAACGGTGTTAGCGATATGCAAACTTTACATAGGGGAATTGTTTCGAGATTCTTGCACGAAGCAGTGTATCGTATAAGCGAAATACACCAAAACAAGAATAAAAAAATAGGCATTAATTTTACTATATTGCTGCCAAACGTGATGCCTCAGAACGCAGTTTCTTCATTCCTTAATAACATGAGGCGTGTTGCTAACAGCCCTGAGTTCTTGGAGGCAAATGGTAGTCAAGTTACAATTGAATCTATAAACGTAAATAGTTGTTCTGAGAGTGATGCTTCATTCTTGGAATGTCTTCATCAAGCTGCTCTACCTGACACCCAAAATAAAATGAAGGTGATGCCAGGTAAAAGATATTTAATAATTGATATAGGAAAAGGTACCACAGACTTTTCACTAGTAAAGTTGTCAAGTGCTACTAGCGCAATAAGCGAATACCGTGCAGGTTTTGTTGGTGCTGGTAATGCTATATCATATGCAGTTTTTTCAGACTATATGAAAACAATAGCAGGCAGCAAAGACCATTCGCTAAAAACAAAAATGCTAAAAGCCGAGCCTGCTGTACTCTTTGAACTTGAAAACAAGATTGAAGATGCTAAAAAGAACTGGAACGAAGGCAAAGATGCGACAAACTTTGAACCATTATCTAAGGTTGACAACATAGAACCAGAAGCAGTTCTTGATAAAATTGATGAACTTGGCTTTATAAATGATTCTCAGGGTAAGGTCGCAAAAATGTTGACTCTAATTTCAGAGAGAATTGTCAATCAAATACCTTTGGACAATGTTGATTATGTGGTTTTCAGTGGTAGATCATTCAAATTTACAAAATTAAAAGAACAGTTGGAAAGTCATCTTCGAAAGAAGGTTGGAAGGAACGTTGATGTGTTCTATAACTCAGAAACTGCAAAAAATGGATGTCTATTTGGTCCACTCAGAAAAATCAGTATGAGTTTGGAAAGCCAGATGGTTGGATTCCCACTTGTAGTCGATATAACAAAAGTGAAACAAACAGAGACAAAAGAACAAGATAAATCTGAAGGTGCAGCAATTCCTGTTATTAACGCAGAAACGTTGAAACTGGAAAAGATCAATTCCACAAAGCAAATCTTTGCTAAAGGCATTAAAATCCTGACGGAATTGTTTGGGGATGACAATCAAACCCAATCTGCAAACACTCTAAAAAGCGCATCAAAAAATTTCGATTCCGAAGTTAAAGTCTATATGACAAAGGGAAGAGAAATCAAGAATCTTGACGGCAATTCACGAATTATTATATCTGGTAATTTGTATTCTACTGAGGATCAATATCGCGTGAATAGTGCGGATGCTCCCTATTCATTGTATTTTGATGGAGAAGACTTCTATCTTAAACATGAAAACGGATGCCATAAGTTAGTGATGCAAGTAAACAGAGGGTCTCAGGAACTGCTCAAAGAAAGTCTTTTCCCATACTCGTCGATATTAAATGATTAAAACAATGAAGAAGTCATCAATAATATTCTTGATTAGCACCATACTAAGTGTCGGTGCAATCATTGTAGGTATTTATTGTGCAATACAATTTGCAGTTCCAACTTGGGCAATCGGGCTTGGAATAACTTTATACGCACCATTATGCTTTGGGCTACTTGGTCTTTTCTTTAGGAGCATAGAAGCAAAGCCAGAAAAAGAGATTATCGTTAAGGAAATCTCTACAGAACCTATTGCTAAAGATAACCCTACTCCTACAGTAGTAGTTTCTACTGTAAATGAAAATCCGATTTATAAGAAATGGTCAAAAGCAATGTATGAAAGATTTGCTGATAAGTGGACAGAGATATTCGCAAATGCAACTTATCCCGCAGATAAGGCAACAAGAGCTGAAATCTCAGTTGAGCTCTGGAAGATTGCATCTTTAACCATGGATTATTTACTTGTAGTAAACAATGATTCTAATGCTTTGAAAAGGAATCGTGAAATGACAAATGCTGTCATTGAAGGAAAGAATTTGACAAATGATGTAGAGCTCAAAGAATTTTTCCGGGATCCAACAAGTGTACAACAGAAAGTGTTGATTATAAATGATATGTTATCATCCCAATTAGCCGCAAAACAGTCTTATGATATTCCTGTTTTTGGCTACAAAGTAGAATTGGGCAAAAAATAAAAGCTTTTCCTATGAGTCGTAATGTCATAAAATCAATCATACAAACAGTATTTCCTCTGTTGCTGTTATTACTCGTGAATGCATTTTTCAAAATAACATTTACAGGGTATTTCCTTATCTGCGCCTTGGCTTTGCTTTGGAGCATAAAACAGAAAAACCAGGGACAATACACATCTTGGTGTGTCGTTTTAGTGGCATCAATATTGGTAACCCTGAACTACCTAAGACCTGCAACAGTAGATGGTGTTGCAAGCTATAATAATGCGGCTCATAATGTGCTTGTACTTAGGGGTCTTGAGTCTAGTAAGCAACTTGATATTGTCAATTCAAAAAATGCAGACGTTGCATTGTTTGACTCCGAGGACTTTGGTGGAACGGTCACTGCTTTTGCTAATGAAAATGGGAATATTGACGTTTCATGCAATATGCTCTCACATCCTGTATTTTGTTGGCAGGAAAATAGTTTCCAAATAATAAACAAGGAATCTCTTCCTAGTTTCTCCAAATCACTGGAGTTTAAGAACAAATCGGGAGAATCCATTAAACTCAATCTCGAAGATCATAAAAATAATACCGAATACATAATCTCTACAGAAAGCAATGGCATTACATTAGTTGATACGGCATCCTTTTCAACACGCATTAAAGAAGGCTATCCGTTGGCAGATGTCTTATCTTCTTGTTATAAAGAGAATGAAGTTAAGGAAGACTTTGTATCAAGGTTAAAAGGCGTTACTTTACTTAGGAATAATGTCCCTTGTAAGGATGCAATATCAGAATCAAGTCCATTATATTTTACCATACCAAGTTCTTTGCAGTCAGAGTATAAGAACGGACTTATCAGTGTAATTTGTGATGGAACACCAGTGGATATTGCTGTTCAAAAGTCTGAAGTTCAAATTTCTGACAATCAAAGATTATACATAGGTGTAGGTTCTGCAAAAACAAGACCTATTAGATTGGCCAATGTTGGTGGTGTCGTGCGTGCTATATATGACATGCCTTATATGTATAACTTTCCAATAGATACGACTGTCGTTTCAAGCCATACACTTGCTATATCTTCAAATGCAGAAGATTTGCTGTCAAGTGACGTAAAAGAAGCTTTCTATTATGACATTTTCAGTTCACCAACAAACAAGAATCATTTTTACGGAACTATAAGCTACCAAACATCATCAACTCCAAATAAATTGGACGCTGATTTTGTTGACAATAATGAGAAGAACAAAGAGGTAGAAAAGGATAATATCGGATTCCGTTTGAATACACACAACCAAACAAAATGGATCGTGGATGTTGTTGATATTCGCCAGAACAGTCCTATATCAGGTAATAAAGTGTGGTTTGACGACTGGTTTATCCTTGGTCTGATTATCATATTGTCATTGTTCGCTTTATTCTTTTACAACATAATAAGAGAGGATGAAGCGATTCATAATGCGAAGGCTAATGGAGTTTTGAATGTATGGCTTTTCTTTATTTCACTTCTCACATTAAGACTTTATTTGATGTGGCGTGTGGCAATATTTCCACCTGTTGATGGTATATCAAAGGTAGAATTTGCTTTATATCGTTTGGAGAATGCGCTGAGCGATAACTCAATGGTATGGACATTTGGCGCAATAGCAATTATGATGTTAGCCACCATAAGTCTGTATGCGTGGGAAAAATGGGGGAACAAGAAGTTTAATCCAAATAAGCTTTGTAGTATATACTCTTCAAAATTGTTTTGGATAGTTCTTGGTTGTGTCTTTATTGCATCACTCGCAAATAAGGTCGTGAACCTTCCAAGTTTTGTTAAGGTATTGATAAATGTGGTAATACCTGTCATTCTTTTCTTTATTAACGAATGGCGTTGCATAAAAGGATTATCGATCGTTCACCGCATAGTTAGTGCTATTTCGGTTATTGGCATGTTGGTAATTGGTGATGCTGGATATGCCATTATGTTCATGATTTTTGAATGTGTGTATTTTATCATTCTATCAATAGTTTACAGACATAGTGGAACAGAAGAATCTGTTTACCTCCATGCTATTTGGAAATGTAGTGTGGTGTTTTCTATTGCCGTTCTACTTATAACATTGTTTGCACCACAGATTGTATGTTACTTATATGATTCAAGAAGTATTCTTGGCATTGACTTTATCAAAGTATCGCACATTGCGTTTACGATAACTGGTATATTGCTTGCCATTGCTGTTTGGTATGTTTCCAAAGATATTCTTACTGCAAAATTCGTCCGAATACTCAAATTTGCCTTACCTCTTTGTGTTATTAGTCTTGTGGTTGCTGGACCTATCTTCTTCAACTACATGGGTCATTTCAAATATCGTTCATTGATCCACACGCAAAACGTAGGTCAAATAATGGAGCATGAAGATGTTTCAACAAGAGATAGCCGTCGTTTGCTGGAAGCATCACAAAACCAATGGTTCTTGCAATATCATAATGATCTTGGTAAGGACAGAATATTGGATGATGGTGTTATGCATCTATATCCGCACTTTAAGAAAGGTGTTTCTTGGAATACTCAGATCAGTGATGTTATTTGTTCAAGATACATTGTCGGAGAATTGTCATTGATAGTTCCACTGTCACTGATTATCCTATGCTTTATATTGCTTTTTTCAGTCCTGAAACATGAAAACGAATCATCAACAGGGTATGCATACTCAGTTGGTGTCGCTTTGTTGATCCTTATTCAGATGACCTTCGTCTGGATGGCAAATACTAACAGAATGATATTCTTCGGTCAAGATTTACCTTTCCTTAGCCATAATGCACATTCTACGATGTTAATGTTTGCTTTGTTACTTGCCTTGATTATGTTCGCATTGGGAAACAATGGCAATGACGAATCAGATGAATTAAGTTATGGCTTCAAGCATTTTTCAACACGTCCATTTAGGTTAATGTGCATGTTGTTCTTCATCATATTCGGTGTTGTTTTCTTCACAGGAAACAAGTATGACAACCTATATGGAGGTAAAGCAGAAGCATACACTGTAGGTCATGCAATGGATGTTGCTGAAGCAGACTTTGTCAAAATTAACGGTATCTTATCCAAATACAGAGCTAAAGAGCGTTTTTATAACAATCAGAATCTTAAAACCCATATTATACCTTCTATTGAGAATAGCATATCGTTGTCAGCGGAAGTGGAAAAAATGTATAAAGATAAGGATATTAGTGAATTCTCATATTCTCTATACAAGTCTTTCATCAACAACAACTGCAAAGCAAATAGGTTGGATAATGTAGTTCATCTACGTTATCTCAAATCTTCGGGTACATATCAGTTTGCTCTCAACAATGGCTTCTATTGCTTGAAAGCTCCTGAAATGGATAAGCATGATTGGTCAGGTGACATATATGCATATCAAAAGAAAGAAACTGTGATCAAACTTCAAAACCCAGATCAGGGAAATGGTGTATACTTGTATTCTATTCCAAGGACATGGTTGAAAGACAAAGATAATGATTATGCTATTTTCTATAATGGTAGCGATGGGTCTATTAAACCTGTTCTCTTCAATGAGAATGGTAGAACAAGTGTGAGTGTGCCAACTATATACTTGACCAGTTCCGATGTTGTAAGATGTAAAGTCAAAGACAAATCATACATATATCAGGTTTCTGGAAAGAAAGAAGACCTATTGGCTAAGAACATGACCATCAACGGTTCTTCCAAGTTCTTCTATCCACTTGGAGATAAATTCTACTGGGCAAAGAATTTTGCAGATTATGAGAACAATAATGTCAATCTCACTGGTAAGCAGAATTGTAACTTGTCTTTTGACAAGGATCTAACAAGTGAGGTCTATAAGATTTGTGGTTCTCTTTCTAAGATTCCATGCTCCGTAATCGCAATGGATGGATTAGGCAATGTACGTCTTATGATTGATAACAATAGCCATCCAAACCCAAATAGTGCTACAGAAATCGAAAAATTCGTAGAGAACAGCTATCTGAATCCAAATTACGAAAGCGACTCTCGTATATTTGGCAACATGAATCTTGTACACATGATGCCGGGACCTGGTTCTTCACTGAAGCCAATTACTTATGCTGCTGTAACATCACAGATAAAAACTATAGATTGGAGTTCATTGAAGTTACGCAAACCTAACATTGCTCCTTCGGCTATCAAAGATAAGAAGACTGGTAAGACAATTTATCGATATGAAATCGAGAAATTCGGTCCTTACGACTATTCTTCAAGACCATTCGTCTCAATTCCTGACGATGAGGACGGCATTAATGGATGGGTGAATAGTGATTTCTATCTCTACAGGTCCAGCAACTATTATAATGCTTTAATTACCTATTTGGGTTATTTCAAGTTGTCAGATTATAACAATATAAACAATATCCTTAAACCAGTTTCTGACACAAGTGACGAATATCCAATCGTCCAGATGAATGGACATTCATATACTCTTAACGTTGCGCCTGATAAGAATAGACACCAGTGCATACTCAATACTGGATTAAAGCAGAATTTCCAGATGTCAGTCTCTCATGATGATAAGTCTGACATAAAAACAATATTATCTGACGCATTTGTAGCTCCAAATACAAAGGTATCAAACTATCCTTGGTTGTTCCCACAGATTTCTTCTGTTTATACAACAGAATCGAGAGGACTATCTGAAGAACAACGTTTAAGACAGTACACATTAGGTGCAAGCCCTTTGAAGGTAACACCTATAATGATGGCAGAGATGTACGGAAGACTCTTCTCAATGCATCCTGATTACCATGCTAATGTTTTAGAGAATAACACTCCGTTTAATAGTAAATGGAGTGACCCAAACTTGTTCTCATTCTATAAGTCGAATCTCTTTGTACCAATGAATCACTGTTCAACATTTGGTACTGCACGTGTGTTGCAGCGCGTTAAGCACGATGGGTATTATCTCTATGCCAAAACAGGAACCTTACTTGGTGATGGAAGTAATCGTGATGACAAAATGCTTGCTGTGATAATCACCAACAAGGATGTTTCACAAGCGCAATCACCAGATGATTATAAGTTCTTTGTTGTGTACTTCCGCTTCAAACAGGCACATGATATGCCGGGAGAAGTAGTAAACATCATGAACAAGATTATTCAGAGTAGATCATTCCAAGATTATATGTAAATAAGATGAAGAATATACATAAATACATACTGCCAATCATTATGGTTGTTCTTCTGTGCGTTTATTCCGCATGGAAACTCAATGATGTTGAAGCCCCGTCGGTACCATCGTCTATTGGAGTTGATCGATCCTTTGTGTGGATTAATGCGGACTCATTGGAAACTTGTATAACCTCAACATATCCTTCTGATGTAAAGGTTTCCAAAGGCAGAAGAGAGTTCGAGATTGAATATCCTTCAAACAAACTGATATTGATGCACAATGTAAGTGAGGGAGCTAAGGCAGACTTGGATTCACTAAAACTTAAGGCGAAGGACATCTTTCAATGCACAGAAGACAATCAAAAAGTCAAAATCACGTTATCAGTGAAGGATGGGTACGTAAACTGTCCAACAGCATTACTTCTTCCTTTGCTTGATGATAATAAAAATAATTAGAATCTCATGTCACCTCATATTTCATCTCCTGTAGTCATAGACGTTGTTTGGCAGCGTCAAGCTACTGACACTACAGAGCTATTTCTCTCTGCATTCATGCTTAATGCCGATGGAAAAGTTCGAGACATAAAGGACATCGTATATTATGGCACGTTGGAACAAAATCAGCGTGGCGTGGTTTCTGTTGATGAAAGTATAGTCCTTTCTGCCACCTTGCAAATGAAGCAAGTTCATGGAGAAAATGTTGTATCACACAATATGGTCGTTGAACTAGAAAGAATTGATCCAAACATTAAGCGCGTTGTCTTTGTTGTGAGTACAGATTCTGAAAATGGTCTTGATTCATATACTAATGCAACATTTGCCATGTCTTTTGGAAAAGAGAAGGCAACACCTATTGAATTAGCAGAAAATGGAGATGAAGCCATCAAATGTCTTATTGTAGGATACATTGAAAGGCATAATGCTTCTTGGCGTTTCTTTGAGGAAGGTACTGCATTCAATGGAACTTTAGAAGAAGCTTATAACGAATATGCCACTACTGACATAAGAAGAAAATACCCATACGACAAATTCTTTTCTAGAGAGTGGTTACAAAAAGAGCAAGAGATTGCTCAAATAATCAGAAATATTAAAGAAGCAGAAAACAATTATGATTTCTCTTCTGTTGTGAAATACTGCGATGAATTGATACAACTGGAACATTCTGACGATACTATTTTAAGAGCAAAGGAAACTGCAATAAAGAAAATAAGTTCAATACAGAAATATCTCCAAGAGGCTGATAGTTTTGTTAAAAAAGGACTATGGACTAGCGCAAAAAATTCTGCAGAACTTGCATTAAACATAGCTCCGAACTTAGAAGATGCAATAAGAATACAGAAAATATCTCAATCTCATATTATGACTACTCAAAAGATTGAAATGTTTTGGCAGCAAGCAGAAACTGCTTTCAGAAATAAAGAATACAAGAAGTCAACACTTTCATTAAACGAAGTGCTTGCCATTGATGAAAAAAATGTTAAGGCGATTAATTTACTTGGAAAGATCAAGATGGCTGAAAGTAGTTCTAAACATACTCTTAAGTCTCTTATTAGTCAGCTTGATGTTGCAAAAAGAACAAAAGACTATGAGCATGCGTTGGAAATCTGCAACTCCATAATGATATTGGATAAAACTAATAGTACGAAGTGGCAAAAAGAAATAGAAAATCTCAATGGACAACTGAGACTCATGTCAGGTAGAACTATCAGGAAGGAGTTTGCTGACATAAAAGCGATGATACGTTCTAATGAAATGGACGATGCTCGTATTAAACTTCTTCAATTACGACAAGGTTTACATGCCTTAGGCAATCATGAACATGACTCGTCGTTTGCAGAGCTATTAAACAAGGTAACTTTAGAGGAAACACCAAAAGCTAAAGAGCCAGAAGCAAAGGAACCAAAACCCCAAAAAACAGAGCGCTCTTCTCAAAAGCAGAAAGACAATGAAGCTTTGATGTATCTCAAGGCAAAAGACTTTAGAAAAGCAAAAGCCACTTTTGCCAGAAAGCAAGAAAGCGAAATGGCTCAAATATGTACCGAAATCATCACAAAAAGCAAGGTTCTTATTCAAGCAAAGGAACTTGTTGCAAAAGTGACTGAAATCAATAAAAAACGATTTAGAGCTGATATTAAGAACATTGTAACTCAATTGTCAGAGTTGAAGTCTATGTATCTTACATATGAGATTCCTACGGACGATATTGATGCATTAATTATTAAAATCAATAATATTGTTTAACACGTTAAATTTTTATTATTATGCCAGGAAGATTTGACTTTACGAAAGACCTCGACAGAGGTGGTCGTTTCGATTTTACCAAAGACGATGGTGAAATCTACAGCAAGATTCAGGTGGAACTCACTTGGAAATCGGGTGCGGACTTGGATGCATGTGCATTCTTGTTAGGAGAAGATGGTATCATCCTTCGTGATGAGGACTTCATCTACTTCAAGTCTAATAGTCGTTGGATGCCAAAACTCCCATTGGACGATCCAAATTGTGATGTGACAGATGGTGATTTCGAACCTTTCGACATCAAAAAGCACAGAAACAAGCCACGTTGGCGTAAGGCAACCATTCCTGTATCTGCAGATGGTTCTGTTTTGGGTTCTCCTGACGATCTGGGAGACGAAGATGATGATGGCGAAGATGCAAGTGAAACAATGCACGTTCTCATTGATAAGATCAGTGATGATATTCAGGAGATTGTGTTCTGTATCGCTATTGCAACACCAGGCATAACATTTAGTGATGTTCGAGATCCTGCGGTACTTATCACAGACGTAGAGTCTGGAAATGTTATCTGCCGTTATAATCTCAAAAATGATTTCGGTACAAAAACAGCTGTAGAGGTTGGTAAGATACTTCGTGACGAAGAAGGCGTTTGGCAATTTGAAGCAATCGCAGAAGGTCATGACGGCGGCATCGCAACCTTGGCAGACATATATGCATAGATACTATGGCAGATCAGAAAAAAGGGTCAAAACATTTTGACTTCACCAAAGACAATAATAGCGGAGGTGGCCGTTTTGACTTCACCAAAGACCAACCAGAGAAGTCTCATTTCCAAAAATTCGGGAAATGGTATGGAGGAGGTGCATTTGCAGCAATTTGTGTTGCTGCCGCAGTAGTTTTTTGGCCAAAGGGTGAAGTGCTTCCTCCTGTAGTTCCTCCAGTTGATAGTCTTCAACAAGTAGTTGATACTCCTGCTGTCGTAAGGGTAGATTCCGTAGTTGCTCAAGAAGAGCCAACAGTAGATATTGATGAAATTTCAGACGGTCCTGGTGCAGAACCTGCTCCAAAAGAACCTCAAGGGTCTGAAGTAGATATAGTCGCTCCATCTGAATCACAGTGTGGTGACGTAACAATTGACGCTAAAAAGGCTATTCGTGGCGACCTTGGAAATGGCGCTGAGCGTCGTAAAAACTTAGGTAATAACTATGACAAGGTGCAAGCAGTCGTGAACAAAATGTATCGCGAAGGCAATCTAAAATGGTAATACTAGTATGGGGAAGGATAATTCGTTACCCTTTCCCCAATTAGGCTTTTCATTAGTTGAAAGTGTCCTTCTGGGAGTTTCCTGGTGATGAAACCTAAAATAAAAGAGTCAAATGCAAATCTGACTTGTGACAATAACAAAGAAGTAAAAGATGAAACGAATAGCCAAGACGCTAACTATAACGCTTGTAGCCTTAGTGTTGCAATCATTCACATCACAAACAACAGTAAACGATACTATTGTTTATATTATGTGTGACAGGGAAAGTGTATCATGCAACACGAGATTGTCGTGGTTTGAGTAATGCCACACACAAAATCAAGGCAGTTTCATTAAGTGAAGCTTCGAAAACAAGAAGAGCATGCAAGATTTGTTACTATTGCAATTCACTGCTGTCCCGTTTAGAAATCATCGGGGCTGAAAAGGCTAGGATATAGCCA
>OIZP01001227.1_pt1 | contig 13555 bp, 10 predicted proteins | sample 1588531 | NCBI WGS metagenome assembly OIZP01 (sample SAMN03283283) | human gut metagenome | biome: human-associated habitat; material: feces | host: Homo sapiens | place: Peru | collected 2012 | reverse complement strand
GCTCGGGTGCTGTTTGCACAGCAAAACACCGTAAAAACAGCAAACCGGAACTCTAGAATCAATTTTTATTTTGTAACAGTTTTTTACCATTTGTACGATATTTGCATGGCGGTTACCTTATTATTACCTAAATGTTTATCATGCTTTTGGCTCTTTGTGATAAAGAGGAGAAGCCCAGGAAGTCATTTGCTTTATTGCTGTCTGTATTTCTAAGGGGAAATTATCCATGCAAGCCTTGTATCCAGAAGCAACTTTACGGTTGTTAACGTATAGGGTGTATTCAACGATACTGATTTTATCCAAAAGTCAAGGCTAACGATAAAAAATCGGCCATTAGAAACTTGGCAAATGCAAATTTCTAATGACCGAAATATCTTTTATAATCCAATCTTCACGCTTCCTCCCGCCATTATCCACAGACCCGGCTGGCGAACTCCGCCAAGGTCATAATAGCGGTGGTTGGTGATGTTGTCTGCCTTTACATACAGGCTGTATGTGGGGGCGGTCCACTGCAACTTGCAGTCCACCTTTGTGTATGGCTCGTAGTGATTCATGCGCTCCTGCCAGCGTACTGCCCATGAAGCGGAGAGGCGACTCCAGATGCGATGGTCGAGCTGGAAGGTGGCTTTGTGGCGCAGATACTCCAAGGCGTAGAGCGAGCGATAGACGGGCTGCTCGGTGGTGTGGCGCTGGTGGATGCGGGCATAGCCAGCCTTTATACGCGTGACGAACGAACCCGGAAGAAGCTCCGTCATGTTGAGCGTGGCGTCAACGGAATAACCCATGTTGTCAAGCTTGCCGATGTTCATGGCATGATACTTACGGCTCTCCTCCGTCTCGTACACCCAGTCGATGATGTCGCTGCCCTTCGAATAGAAGCCGCTTACGACAGCCTCAACGCCGCGGGTGCGGAAGCGGGTGCCAGCCTTGAAGGTGGAGGTGCGCTCGGGACGCAGACCGGTGTCGCCCTGCTGCACGGAATTGCTGGTGTAAAGGTCGGTGTATGTGGGCACGCGGAGCGCCTTGTTCCATGAAGCATAGAACTTCCACATCTCGTTGGGACGATAACTGAGGTCAACGCCTGGATAGAAGCGGAAGTCGCCGTCCAGACCTGTGTTGCGGTTGGCAAGCACACCTGCCGAGAGGGTGAAGCCACCGAGGATGACGTTATGCTCGAGGAAGAGGCTGGTGTTGGTGCGGTCGCCACGATGGTCGTAACGGCGGTCCGTGCCATGGATGTCCTTCCATTCGTTCTCGGGAAGCAGGTCGCCGTAAGCCGTACTCAGGATATGCTCCTTGCGGATGTCTATGCCCACGGCTGTCTTGCCGAGGAGCCATGTGGCGTGGGCGTTAAGCGAGGCTCCGTAGACGTCGGTGCGATGATAGTTCTCACCGTTCTTGGCTCCCTCCTTGCCGCGTGTGAGCTGATAGTGGTCGACATCGCGGTGCCAGTAAGCCTGCGGCGTGATGACGAGGCGCTCGTCACCGAAGGGCTTGATGTCAGCCTGTGCGGAAGTGATGATGCGGCGCGTGGCCTCCCATTGATTATCAAACTTGGCGCTGTAGAACGTGGAAGCGCCATAGTCCTGCGACGAAAGTCCGGCTTGCCAGACGAGGTCAGCGTATCTTGAAGTATAGGAGCCTGTGTAGTATGCACGGCGACGCTTGAAGTCGCTGTTCTTCGTTCCGCCGTCGCTCTGCGTATAGCCTCCGCTGAGTTTCTGGCTGACGCTGCCTGTGAGCAGGCTTACGCCGAAGTCGCCGCCGAAGGATCCGAACGAACCGCCCTCAGCCGAAAGGCGTACGCACGACTCGCGGTCTGGACGTGTGACGATGTTGATGGCTCCGTTGAAAGCCGACGATCCGAACACACGTGCCGATGCGCCCTCGAGAACCTCGATGCGCTCAATGTCAGAAAGCGAAACAGGGAAGTCGGCTGCGTTATGACCTGTCTGTGGACTTGAGATGTTTACGCCATTCAATAGAATGGTGATCTGGTCGAACGTGCCGCCATTGATGCTGATGTCCGTCTGAACTCCAAAGCCACCGCGCTGACGGACATCCACGCCCGTGGCTAACTTCAAGAGGTCGTTTACACTCGCTGCCTCCGCACGCTGAATGTCGTCGCGTGTGATGACAGAGACGATCTTTGCCGACTGGAGAGCAGTGAGCGGCGCACGCGATCCGGTGACCAGCACCTCGTCGAGCTTCACCTCCTCATGTCCCAGAGTGTCGGCAGCTGCAGTCTGATGAACGGGCTTTGTGCTCATGCCGTCTGCCTTGGCGTAGGTCAGTGTTGCCACGCTAAGTGTGCAGATGAGCACCTCTCGTCCGATGCAGCTGAACAGCGCATAGCTACGGCGCGTGAAATGCTTGAAGCGCAGTGCCTGCATGCTGTTGAATCTTTGTCTGTACATAGATTTGATTGATGTGAAATAATTAATAAAAAACAGCGCTTTCCGAGATGCCATACGGTCCGAAAAGATGACAGTATGTAATGACGGGGTGGCGCTTTGAGCCTGCAAAGTTATAAAAAAGCGTTAAATTGACAAAACAATCGCGCTTTTATTCGTTTATCACAACAATCGTAACGAGCTCACGTAACAAAAGAAGTTAGGCCTCGTCACAATCGTAACAAGACCTCACTTCATTTGTGGACAGCCCACCATAGTGGCTGGAAACATTATATTAGAGAGACTGTTGGCTTTATTTACAGCCACCACAGCCCTGCTTCTGCTCTGCCTTCTTGCACTTCACCTCGCAGTTCTGCTCTGCCTTCTTACACTTCATCTCGCAGTTCTGCTCTGCCTTCTTGCACTTCACCTCGCAGTTCTGCTTCTTCTCACCCTGCTTGCAGCAGCCTTCTTTCTTCTCGCCCTGCTTGCAGCAACCCTGCTTCTTATCACACTGCGCAACTACGTTGTCCACAGTGCCTAATGTCTTGACGCTCTGTGCGGATGCCGCCATAGCGGTGAGCATCATCACAAGCATTAACAATGTCTTTCTCATAATCTTTTTGCTTTTTGTTTTACTACTTTTCTTATGTCTTTTTTCAGACATGGCAAAGATACAGATAAAATCAGAAAACATCACTCTGATTTAATAGAATAATATTTAATACATGTCAAAATTCCCTTTTTATCCAAAGCTTCATCAGAGGATCGTCAAATACTATTGTCGCGTCATCTATATATATCAAATCCTTCTTGAGCAACGCTTTCTTAACACTCTGAATGTTGGCGGACGACTCCAGACGATATTTCTGAATCACCTCTTTTCTGCTAAAGCCTGATGTTACACCACAAGCCAATGCTTTGAGGAAGTTAAGCTGTAATTCTGTCAACTGTTCCACTTCTCTTTGGAAGAACACCTTGTTCTGCTCCAAGATGTCATCAAGCGCATCATTGATGATTTTATTTGTGACGACGCGGTCTGTCTTGTACCAGACAATCCAAGAAAGATGCTGCACGTATGACGAAAGGTTCTCCGTGAGGTTACATATCTTTTCGGCCTGGTCTTCATTAATGGTCTTACCTGTAACGTGGAACTGATGACAGATGTATTTCGTCCAGTCTTCTGTTGAAATCTTGTTCAGGAATATCATATCCCCGAACTTATAGAACGGCATACTCTTATCGTTGAAAATGTATTCCATCAGATGCTTCTTGCTACCGAACATGCAGTACGTGGTATGTTGCTGATGCTGCCATGCTGTACGAAGTCGTTTTTGGAAGGATGTGCTGTCTGCAAAGTCAGCTATCTGCTGAAACTCATCAAGACACACTACGATGCGCTTGTTTTTCTTCAAAGCGAGTTTTTCGGGTAAGGCAAGAATGCTTTCAACGGTTTCCGGATTTTGGTTCCATTCAAAGGATATGGAGAAATCGTTCAGTGGATCTGACCCGAAAGAGAACTTTGGCGATATGTTGGAGAGAAAGTTCTTAGCCATCTCCACCCACTCGTCTATTTTTGACGAAGTCTGCTTGATAACCTCATTGGCGTAGTTTCTGAAAAAGTCATATTCAGACTTACACTGAAACACATCAATGAAGATAAACTTGACATCGTCAGACGATGTCTCGCTTATAACTTTCTTGACAAGAGAAGTCTTGCCCCATCGACGTGGAGAAATAAGGACAGTGTTGATGCCATGAGTAAGATTGGCAGCAAGACGTTTGCTGTCCTCCACTCGGTCTGTGAAATATGCTCCTTCGGCAGCTTTGCCGAATACAAAAGGGTTTTCCATATTGTTTCTTTGTTGTGTGTGTCAGTGCAAAGATACAAAAAAATAATCATTAGTAACAAGCCTGTTAGTAATAAAGCTGTTACTAATAAATTTGTTACTAATTAGTATATCACTCATTATATACCGTAAAATTAACTTTTAATAAATACTAACGGACAAACAATCTCATTTTTTATTGTTACTTTTGCCAACAAATAAAAAACAATAAAAAACATGAAAATTATGAGGACAATTCTATCACTTGCGGCATGTGCCATAGTGGCGCTCGCTGCATGCGCACAGAGTAAGGAAGGAACAGAATATAACGTAAGCGGACAGTGTAATAACGCCGCAAAGGTGTATATCATCGAAATGGGCAGCAGACAGGCTCAAGCCATTGACAGCGCCACTGTGACGGACGGTAAGTTCAGTATGAAGGGCACGGCGGAAAAGGACGCGCTGCTCGGCATCACAGCCACGAAGAACGACTACAGCGTGTTCTTCAATGACGGCACTCCCGTAACCATCGACATGGCAACGAAGATACTAAAGGGCTCTGACCTTAACACACGCCTCAACGGATATGACCGCGAGCTGGACGCCATCTCATCACAGACAGCTCCTCTATATATGCAGTACAGCGAGGCGCAGGAGGCGGGCAAGAGCAAGGAAGAGCTGGAGAAACTCGCTGCTGAACTGACGCCGAAGCTGGAAGCTCTCTCTAACCAGCTCGTGAAGCGCGTAAAGGAGATTGTGAATGAAAACAAGGACAACCTCATCCCCGCCGCTTTCATCAATAACATCGTGTACGACCTGGAATATCCTGAACTGAAGGAGGTGCTCGACCCGAAACGTGCATACGCTTCTCACCCGGCTCTCGCTGGTGCAAGACAGTATCTCGCAGCCCTTGCCAAGAAGGCAGGCATCATCGGACAGCCATTCATTGACATCACCGAGAACGACATGGACGGCAATCCGCACAAGCTCTCCGAATATTGCGGTAAGGGCAACTACGTGCTCATCGACTTTTGGGCAAGCTGGTGCGGACCGTGTCGCGCCGAGATGCCGAACGTGAAGGCTGCGTACGACAAGTATAAGAGCAAGGGATTCAACGTAGTGGGACTGTCGTTCGACAACAGCCTGGAGAAATGGAAAAAGGCTGTGGACGACATGCAGCTCGGATGGGTGCACCTCTCTGACCTCCAGGGATGGAAGACTCTCGCAGGACAGACCTACGGCATCAACTCTATCCCTGCCAGCTACCTCGTTGACCCGAGCGGCAAGATCATCGCCGCCGACCTCCGTGGCGAGAAGCTCTTGGAGAAGCTGAAGGAAATCTACGGATTCTAATTAGGAATTAGGAGGTACGGCTTCGAGCCGTACCACTTAATCTATATTACACATTAATTGCTTTTAAGGCTGAGTGGTACGGCTCGAAGCCGTACCTCCTATTATTTATATAAAGGAAGGAAGAAAAAAGGACATAAATGGATAACAAGAAAGCTACACTCGAATTAGGGACCAAGCCGGTCGGCAAACTCTTAGTGCAATATGCCCTACCAGCCATCATAGCGATGACGGCATCGTCGCTCTACAACATGATAGACAGCATATTCATCGGACAGGGTTGCGGACCTCTGGCCATCAGCGGACTGGCCATAACATTCCCGTTTCAGAACCTTGCAGCTGCCTTCGGAGCCGGTGTAGGAGTCGGAGCCGCGACGTGCATCTCCGTAAAACTGGGACAGAAAGACTATGCCACGGCACAACGAATCTTCGGCATCAACATCACGCTGAACCTTCTGGTGGGCATCGTCTTCAGCATTATCACGCTTTCTTTCCTCAATCCTATCCTCCTCTTCTTCGGAGCCAGCAAGGACACGCTGCCTTACGCACGCGAATACATGGAAGTGATACTCGCCGGAAACGTCATCCAGCAGATGTTCTTCGGACTGAACGCTGTGCTGCGTGCTGCCAGCAAGCCAAAGCACGCCATGGGAGCGTCCATGCTCTCCGTGCTCCTCAACGTCATCCTCGCCCCCATCTTCATCTGGCCCTTGGGCATGGGCATCCGTGGAGCCGCTTGGGCTACGGTGATATCGCAGTCGGTGGCGCTGGCTTGGCAATGCCGACTCTTCAGCAACAAGAATGAGATAATGCACTTCCGACGTGGCATCTACCGTCCGGAGTCACAAATCGTAAAGAACATCTTCGCCATTGGCATGTCGCCTTTCGCCATGAACGTGTGCGCCTGCATCGTCGTGATATTCATCAACACCGGACTGCAGAAGTACGGCGGCGACATGGCAGTGGGCGCTTACGGCATCGCCAACAAGATGGCATTCATATTCATCATGATAAACATGGGCGTAAATCAGGGTATGTTCCCCATCACGGGATACAACTACGGTGCGCGACGATACGACCGACTGTTACGTCTGCTGAAGTACGGACTGTGTACAGGATTCTGCATCACCACGTTCGGATTTATCCTCGTCCACCTGTTCCCATACGAGTGTGCCCGCCTCTTCACCACCGACGCCACGCTCATCAGCATATCCATCAGAGCCATACAGATAAACATGCTCGCCTTCCCGCTCGTAGGCATTCAGATGATAACGACGGGATTCTTCCAAGGCATCGGCAAGGCAAAGATAAGCATGCTGCTCTCGCTCTCCAGACAGATGCTCTTCCTGCTGCCTCTGCTCATCATCCTGCCGCAATTCGTAGGATTGGACGGCATATGGATGTCGCTGCCTATAGCCGACACCACATCATGCGTATTCGCCACTATTATGCTAATGAGACAGGTGAGAGAGTTCCGCACGATGAACAGCGCAAAGGCATAACAACACAACTGAGAGAACCAACCATAAGAAACAACATACAATATGAAGAACGACAATATAATAATATGTATAGGACGACAGCTCGGTAGCGGCGGACACGTCGTGGCAAAGAAGATAGCAGAGGAGTTCGGATGCAAACTATACGACAAAGAGATACTCAACCTTGCGGCTCGCGAAAGCGGATTCTGCGAGGAATGCTTCGAGAAGAACGACGAGAAGAAGGGATTTCTGGACCTTATGTTCCACGTACACGTGCCCTTCATTTCGGACAACAGCTTCTACGACAACGAGATGTCGCAGGAGAATCTCTTCCGCATTCAGAGCGACGCCATACGCAAGGCAGCAGAAGAGGGACCGTGCGTCTTCGTGGGACGATGCGCCGAATATGTGCTCCGCGAACACAAGAATCTCGTCAGCATCTTCATCACAGCCGACAAGGACGAGCGCATAGCACAGATTAGCCAGCGCCATGAATGCTCGGAAGAGGAGGCAAGAAAGATAATAGAGAGTCAGGAAAAGGGACGCTCGTCTTACTATAACTACTATACGGGCAAGACTTGGGGAAACAGCGAAAGCTATGACCTCTGCATCAATTCGTCCCGACTGGGAATGGAAGGCACTGCAGAACTTGCCGTCAGCTTCATAAGAAAGGCACTGGAAAGGAAGGCTGCGGAATGAAGAAGATTGGCATTATCAGCGACACCCACTCTTTCTGGGACGACAAGTATCTGACTTACTTTGAGCCGTGCGACGAGATATGGCACGCCGGCGACATCTGCTCCCCATTCCTTGCGGAGCGCCTCGCCGAGTTCAGACCTCTGCGCGCCGTCTGCGGCAACTGCGACGGCGGCGACCTCCGTATGATGTATCCCGAAGTGCTGCGCTTCAAGTGTGAGGACGTGGACGTTCTGATGAAGCACATCGGAGGTTATCCCGGTAAGTACGACGCAAGCATCAGAAAACAGATTTACGAACGTCCGCCCAAACTCTTCATCAGCGGACATTCACATATTCTGAAGATCATGAACGACAAGGAGCTGGGACTCCTTCACATCAATCCTGGAGCAGCAGGAATGCAGGGATGGCAGACAGAACGAACCATCGTCAGACTGACCATCGACGGCGACAAATTCAAGGACTGCGAAGTGATAACACTCGCCGATCCGCGCAAAAACAAATAATAGAAAAACACTTTTAACACGCTAAAGAGCTATAAAGACATTATGAAAATCGGATTGTTTATTCCATGTTACGTCGATGCTTTGTATCCGGAAGTAGGAGTGGCTACCTACAAACTCCTGACAAGCCTCGGACTCGACGTAACCTACCCTCTCAAGCAGACTTGCTGCGGACAGCCAATGGCAAACGCCGGCTTTGAGAAGATGGCTACGGACATCTCACGCCACTTCGACGATCTCTTCAAGGAGTTCGACTATGTGGTGGCACCGTCGGCATCGTGCGCAGCCTTTGTCAAGCTTTATCATCCACGACTTGCCAAAGGCAATCACGAATGCCTCACGTCAAAGAAGATTATGGACGTGGTGGAGTTTCTGCATGACGTCGTGAAACCGACAAGCCTCAAGGCTCACTTCCCGCACATCGTCAGCGTACACAACTCGTGTCACGGCGTGCGCGAACTGGGACTGTCGTCGCCGTCAGAAAGACAGGTGCCGCAGTTCAACAAGATTATCGACCTCCTCCAACTCGTTGACGGCATCACCATCCGTGAGCCGGAGCGGAAGGACGAGTGCTGCGGCTTCGGAGGAATGTTCTCCGTGGAGGAGCCGGACGTGTCGAAGCGCATGGGAGAGGACAAGATTGAACGTCACATGGCTACGGGAGCGGAATACATCACCGGTCCTGACTCGTCATGCCTTATGCACATGCAGGGCATTGCAAAGAAGGAGAACAAGCCTATTAAGTTCATACACGTGGTAGAGATATTAGCAGCAGGACTATGAGCACACTACATTCCGAAGCGGCACGACGCTTCAACGATAACAGAGAAAAGACCTCTTGGCACGACGCCACCTTCTGGTCATTAAGACAAAAACGCGACAACACGGCGTCAGGGTTGCCAGAATGGGAGGAGCTGCGCGAACATGCCAGCCAGATAAAGCAGCACACCGTAACTCACTTGGCTTACTATCTGGAGGAGTTCAGCACGCAGCTGGAGAGCCGCGGCGTCATTGTGCATTGGGCTAAGGACGCAGCCGACTTCAATAACATCGTGCTCGACATACTGCAGAGTCACGGCGTAAAGAAAATGGTTAAGAGCAAGTCGATGCTTACCGAGGAGTGTGCCATGAACCCGTTCCTCGAGAGTCATGGCATCGACGTCGTGGAGACCGACCTTGGCGAACGCATCCTGCAACTGCTCCATCAGAAGCCGAGCCACATCGTCATGCCTGCCATACACCTCAAGAGAGAAGAGGTGGGAGAGATGTTCGAGGAGAAGGGCATAAGCAAGGAGAAAGGCAATTATGACCCGACCTATCTGACAAGATGCGCACGCGAGCATCTGCGCAACCAGTTTATGGAAGCAGGAGCAGGAATGACGGGATGTAATTTCGGTGTGGCTAAGACAGGCGACATCGTGGTCTGCACCAATGAGGGCAACGCCGACATGTCAACGTCAATGCCTAAGCTGCATCTCGTGGCAATGGGAATAGAGAAGATTGTGCCCGACTATAAGTCGCTCGCCGTATTCCAGCGTCTGCTCTGCCGTTCTGCTACAGGTCAGCCTACAACGGCTTACACCTCACACTTCCGTCAGGCAAGGCAGGGAGCGGAGATGCACGTCATCCTCGTGGACAACGGACGAAGCGACATCCTTGCCAACGACGAGCATTGGGAGACGCTGAAGTGCATTCGCTGCGGAGCCTGCATGAACACCTGCCCGGTATATCGCCGCTCGGGAGGCTATTCATACACTTACTTCATCCCCGGTCCCATCGGCATCAATCTCGGCATGCTGCACGATGCGCCACGCTATACCGACAACGTCAGCGCTTGCACGCTCTGCCTGTCATGCGACAATGTATGCCCGGCAAAGGTCAATCCCGGTTCGCAGGTTTATCTGTGGAGGCAGAAGCTCGACTCGCTGCACAAGGCGAACACGATGAAGAAATGCATGTCTAAGGGAATGGAAGAGCTCTTCGATCATCCCCTACTCTATTCTTCAGCCTTGCGTATGGCTCCTCTTGCCAATATCATACCGGACAGCCTGACGCACATCCGCTCACTCAATCCTTGGGGCGTGGGACACGCAATGCCGAAATTTGCAAAGGAGTCGTTCCAGACTATGTGGAAGAAAGGAAAACTGAACCCTAACGAACAGAAAGAACAATGACATACAAAGACGAACTATTGGAGAAGTTGCGACGCAACACACACGAACAATATCCGATGCCTGACACACCTATAGACGGCATATCGTATGACGACACGGTAAAGCAGTTTGTGGATATTAGCATGTCGGTGGGCAGCAAGGTGGTGATGGCTAAGCCAGGCGAAAAGCTCGACGACATCGTAAGAAGCGCCTATCCGGAAGCAAAGACCATAGCCTCAAACATAGCTGAACTCACCATCGCCACCATCAATCCAGACACCGTGGCAGAGGCGCAGGACCTCAACGGCACCGACGTAGGCGTGGTGTACGGTCAGATTGGAGTGGCGGAGAACGGTTGCGTATGGATTCCGCAGGACATGAAGGAGAAAGCCGTATGCTTCATCAGCGAGTATCTGGTCATCGTTCTCCCGAAGAGCGGCATCGTGAACAACATGCACGAGGCATACGACCGCATCTGCATGCCTAAGACCGGACTCGGCACATTCATCTCAGGCCCGTCAAAGACAGCCGACATCGAGCAGGCGCTGGTAATGGGAGCGCAGGCTGCACGCGGCGTGACAGTGGTCATCAGAGAGGATTAAGACGGATAAGCGAAAAGAACATACAAAAAGAGAGGAGAGGTTAAAGAAGTTGTTAAGCTTCTTTAACCTCTCCTCTCTTATATAATAATATGTGTTTGAACTTTCGCAAGTTCAGAGAATATGCGTGATTACTTCACTACGATCTCGTCCGTGAACAGCCAGCCACCGTCCATTGTGGTCTTGCCCTGTACGCGGACATAACGTGCGTTCTTCGATCCCTTCCATGAAAGGGTGCGGAAGCCAGACTGGATGTCGTGGTCCACCTTACTGGTGGTGGTATACACCTCAGTGAATGTCTTGCCGTCATCGCTGACAGACACCTTGAACTCCTCAGGGAAGAACACCCAAGCGCCATAGCTCTGCATGAAGTCAGCCGAAACAGAAGAAATCTTCGTCTTTGCTCCGAGGTCGAGAGTGACGTCGAGGCAATAGTCCTTGCCGATGAATCCCTGCCACTTCTTGTCGCCATAGGTCCATCCGCCACGTACACCGTCAACAAGAGTCTGGTCGCCGGCAGCAGGATACTTGGGAGAATACTTCTTATTGAATATCACCTTACAGCCACGTGCCTTGTGAGCAGTAGGCTTGAGCGACTCAGGACGCTCTCCCTTCTCATGCTTAAGGTCGAACGTGTTGACGCCAGCCTTGCGCAACACCTCAATCTGCTGCAGCGCACGCTGCTTAAACTCAGGATAATCCTTCTTCTTCGTTCCGTTCCAACCAATCTCGGCAATGGCAAGAGCGCGCGGATAAAGCATATACTCTACGTGTTCCGGAGTCGGGATATATTCAGTCCACAGATTAGCCTGCACACCTGTTATCATGTTTCGCTCAGCCTCCGGCAAGTCCTCACCGGGCACATAGCCATACACTTTCTCAAGAGGCAGATAGCCTCCGATGGCCTCCGGCTGTGTGTTTGGAGCGTCCTGATAGCTGTCAAGGTAGCAGTAAGCACCCGGAGAGAGAACCACGTCGTAACCATGCTCGATGGCTTCATGCGCCTTCTCTGTTCCTCGCCATACCATAACGGTGGTGTTCTTGGCAAGGTTGCCGGCGATCACCTCGTCCCAACCCACCAGCTGTCTGCCGTGCTCGTTGAGGAAACGTCCGAAATGGGCAATCAGACTGGCCTGCAGACCTTCCTTGTCTGTGCCAAGTTCCTTCATCTTGCGCTGGCAGAGCGGACACGTAGGCCATGACGCCTTGTCAGCCTCATCGCCACCTACATGGATATACTTGGACGGGAAGATGTCCATCACTTCCTTCAGAACATTCTCAAGGAAGTCGTATGTTGCCACACTACCCGCACAGAAGTCCATCTGCTTGTAAGGCTCGTGTGTGCAAGATAGTTCGGGATAAGCCGTCATCACCTCAGCCGAGTGACCCGGCATCTCTATCTCAGGCACGATGGTTATGCCGCGCTCAGCAGCGTAAGCCACGAGGTCGCGCAATTGGTCCTGCGTGTAATAGCCGCCGTAAGCGCCTTCCGAACCTTCTTCGATGTAGCGTGCGCCGTTCTTCGACCATTCCTTCCATGTACGCTCAGGACGCCATGCCGCCAACTTGGTGAGCCAAGGATAGCGCTTTATCTCGATGCGCCATCCGGCTGCGTCGGTGAGATGGATATGGAGGCGGTTGAACTTATACTTCGACATTACGTCCACCTGCTTCTTGATGAACTCAATCGGCTGGAAATGGCGCGACACATCGAGCATCAGCGAGCGCCACTTATACGCCGGAGCGTCGTCAACGTCGCAGCAGACAATGCCGCCCTTCGTAGTAAGCTGACCGATGGTCTGCCAAGCATAACGGAATCCGTCAGCGGTGGCAGCACTTACAAGGAGTGTGTCGGAAGTGATATGTAGGCGGTATGCCTCAGGAGAGGAAGGATTCGCCATACGGGCGAAGCGCACCACACGGCGAGCATCATTCTTGGCTGCCTTCAGCCAAGGCTTTGAGTAGATGTTCTCCGCAACGTCACCAGCAAGGTTCTCCACCTTTACATTGCCCGGTGCCGACGGGAAGAAGCCATTTGCCTTCACAAACGACTGCGGCTTGGGAAGCAATGACTGGGCATTGGACGTGAGGGCCATCATAGAACATGTGGCCAAGAAAAACAATTTTACGAATTTGTTTGTCATAGAATGGTTTTTATAAAAAACGTGGTAAATCGTAATGTAATACGTAATCAAGTAGTCTGCGAATACATCAGTATTCATTGCAAAATTAGTAAAAAAAAGTGAGCTATCGGCGTTTAGCGGTCTCTAATTTGTTTTCTTTTACACTATATAAACGCAAGAAAAAGCAGAATACCACAAAAACTGAGAAAAAAACATGACATTCAGCCTTTATAAAATAAATCCTTACAACGCTACCGCCTCATCATCAGTACCATCCTTAACGTCTTCATATCCACATGCAAATATCGTACAAAGAGTAAAAACATGTTACAAAATAAAAATCAATTCCAGAGAATCAAAAAGCTGTTTTTATGGTGTTTTGCTGTGCAAACAGCACCCAAGCTTAACAATAGCGCCACTTTTACACT
>OIZP01001224.1_pt1 | contig 13580 bp, 10 predicted proteins | sample 1588531 | NCBI WGS metagenome assembly OIZP01 (sample SAMN03283283) | human gut metagenome | biome: human-associated habitat; material: feces | host: Homo sapiens | place: Peru | collected 2012 | reverse complement strand
GTCAGCTTCAGTGGTACAAGGACAACAAGGCACTGAAGGATGAGCATCTTCCAGAAGGCAAGGAGAATCCGTTGCCATCCCGTGTAGCCATGATGACTGATGATGTGCAGCAGTTTGCAGAAATGCCAAAGCCTGTTGTCATCGTTGACGAGGAGGGTAAGGTATTGCCAGCCGATGATCCGCATCGCTTCTTCGAGGCTAGCTGGATGCACAAGTATAAGGGCAAGTATTACTTCAGCTACTCTACCGGTGATACTCATTATCTCTGCTATGCAGTAGGTGATAATCCTTATGGTCCGTTCACTTACAAGGGCGTTATCCTGGAGCCGGTGGTAGGTTGGACAACCCATCACAGCATCTGTGAGTATAAGGGTCAGTGGTATCTGTTCCATCACGACTGTGTGCCATCTAATGATACAACCTGGCTTCGCAGCGTAAAGGTGGCTCCTCTCTTCTATGATGAGGATGGTAACATCTTGCCAGTAAAATAGAATATGATGATTTTTAGGTTTTAATAGTTTTGATGAATAGTTGATACATGAGTTAGTGTTAGTTAGAAACGAGCAGCATCTTCGGGACGAAGGTGCTGCTTTTTTATTGCTATAAAGCATGTTTTAGACCTGTCATATTTTTCTTTTCTATTTGTAAGTGCTTGTTGTTCAACTATATAATCTTCATAATGAAATTTTTGAAATTTAGACCATATACTTTTCTCTTTTTCTATAAAAGTTCGTACCTTTGCAACCAAAAATATGTTTTCCGCCGATGAAAAAAAGTTTTCTATATTTTTGCCTGCTATTGGTAATCTCTTTTGTCTTTTCATCCTGTCATTCCGATAGGTCAAGGATTCTGGTTTCTGCATATTCTATGGTTGATAGTCTGCCTGATAGTACCTTGGCTCTTTTAAGAAAAGTGGATTGTGATAATCTTTCTGCAAAAGATATGGCAGAATATTCATTGCTTTTCACTATGGCACAAGATAAGTCAGGGCTTGATGTGGATAATGATTCCCTTATTCGCATAGCTTATGATTGGTTTCAGCAGCATCAGGACGATTCGCTCTATGCAAAATGTCTTTATTATATGGGTAAATACTATATGTTGAATGATAGCACAGAACAGGCAATTTCATTGTTGACAGAATCGAGTGAAAAATCAAAAATGATAGGCGACTTGAAAACTGAAAGTATAGCTTTGGAAAAATTGTCTAAGGTTTATCAAGTTGTGGAACCTGAAAAATCTTTGCTATTTTCGAAGAAAGCGTTGGAAACATACGCTCGTTACCCATATGCAACATTAAAAAATAGAATATATCTGAACTTGAATTATAGTGAGGCTTTACTTGCGTGTGAGATAACTCGTAAATCTGTAGATGTCGCTCTAAGTATCTTGCCGAAAGCCTTGGTCTTGAAAGATTCTGTGGTGTTGGCAGATGTTTATCAAGATTTAGCTAATTCCTATTTGTATTTGGGATATAAAGACAGCTGTTTGTTTTATGCTAAAAAGACATATGATTTACAACCGATAAAAAACATGTCTTGTAGATTGATGCTTGCTGATGCTTATCGAGAGGTAGATTCTGTACGCCAGTGCTTAGCTTTACTTGAAAGTTTAAAGCCAACTCTTAGTACAGAAAAGTATGTATGTTTTCAGATTTGCAGTCAAGCTTCTATAAAAATGCAAGATTATGAAAAGTCTAAAATGTATATGGATTCTGCCTATTCTTGTATAGAAAATATGTATGCTGAGGCTGTGAAAGGAAAAGCAGACTATTACTCTTCTGTTTTGAAAAAGGAAAAACAAAAGTCGGAGCTTAAGGGAAGAGCTGAAATGCAAAGCTATTTGCTGCTATTGGTTATCATTCTGGCTCTCTTAGTGATAGTTTTTCTTCTTTATGTATATAAAAATTCGAGGAGTAAGGCTCAGAAGGAAATTATTTTTGAGAAGAGACAAGCTGAAATGAAAGTTAGGCATGAGCATGAATTGGCAATGATTGAGAAAAATCTATCGGAGCAGTATCATCAAAAAGAATTATCTCGCAAGGAGGTGCAACTTTCCATCATGCGTAGTTATCTAATGAAGTTGGTTACGGCTGTAGAGAAATTGAATTCTATAAAAACGGGAAATGGCAAGCATGTTGTCTTGACCGAAAAGGATTGGAAAGAGATTGCTGCTTTCTTGGACAGTACAGAGAATATGTTTGTTACAAGGTTGAAGACTAGATTCCCGAATCTATCAGAAGGTGATTTGCACCTGATGATGTTATTGCGCTTAAAGATGCCACAAAAAGTCCTAGCCTCTCTTTATTGTATTACAGAAAAAGCTGTCAAACAAAAGCTCTTTTTGTACAAGGAAAAAGTAGGAATTAATGGTCAAAACATCTCTTTAAGGGAATATATGGAAACGTTCTGATGTAAATTTAGACCAAAATACTGAGGGGGGGTAAACATAAATGCTTAGTAATTAGATTGTTGTAAAATTTTCGAGGTTCTTTAAAGTTTAGACCCAAATTACTTTGAAGTAGTTGAAAAACTTGCTAATTTTGCAACCGAATAATTAAACATAAAAGAGTTATGAAAAAAATAAGAGTATTAGTGTGCATAATATTAATGTTTATGGTATCTTTGCCATCTTTGGCATTACCGATTTTACTGAAACAAGTACAGTCAAACATCATGGTGGTTCTAGAACCTCTTCGCCAGTATTGGTTGCAGATCTTAATGACCACGAAATAGAGTTGAGCGTTAATAGATATGAAGGTGTTGCTCATATTTATGTTTATGATGCAGATGATACTTATGTGTTGTATGATACGTTGCAAGTAAGTGGGAAAAATCAGGTTGTTCTAGACTTGTCTCATTTAGGGAATGCTCAGTATAGTATAGAAGTAGTTCTAGATGATGGTACGGCATACAGAGGAAATTTTGAATTATAACAGCCGAAAATGGAATTCTATTCTTAAATCGGTAAATATTAACAATTAAATATTTTAGGTTATGGTAAAGAAAATGAGTGAACTTGCCAAAATGGCAATGAGTGAGAGAGAAATGAACTCTTTCGCAGGTGGGGCAACTTGTGGCTGTGCATGTCATTCTGTTTCAACAATGGACAATGGCTCAGCTAACCATGCAGGTGGTCTGTACTCTAAAGGATCAACGACAGATCAAACGATTTTTCTTGATGATGTAGTTGTTACTCCTTGAGTTGTTCTTGAGAATTGATTTGTGTGTTGTACATGTTTTTAAAGCGTGTACAACATACATGTTTTATATAAAATGATAAGTAAGATGCGTAGAATATTATTATCACTTTTGGGGGGTGTATTTTGCAATTTAATTTTTGCCCAATATCCACCAACCCCTGTTTCTTTAGAAAAATCAAAGCAAATAGATAATTCAACATGTGAATTACTTTATACTCTTAAATTTAAAAAGAACTACAAGCAAAAGGCATATAATGTTGATGAAAGAATAGTTCAGATTGGAAATCATGTCATAAAGGATTATAGTAAAATAATTTTTTATTTTGATTCTTTGACAACTGAAAATAACAGAAAGGGAATGGATTCTCCAAGTAATCCAAATATGGTGTTTTGTTATGAACTATTTAATGACTTGCGCCAAAGAAATTGCAGTGTAAAATATCGTATGCCTCTCAATGGTGGTACGCTTTGTTACAGCATGACACTTCCGTTGTTGGATTGGACATTAATTCCAGATAGCACAAAAGAGATTTTGGGCTATGCTTGTAATATGGCAAAAACAAATTTTGCCGGGAGAGATTATGCGGTTTGGTATACGGTAGACATACCTTTACCTTATGGTCCATATAAATTTTATGGATTACCAGGCTTGATCATAAAAGTAGAAGATTTAACACATTTGTATAGTTGGGAACTTAAGGGTATTCGAAATGTAGTACGTCCAATAGATTTATATACTTATGAAGGGGAACAAAAATGTTTCGAGAAGGATGCTGTAAAAACGATTGAACGCATAGAAAAACAGCCGATCCGCTTTTTGGAACAGATGGGTAGACGTATGTATATACAAGGAGCAGATGGCCGTGCTAGACCTTCTACTTCTATACAAAATATTCCAGTTCAAGAATATGAACCTTTAGAAAAGTATTGATATGTTAAAACTGACGGCAGAAAATATTAAAACTTATTTGGCCAATACTCCACAAATCACTTTTGAGATTACGGAGTGTTGTAATTTGTCGTGCCTATACTGTGGGTATGGAAAACTTTATAATAATAAAGGGAAAAGACATCATCGTAGAATGCCTTCGGAAAATGCGATAGCTTTTCTTAATTATTTGAAGGAATTATGGGATGCTGGTTATGATAATAGAGGTGAAGGTACACTTATCATTAGTTTTTATGGTGGTGAGCCCTTGCTTAATATGCAATTTATTAAGACGGTAATTTGTTATATAGAGGAAAATCTCCAAGGGGTTAGACGTCATTTTGTATATACAATGACAACGAATGCTATCTTTTTACCTAAATATATGGATTATTTGGTTTCTAAAGATATACACTTGTTGATTAGTCTTGATGGTGATGAAAAAGGTTCATCTTGTAGGGTTTATCATGATGGGGAACCTGCATTTTCTGATATTACGAAATCTATAAGCAAACTGCGAAATAAGTACCCTCGTTTTTTTGAGAAGAATGTAGAATTCAATTCTGTACTTACCCGAAAGACTTCTGTAAAAGAAATCACAGACTATATATATCATACATATGGTAAGACTCCTTCTATATCTGAGGTTAATACCGATGGTGTAAATCCTCAAAACAAGAAGGAGTTTGAGCAGATTTATTTGGCTAAGTGGAAATCTGTACATGATATGGAGCAAGAGTTAGTATCTGGAAAGATCAATTTTGAAAATCATCCTCGCTTTGATCAGGTAGCACGCTATATTCAGATGCATTCTCCTTACGAATATCATGATTATAACGAATTGTTGTTTGCGGATAAAGCCAAAGAGAAATCGTATCCTACTGGTACATGCCTTCCTTTTACGAAAAAAGTATTTGTGAATGTGACAGGTAGAATCATGCCGTGCGAGATGATAAGCTATGAGTATGGCTATCCTGCAATCCGTCAGGGTAAGGTTAATATAGACTTCCAGCAAATTGCTGATTGTTACAATTCTTATTTTGAGAGGTCTTCAAATATTTGCCAATTCTGCAAGGATCAACTAGGATGCCTTTGTTGTATGTTTAATAATGGTATGTTGAAGAAGCCTAAAGGAAAATGTGGGTATTTTGTTGATTCAAATGCCAAAATGGCAATGAAGCATGAAGTATATTCTTTTTTATTGCAATATCCTGAGTCCTATTCATATATTATGTCTAAATTTGAAGTGATATGAACAAGCAAAGCTTTATGTGGTTGACTATTTCATCTAAGATTTTTGTCGATTTCTTGGGTGATGCAAAACTATTGCTGTATGATACAAGTAATGGTAATTTTATGTATTCCTGTGATAAGAAGCTATATGATATAGTCTCTCGTTTATATTTGCCAGGTAACTTAGGAGTAATTCCTTATGAGACTTCTTTTGCTCAGACAATTAAGGAGGCTATTAGTAAAAGGTTCTTGTCTGTTTGCGAAAGACAGAATGCAACAAAGCCAATAAATCTCCTCCCTATTCTAAGTCTTCAAAAGGATTTGGAACGTGATTTGCCAGGACAAATTACAGGAGATAAGTATGCGCTTCTTGGTAATAAGTTATATTATTTGAGTGGCATCTATGTTTCGCTAGATTGTGGTGTTACAGAAGATGAAAAGTTAGCTTGTTATCGCAATATGGCTTCTAGGCAATACCCTTGTATTCGATATAGTAAAGAGTATTCATGTTTGAGTGAATTCATGTTGTCTTCTTTGTTAGAACAAATTAAGTCTTCAAGTGTTGCCGTAGTAGATTTTGTCTGTTCATATAGATTTTACAAGGAATATAGTGTACAATCTTTAGTTACATTACTAGAAGGCTATCCTTATAAGTATCGAATGCATATTTATGCTGAGGATTATGTGTCGTTATGTGAACAAGATAGATTGACTTTATCTGAAGTTTGTCAATTGTTTGTATATATGGATGCTTTTACCCCACAGACCATTAAGGAATTTATGAATAATCAGACGATAAAATGTCGTAGATATCATCTTTTATATAGTTCCTCAGAGCAAGAATTAAGCGGTCATTTTGAGTGTTTGCCAGTTTGGACTAATGAAAACGAAATGATGTTCAAAGAAAATGTCTGGACTTCTTTGGAGGACTTGCAGCAGGATTCTCGAAATATGTCGTTTCTGTTTAGAAACCAAAAGTTGAATAGCAATTTTTTTGGCATTCTTGATGTCTCTTACTTAGGAGAAATTTACCCTCATGGCTCTTTTCATCGTCTAGGAAACATAACCAACAAGTATGCCATTGTGGAGGCTATATCTTCTGAGTTTAGAGAAAATCATTCTTGGAGAATAACCCGAAATCATTTGTCTCATTGTCAGTCTTGTCCTTTCAGGTATGTTTGTCCACCTGTAGCAATAAGTGAATTAATGAGACCTGATATAAAAATGTGTAATATAAATAGTGACAAAAATGAAAAATAGAAATATAATAAAAATGGAAACACGCTGGTGTTCTGTACTTCTTGTTGTGGTACTGTCTTTGGTTTGTATAAACGTTTGGGGACAGGATAATGTAAAGTTTACACTACTGAAAGTTGATTCTGTACCTGCAATAAAAGCAATAGAGAATATGCAAATTGTTGGAAATAGGTTTTGTATAACCTATGAGGAGCCTAAACGTTGGGGCTCTCAACTGTTGAGAACGTATGTTGTGGACGAAACTTCTCAGTCGCTCAAGTTTGAACATGAGTATTTTCGAAATCCGGCAACAAGTAATGGCATAGATTATCCGGTACTATTTCAGGGCAATCTTGGTAATGCCTTCGTTATGGATCGTACTTATCCTTTAGTCTATCAAATAGATTTGGAAAAACATGTGATGCAAAACACTCATAAGTTTGTTTTTTCTACTAAGTCGAAAGTTCCTTATGGGATAGCCTTGAATGTACCATTCGCTTATCGTAAATCTGATATGGAATTTTGTTTTGTGGGAAGGCAGCCCAAGGGAATCCAAGCAGTTTATAGGTCTGTGTTGGATTCTACTTGTACTCGTGTGGAAGAAATCGAGCCATTGGTTTATATCAAGAAGTATCCTGTGTGGACAGCAAATTTTGGCAAGCAGACATTCAATGGACGGATGAATGTATTGGCTCATGGCTTTTATCTGTATCCTGCTATTCAATATGTAAATTTGGATACGAAACAAAGTTATACCGTCAAAATTGCAGAACCGAATTGGAAGCGATTAAAACCTCTTGCTGCAGATGTTTGGGATGAAAACTTGATGCAAATAAAAGATATAACTTCAACAAATACTTATGTATATGCGCTTTGGTGGAACAAAAGTCAGCAGAATATGACAATTTTACGTAAGCAGAGGAAAGCTGAATGTAAACTTGTCGTACTAGACTGGAATGGAAGCATTAAGAGAATATATAGAATACCTAGATATTTGAGTAATGTCGTTGCTCTTGTTGATGGTAAGCTAATCGGAAGTGATGGAAAGAAATTTTGGTTGATTACATTGTAGTGAGAATGAAGAGATTCACTTTGTATACTCAAAGGGGTACTTTGGATTGCGGACCAACATGTTTGCGAATGATAGCTGCATTCTATGGGAAAAAACTTTCCATGGAATGTATCCATCAGTTGTGTGCGTATTCCCAAAATGGCACAACGATGTTAAGTCTCAAGAAGGCGGCAGAAGTGATAGGCTTTAAAGCTTTGGGAGTAAAGGTGAACCTCCTAACATTAGCTGAAAATATTCCTTTGCCTTGTATTTTGTATTGGCGACAAGAACATTTTGTTGTTTTATATGAGGTGAGAAAAAAAAGAGGTCATATATATTATTATGTTGCAGACCCAGTAGGCTCACGTTTTAAATATTCTGAAACAGAGATGGAAAAATGTTGGGAGATTGATGAGAATACTGGAGTTGTTTTATGTCTGGAACCCACGGAGGAATTGAATGATTTTGTAGAAAAGAAACAAAAGCAAAAAAATGTGCTTAATTTTCTGTGGACTTATATACAGCCATACAAATATGTTATGCTGAATATACTTTTGGGTATGTTTCTTGGAACAATCTTTATGCTCTTCGTTCCGTTCTTGACGCAAGCGATAATAGACTTTGGTGTAAAAGACAAAAACGTTTACATCGTTTGGATAATATTGTTGGGACAATTTCTTTTGGTATTTGGAACAACTTTTGTAGAACTTGTTCGTAATAGAATCTTGCTTTACATTGGTGTTAGAGTAGATATATTGATGATTTCTGACTTTATTTTGAAACTAACAAAATTACCAATCTCATTTTTTGATATAAAAATGAGTGGAGATATCATGCAACGTATAAGTGATCATCAGCGCATAAAGGAATTCCTTACAGGTACGAGTTTGACGATGCTGTTTTCATTAATTAATCTGTTGATTTTTAGTGGTGTTTTCCTGTATTACAATGTTATGGTCTTTTTGATCTTTACTGTATGTAGTACTTTGTATATAGGGTGGGTATGGCTTTTTATGAAAAAAAGAGCTACTATAGACAATCGGATGTTTTCTCTTAATTCTTTGAGTCAAAATAATGTCTTTGAAATAATATTTGGTATGCAAGACATGAAACTCAATGGATGCGAGAATGATAAACGATGGGATTGGGAGAAAACTCAGGTTAGTATTTACAAAGTGCTTTCTGATGGATTGAAACTATCGCAATATCAATTGTCTGGTGGCGTCATGTTGAACCAAGTGAAAAATATATGTGTTACCGCTTTTGTTGCGACGAGAGTTATTGATGGAACGATGACGTTGGGTATGATGCTCGCTTTACAGTTCTTGATGGGTATGCTGAATAGTCCATTGGAACAATTAGTTACTTTTGTGAAGAAGCTTCAAGATGCTAAATTAAGTATGGGACGTTTAAATGAAATATATAATTTAAAGGATGAATGTGAGGGGGAAAAAGTTGCAAAAATACCACATGATAGTATTAATGTTCATCATATATCTTTTAAATATGATAAACTTGCAGAAGAAGCAGTTTTAAAAGATGTAGATTTTGAAATTAAAAAAGGCAAGTCAACAGCTATAGTTGGTCTTAGTGGAAGTGGGAAAACAACATTATTGAAGCTGTTATTAGGTTTTTATACACCTGATTCAGGTACAATAACTATAGGAGGTATTTCACTTCTAGACTATGATATTAGAGAATGGCGTAAGAAATGTGGAGTAGTAATGCAAGATGGATTTGTTTATTCCGACACGATTGCACGTAATATTGTTCCTTCTGGCGAAATAGATAAGAAACGTTTGATATTGGCAGCAAGAATGGCAAACGTCCTTTCTTTTGTAGAGACTATGCCATTAGGATTTCATACAAAAATCGGTGGTGAAGGAAAGGGATTGAGCTCGGGGCAAAAGCAACGGTTGTTGATAGCCAGAGCTATATATAAAAACCCTGACTATTTATTTCTAGATGAAGCTACAAATTCTCTGGATGCAAATAATGAAAGGGAAGTTATGGGTAATTTAAAATCCTTCTTGCAAGGACGTACTTCTGTAATTATTGCTCATCGTTTAAGTACGGTAAAAGACGCAGATCATATTGTGGTCATGAAAAGCGGACATGTGGTGGAGCAAGGGACACATCAAACTCTATTAGATAAAAAAGGTGTATATTATTCATTAATTAAAAATCAACTCGCAGTATGAAACATAATAAGATATTAAATGGACATAGCAAAGAACTGAACAATATGCTGAGGCAACCAATGGGACTTCTGGAGAGATGGGGATTTCTTTTCATGTTTTTGCTGTCATTGTTCTTACTTCTAGGTGTTTTTACCATGCATGCCCAAACTGCCGTCACGACTCTTCGTGGTTGCGTGAAAACAGATGCCAATTCGCCTGTTTCAGGAATTAATGTTTTTGTCAGCCAATTGAATCAGAGATATAAGATACTGGGAGCTAGTCTGACTGACAAAAATGGTATGTTTTCTGTATCTTTTCATTCATCGGCAGATAGCGTCAGTTTGTTTTGCTCAGGCATGACGATAAATAAATATCAGGAAAATGTATCCAATAAAGATGCTTTCCATACGTTGTACGTGGAGGAAAAGACACAAAAACTAAAGGAAATAACTGTGAAGGCGCAGAAAATCTATATGGGTGGAGATACCATTAATTATAATGTTGCTTCTTTTCTTAACAAAAACGACCAATCTATAGCAGAGGTGTTGAAAAGAATGCCTGGTATTACCGTATTGAATACAGGTCAGATTGCCTATAAAGGATTGCCAATCAAAAACCTTTATATTGAGGGACTGGATTTGATGAAAGGTAGATATGGTATAGCTACCAATAATGTGGATCCCAATAGTATCTCTACGGTTCAGGTATTGGAAAACCATCAAGAGATTAAAGCTCTTAAAAAACTGCGCCCTGAAGAACGCGCTTCCATTAATTTGAAATTGAAAGAAGGTGTGAAGGGTGTCTTTAACTTGATAGGTGTTTTGGGAGCAGGAAATGGTGACGATGCTCTTTGGAAAGGAGAGTTGCTTGCTACATATTTTAAAAAGAACTCTCAATTGTTGGCGATGTATAAAGGAAATAATATCGGAGAAGATTTGGAGGCGGAACTACGCTCTTTTGACGGGGATGACTATGCTCGTACAATCAATCTGACTGGAATAGAAATGCCTTCTGCACCAGGCATAGCCAAGCGATATTATTATTTTAATCGTTCGAATAGCTTGACATTTAACAATATCTATCGCTTAGGGAAGGATGTAAATCTGGGAATAAATCTTGGAGGTTTGTCTGATAGGGATAGACGTAACAATCAGTCTTTTATTCATAACCTTTTGCCTGATGGCACTTATCATTCCATAGTAGAACGTATATCTGCTAAATTGCATAAGGAAATTGGATATGGGGATCTTGCACTCGTGAAAAATTCTGATAAGCAATACGTCAAGGAATCTCTGACGTTTGATTATTCTTCGTTCGTGGGAACCAATCGGATCGAAAATGAAGGTAATATTCTGCAAAGTGGTAATATTAAGGATTATCGTTTGCACAATGAACTTCATTTGACAAGTAAGTTTCATCAAGGACGAGGTGTTGATTTTGTGTCTAAGTTGAATATAGAAAAGCGACCTCAGAATCTCTTTGTTGATAGGAATCTGTTTCCGGATATTCTGACTTCGGATGGCATGAATCAATGGGTGGAAAGTAAAAATGTAGAATCTAAGAATCTTCTGGGGATATTGTCTTCATTGGTGATAGGTAACTTGCAAATTAGCCCAACAGCTTTTTGTGATGTTCGTCATGATAACTTGGAGAGTACTTTGGAGGAATACAAGAACCTACTTGCCCTCACCGAAATGAAGGTGGGTTTGGGACTTGGAGCAGATTATAAGATCAACAAGTTGAATTTAGATGTAGATATGCCATTGGGATATCGCTATCAGCAATTGAATGACCAAATGGATAAGACGAAGCTGCTTTATAGGTGTTTTAATTTTGAGCCTAGTATCGTAGCAACTTATTATCTTAATGCTTCTCATTCTTTCGTCTATCATGGTTCTTTATCTAATGAGTTGCCTACAATAGAAAACTTGTATGCTCAATATATATTGAATAATTATCGGCAGCTCTCGTGTTATGCCACTCCGTCTTTATATGAAGGTACATGGGTAAACCATAAGGTATCCTATCATTTTAAGAATATTTTTAAAATGTTTTTTGTGGATGTGGATCTGGCATGGAATAGCAATAAACCCAAGATACTTTATGGTAGTACTTATGATGGGGTAGTAGAAAAAGTGGAGAGCCAACCTACTGAGAGTGTTGCAAAACGTCTGAATTTCAGACTGAATACCAGTAAGGGGTTTGATTGGAAAAAAACGAAAATAGCATTGATGTTAAATTATGCTCATGTGGATAGTCCTATCCTTCTGCAAGGAGAAGAACTTAACTATTCTAGCAATACATGGAGTGTAAAGATGAATGCAAGTGCAACAATTATGAATTGGTTGGTAGCAAGTCACGAGAGTTCTTATTATTGTGCAGGAAGTAAAATGAGTGGTAATATATCAATGGCTTCCTTGCGTTCTATGACGAATGATACATCTGTAGATTTCTTATTGCCTAGAGGCTTGTCGGTATCTACTACTTGTTCTCATTATTATAATAGTCTGAATGAAAAGAATAAATCTTTTGTTCTGTGTGGAGTGAGTGGTAGCTTTTCTTGTAAAAAATGGTTGTTTACTTTAGATTGTAGCAATATTTTTAACAAGAAGAACTATTCGCGCTCTAATACTTCGGCACTTACAGAAAGAATTTCAGAATATAGTATTCGCCAACGAAGTGTGCTGCTGACTGCGAGATATCGTATACTTTAAGACTGGGAATGTTAGATTAATGTTATTTTTAGGTTATTTCTTCTAATTTGTTAGAGAATTCAGAGCTTTTTGTTTACCTTTGTGCCCGTAAACCATTGAAACGAAAGAACTATGTTGAAATTACTGTTAAGGTTATGGTGGCTGCAACAGCGCCGTAACTTCCGCAAGAGAGATGCTTTTGTTGCCTCCTATATCATCTTTCTATATGTGGTGATGGGAGTTAGTTTCTTTCTTAGTTTCACCGAAAATGGAGGAGATTTGGAAGGGGAAGACTTGCCTGCCTTGTTGGGGGCTGGTATGGTAGTCGGTTTTCTGATTCCTGATATGATTATGAAAATGGTGATGAAACGGGATATTACTGCGATGGATGATTATGTGAAATCTCGTCCAGTGCCAGAGAAAATCTGGAATAAATTCCTTCTTACCACCAATCTTATGAGTTTCTGGAACTATGTGCTGCCATTGCTCACGCTTCCTGTTTTTTTCTATGTGCTGTCTGCGGCTCAGGCAGTCGCAAGTTTTTTCCTTTTCCTTGCGTTTTCTTATATCGATGGCATCTATATCACTTGTTATCGTAAGGCTACGGAGTGGATGCTCAAATGGCCCTTGATATTGGGATGGATGGGAATGTTTGCCGTGCTGATAGGATATATGTTTGTGGCTTCCTTCTTCCCGGTATATATGGGATGGATAGGTCTCTTCTTCCTTGCTGGAGCGGTATTCACCGGACTTACCGCCTATCTCTATCACGAAAAGATTTATAACGAGCAGAAACAGAAGGTTTCCAAGTTCCGTGGATTCAGCCATGTCAACCTCTTCAGTCTGCAATATATCGGCACATTGAGAGCAAAGCGTGTCCGTACGATGGTGATTATGATTACCGCCATCTTCCTCTTCGATGCCTATCTCTTCGCCCTGCTTCCTGCAGAACCGGGACAGGAAATGGGGGACAAGGTGGCTATGACTACCCTCTACGTGGCAGGTGCCATCCTGCTGCCATCGGTGGTGTTGTCGCAATGGACCTTTGGTATTGAGG
>OIZP01001223.1_pt1 | contig 13592 bp, 12 predicted proteins | sample 1588531 | NCBI WGS metagenome assembly OIZP01 (sample SAMN03283283) | human gut metagenome | biome: human-associated habitat; material: feces | host: Homo sapiens | place: Peru | collected 2012 | reverse complement strand
CACCAGTACGCACCGGTTCAAATCCGGTCTGCGCCTCTCCTGAAGGGCCTCAGAAACTTCTTGTTTTTGGGGTTTTTTCTTGTCTGGAAAACTTATGTGTAACAAACCTATATATCGCTGAAACCTGCGTAAAATCAATGGTTACAGCGATTTCCCTATGCTTCAAAATAGCTATTCTAATACTACTCTATCAATAAAATACCATTCAAAGTCCTTTTCATTGTAATATTTTGCTTTATTCAGTTTTTCTTAGAAAGCTCCGTTAGAAACCGTTTCAAAACGAATAAAATCACCTCATAAGGTGGTAAAATGGTGGAAGGGCAATGGTCTAATCAGGTGGTATTAAAAAATAATCCTAAGACCAAATTCCTTTCAATTATTTCGTGATGACTGAGTTCCTAAAGAGAAGCTACAAGATCATATTTATTGTCTTCATCTGGATGCAGATAAGTTTTTATGATGACCTTGTAATCATCGCCCATGATAGCAGCTACTGTTTTGATATCTCTCAGATTTTTTGTTTTCTCAAGCAGTTTTGTTGCAAAGGTATGTCTGAGGGAATGAGTACCGTAGTGCTGCATATTGCAGACTTTTAGTATACGATCAAAAGTATCCTGCATATGTCGGGCGGTCGGCAGATTTCCTGTATCCGTAGTTAAGATGAAATCACTACGTACAAGGTTCATTTCTGTATAAGTCGTATCCATGATCTTAAGGCAATGAAGCGCCTCTGGATTTAATGGAATATTTCTTACACTTCGAGGATATTTTGGTGGCGTTACGATATGTACATATTTTCTGTTTATTTTAGGATCCCGATTCTTTACACGGCTTATCGTTTCGGAGATATGGAGATATGGATGATTGTTTTTATCTACCATGATTCCATTTTTGGAGATCGTTATCAGCTCTCCCTCTCGTACTCCGGTATTTAGTGCAAATACAAGTGCAGGCCCAAAGCGATAATTTAGTTTCCCGGCAGAGTTCCTTGATAAGGCTATTTTCTTGAATAGATCAAGATCCTCCGTAGGTAAAATTTCAATCTTTTTGGTCTTAACAGCAACAGAATCTTCACTGGGTAACTCTACGGTTTTCATCGGATTATAGTCTTTTGGAAAATCACCGTCATCCAATCCGTAAGTTATTAGTGCTGAAAAAAATTCATAGCATTTTTTTATGGTTGAATAGCTGTACCTATCCTGCAGATCATCAATGAAATCCTGAATATCTTTACCGGTAAGGTTACACATCAGTATTTTTACAATAGTATTATCATGTATCTGATTTTCATAGGTATCTTCAATTCTGTCGTAAGTTGCCTGTTTAATGGTTCCACGTTTTACCTGCTTACTTTTGTAGTTAAGGAATTTAACTGCATATTCTTCAAGAGGTAGCAAATGATTGACAAGATTTCCTGAAAGTACCAGGAATTTGTACTCATCCATTTTGGCTTGCGCTTCAGCTCTCGTTTTGCCGCTAAATTCTTTAGGCGGGAATCCTTTTCTCTTATACCGTGCTATCCACCTACCTTTCTTGTTTTGAAATATTGTACCGTCACCTTTAGTACGCCTGGTTACACAGGCTGTTTCATTCGACATTCAAGTTCGCTCCTTTCGAGTGAAAAGAACTTTCCTTAAAATACCAAATGAACAGTAAATGTAGTTGCATTATATTACATGAAAAGTTCTTTGACAACGCATCTTTGTCTAGAAAAACAACTCTTTACCCACATTTTTGTTTAGAAAGTCTTGAATTGCTGTTTTGGAAGTAAAGTAATCTCGTCCGATTTTGGTAACGGGGAGTAGTCTGCTCTGCAGCAATTCACGTGTTTTGGTTTTGCCAATTCCTAACATATTTCCAATTTCTTCTACGGAATATTTCCGAAAATCATCGTAGTTAGATAAATTTGTATTTGTTTTTCTCATAGAGTTCCTCGTTCTAAAAATTTTGCGTGTGAATAATACACATATCTCCCGTCACCGCTTCCTGCGCCTTTTTGCCGCGTAGTATGGCTGTACTGTGTACATTTAGTCTATCCGCAGTGATAGGACGGATAGCACCCGTATGCATGACGGTATATGCTATGAACTTGTCATGGAGCAATGACCCATGATACAGATCACTTGTAGAGTAAATACAGCAGATGATGAAAAATCCCTGAAAAATTTTTGAATTTTGTCAATGGGCTAATAACATACAAACAATGTTATCAGAAGAAAGTTGGAATGCTTTGATTATTAGAGCGAGTGAGAAAAGCTGGTTGACAGAGTAATCATAGATATGCTATTCTCAGCTTGTAATTGATTTTTGTGCATTCCAATCGGGATAGAAGCACACGTTGTTTAAGTTTGTACGTAAGTGTCAAAAATTGCCATAAGTAAAAGTGGCATATTTTTGGCACTTTTTTTGTTTCCGGAAAGAGGAAATGAAAAATAAGTTTATATGTGGGCAATACCACACGCAGTAGGAATGGAAGCATTGTGCAGCCATTCTTTTTTGTCGCCAGAAATTGCCCATACAAGGGCTTAATCCGCTAAGCGGCTGGATAAATAACCTCGAATGAGGAGAAGAAAGGAAGGAAAAAAATGAATGAAGCAAGAGTGTTTGAAGACGCTTACAGTGGTGTCTTCAGGGAACAGGAGGATTTCTTTTCGTGTTTACATGAAATCTTAGGAAATTCGTACTGGAACCGGCAGAAGGTCAGAAACTTGAGGTTAGTTCCAATAACTGCGGGTAGCAAACTGGAAAAAGAATTACGCAGTCAGTATGCAAATGATGGCATTGACGATGGCATCATTACGGATACGATTGCAAACACAGAACTAATGTTAAAGTATCGTGGAAAAGTGATACCGGTTAGGGACTGTGCTATCAAGAGCATACTGGATCGTGCAGGTATCCAGGGAAGTGGTCTTCGCAGAGTAGAGAAGAACGTCTATGCCAGAATCTTAAATGATGTACTCAAAGTCACAAAGGGAGAGGCATTGCTTCGGATTAGCGAGGGCAAGGTATCAGCAGTTTTAAGTGGAGACTGTAATGATTATGCCATTCTGGATATGGAGGAAATCTTTCTTCACACCGTGAAATATTTGCAGGATACATTTGAAGGCTGCAGATATATGGCAGGCTTCTATGAGCATGACATGGTATCCGCCATGTGGAGTATTGATGAGCCCGGTTTGCTATCGGCATACAACAAGGAACTTTCGTTGCTAGGTAAGACTGCAGAAGACTTGATTCCCATGGTGCGGATCACCACTTCGGATACCGGAACCTGTGGAGCCAATATCTATCCCATGCTGTTAAATGTGAAGGATGGAAAAAGTGTCAACCTGGGATCTCCGCTAAAACTTATCCATAAAAACGGAAGCACGATGGATGATTATGATGCACAGCTCAAACAGCTCTACGCAAAGTACCAGCTTGCTATCGGAAAGCTCACAGAGCTTCTTGGAGTGCGGATTGCCAATCCGGTGAACTGCATGACAGAGGTAATGGCGAAGCTTGCCATACCTAAGAAGTACCAGGCAGAGGCACTGGAGTTATTCAAGGCGCAGTATAATGTCTGGTCTTGTACGGCACATGATATCTACTTCGCTATTTCAGAGATTCTTTTCATGCTGGAGTGCGAAGGAGCTTCAGGCAGCCGTATCGCAAAGATGGAAGAGCAGATCGCAAGGGCACTGTCAATGAACTGGGCAGAGTATGATTTCCCGGAAATGTAAATAAAAACAAAGGAGAATGGACAAATGGAAGAATTAAGAAAGAAACTGATGGAAGAATTAAAGAATAAGCTGGGAGAAGGATATGAGGTATCCCCGGTAGACGTAAATAAGAATAATGGAACGATATTACATGGAATTTCTATAATGTTAAAAGGTAACATAGGAGGTCCTACGGTATATGTAGATAATTTCTATCAGAGATTTCAGGGGTCCAATGAAGAGATTGAGGAGATGATAGATTACATTCTGGAAGATATCAGAGCCTGCTATGAAATAGACGATGAGGAGCTACAAAGAAATGTCTATGAATATGACAGGGCGAAGGAACATTTGAGAGTTGTACTATGTAATTATGAAGCAAATAAAGAAACCTTATCCAGTAGACCCCATAAGCGGATACTTGACCTGGCAGTCATTGCGTGTGTCAGAAATGACGAAGCTCCCGTGGGAAGAACGGGCTTTATCTATGTCACTGACAGATTATTGGAAATCTGGGGAGTTTCCAAAGAGGAAATGTTTACTACTGCCTTGAAGAACACGATGAAAGAGGCATACTGTTGCAAACTGAGTGATCTGCTGGCACAACAGGATGACTTTGAACTTCCTCCGGGAGTGGAGATTCCCTTGTATATCCTGACAACAAACTCCAAATATCTGGGTGCAAGCTCACTTTTAAATGGTCCGGCACTGAATCAGATAGCGGAGGAGTTACACAGTAATCTGTTTATCTATCCATCCAGCATCCATGAAGTATTGGTATTACCGGATGAAGGTACAAGAAAGCAGAGAGCAATGCAGAAAAAAATGGTGGAAGAGGTAAATGAAACCAATGTTTCTCCGGAGGAAAGACTTTCCAACAGCGTTTATTACTTTGACCGTGAGAAACATGAAGTCACCATAGATTACCTGGGAAAACCGCTCAGCGAACTGAACAGATAGAAACAGAATGAAATATAGAACAGTGGCAGAAAAGAGAAGGCATCCCCTTCTCTTTTCTGTCGTATGGAAGGAGAAAGAATATGAGTCTTAACTTAAATTACAAGCCGGAAGCAGTTGTGGATATTTCCGGATTATCAAGAGAGGAATGGTTAGATTACCGTAAGAAAGGAATCGGTGGCAGTGATGCTGCAGCAATCATGGGAGTTTCCCCGTTTGCAACCAAAAGAGATCTCTTTTACGACAAAACAGGTATCCGTCCGGCTTTTCAGGAAAATGAGGATAACTGGGTAGCAAAGGAAGTAGGACACAGACTGGAAGATCTGGTAGCGGAGATCTTTTCCAAAAAGACAGGACTTAAGATTTTTCCGGTGCGCACGATGTTCAGACACCCGCTGTATCCTTTTATGCTTGCAGACGTGGACTTTTTCATCGAATTTGCAGATGGTACGTATGGAATCCTGGAGTGTAAGACAACCAACTACAACTGTCAGGAAAAATGGGCAAATAATACAATCCCGGTCAACTATGAGTACCAGGTACGGCACTATATGTCCGTCATGAACATTGATAAGGCCTATATTGCCTGCCTTTACGGGAACAATGCAGAGGAGTTCTTTATACGTCCCCTGGAGAGAGACCTGGAGACAGAAGAGGATCTTATTGCGGAAGAGAAGTACTTCTGGGAAGAAAAGGTGTTGAAGAAGGTGGAGCCGGATTACGTGGAGAAAGCAGATCTTGTGATCGCAAGCATCAAAAAGCATTATGGTCCAGCAGATCCGCAGGCCGCAGGTGTCATTCTTTCCACAAAGAATCTATCAGGGATCAAGACGTATCTGAGCCTGAAGCAGGAAAAAGCGAAGCTGGAAGGCGAGGTAAAGCGTCTGGAGGAGAGAATGAAGCAGTCCTATCTTGGCGTACTGGAAGAATTAGGAGCAAGCTGCAGCGGCACGATCATGGATGGCACCACAAAGTATGAGGTGTCCTATAACCCGACCTACCGTACCTCCATTGACAAAAAGGGACTGGAAAAGTTAAAAATCCAGCACCCGGATGTTTATGACGATTACGTGCAGACGACGGAGAACCGGAGATTTGCCGTAAAGGAAAGAAAGGTGGCGTAGGTTATGAAAAACAGCAAGGTTGTATTTATCTGTGCACCATACGACGCAAAAGACCGCGCAGATCATGTGCTGGAGATGGAGAGAGTGGCACATTTCAGAAACGTAGTAGAGGGATTGTACCACTATAAGACGTTCGCACCGGGAAGCTATATTACCGGTCCTGAGAAAGAAGCAAGAGACTTTCGCGTGGAGGTAGAGGATATCATTCTTAAAAACTGCAATGCGGTATTTGTCTGCGGAAGTGTAGTCACAGCCGGAATGCAGGTACAGATTGCCAAGGCAAGGGTATTGAATATCCCGATATACAGCATGACAGAAGGAGACAAAGGTGTGTTAATTACCCTCTATGAGGAGAAGGAGAAACAGAATGAAATGTCAATTTGTAAGACCCATTTTTGAGAAGAACGGTTTTTGCATTTATGTATACCACACGGAAGATTCCGGAGTGCCACAGGGGGCTAGAGACGGCTCCTTTAAGGGGTCCGGTTATCAGTTTACTGCGAAGGGAAACAATCTGCCAGCCAACAAGCTGGCGGATGTGGATTTGCAGGGCGACTGGGAGAAAAACAGCCATGGAGTGCAGTTCAAGGTAGATTATTTTGAAGAGATCCGCCCGCAGAGTGTGGAAGGAATCGAAAGCTACTTGGCATCCGGTATGGTAAAAGGGATCGGTCCCAAGACGGCAAAACTGATTGTCGGAAAGTATGGCACCAGAACGTTTGAAATTCTGGATGATTACCCGGAGTCCCTACTGGAGATCAAGGGAATCACCAGGAAAAAACTGGATAAAATACTTTCGGCATATCAGGACAGTCATGCGGTCAGGGATCTGGCAGCTTATCTTACTCCGTTTAAGGTAACACCCAAGAAAATCCGTAAGATCTATGAGCATTTCGGGAATGCGGCACTGGATGTCGTAAAGAACCAGCCGTTTGCCCTGTGTGAGATCAGTGGATTTGGGTTTCTTACCGTGGATGAGATCGCCAGAGCGAATCACTGCAGACCAAATGAGCCATTAAGGATCGAAGGATGTATCGGCTACTGCATGGAACTGGAAATGCAGAACGGTAATCTCTATGCCAATAAGCAGAAATTCCAGAAGCAGGTGCATGAGCAGCTAAACAGAGGCTATGCAGAAGAAGTCGTTACCGAGGTAGAGGTGTATAAGGTGATGTACCAGATGGTGCATGACAAAGCCCTTTACTATGAGGACGGTGCCCTGTATAGTGCCAAACTCTATCATTTTGAGACACAAGCAGCGAAGGATCTGGCTACACTCCTGGTGCAGACGTATATGCCGCCTGCAGGACTGGAAGATCTGATCACGCAGGCGCAGAAGGATTTGAAGCTGTTATTGTCAGACAAGCAGGTGGAAGCAGTAAAGAAGGCATTCACAAATCTGGTGAGTATTATCACCGGCGGTCCCGGCACCGGTAAGACTACGGTGCAGCGTGTTCTGTTATACATCAGCGAAAAAATGGGAGAAGAAAAGATCTTATTAACTGCTCCCACAGGCAGAGCCAGCAGACGCATGGCGGAAAGCACCGGAAAAAGTGATGCATTGACGCTCCATAGTGCGCTTGGATTAAATAACGATGAGGAGTGTGAGGCTGCGGACGAAATGTTGTCCGAGGATTTTATCATTGCGGATGAGTTTACGATGGCTGATATGCGGCTGTCCTATGAACTTTTCAAGCACATCGAAAAGGGTGTACGCGTGGTGATCGTAGGAGACGTAGACCAGTTACCCAGTGTCGGCCCCGGAAATGTGTTCCGCGAGCTTGTGCTGTGCGGTGTGATCCCGGTCACAATCCTTGACATGGTATTCCGTCAGGGAAAGGACAGCAGGATCGCAGCAAACGCCCATAAGATGCAGGAGAATGATACGAACCTGGATTATGGAGATGACTTTATCTTCTGTCCGGCGGATACTGCAGCGGAAGCGGCAGACAAGGTTGCGGAATATTACAGATCCTTTGTGGATGCGTATGGCGTTGACAATGTGCAGGTACTTACTCCATTTCGTAAGAAGGGAGAAGCAAGCGTTAATGCCTTAAACGACAGGCTGTGGGAGATGGTAAATCCGAAAAGCAGTATTGCCAGGGAATTAAAGGCCGGCAATGCGCTGTACCGGGAAGGAGACCGGATTATCCATAACAAAAATAAGAATGACATCAGTAACGGTGACATCGGGTATATCACGGATATCTATCAGGATGAGGATGGCGTGGATCTTATGCGACTGTCCTTTTCGGATGGAAGAATCGTGGAATACAGTGCAGAGGATGCAGACCTAATCGAGCACGCATATGCAACAACGGTACATAAGAGCCAGGGAAGTGAATATAAGGTTGTGATCCTTCCATGGCTTCCCATGTTTTACATGATGTTACGGCGTAACATCCTCTATACGGCGATCACCAGAGCAAAAGAAAAAATAGTCATTGTAGGCAGTAAGAAGGCTCTCTACCAGGCAATCCATAACACGGCGTGCGACAAGCGAAATACCCGTCTTGGAGAGCGGATCGTAAGGGAATACAACGCACTGCTTGCGAAGAAAGCTTCAGCATAGGAGGATGACAATGAATAAATATGCCGATGAGTTTTATGCGACATTTCAGGAACTTGCGAGGAAATATTCAGCAGAAAAAGTGTGGCAAGATGTGATTTATGCCTGCGCTTTAACGCAATCAGTTTTTTTACGGAGTCAGGATAAGAGCGGTCATGAAAAGATTGATAGGATAATGGAGCAATATTCCGAAAAAGAGCAGTATAAAATAATAAGTTTATATGCGAACATCATGGATGCACTGCAAGAAAATCCGGGTCAGGATTTTTTAGGAGAGATGTATCACAGGCTTGATTTGCAAAAGAATGAAAAAGGGCAGTTTTTTACTCCGTATGATGTATGCAAGCTGATGACTTTATTAAGTTTATCCACCGAGAATCTTGCAGGAGAAATTTCCCAAAAGGGTTATGTTACAGTAAGCGATCCTGCGTGTGGATCCGGAGCCCTTTTACTCTCTTTTTATGAAACGGTAAGAGAAATGGGAATTACAGGTTATCAGGTGTTGGCTGTGGCACAGGACGTTGACAGATCAGCAGCTCTTATGTGTTATCTGCAGCTTTCGGTGTTATTTATTCCGGCAATCGTAATTGTCGGTAATTCTATTACCAACCCTGGGATAGATCCTCAAAATGAGGTATGGTATACGCCTGCTTACAATGTATATCACTGGCATTATGAGCGTTACCATATAGGAGAAGGGACGGATCTTAAGACTGCAGTCAACGAGGAAAGTGGAGGAAAGGTATAGCATGAGTGAAATAGTAATGCCGGAGTGCATGAAACAAAGAAGAGCAAAGTTATTAAATGCCACGTATGAATATTTCCTTACTGTACTTGAGATGGACAGAAACGAGGCAGCACTGCGGTTCCCTATGGATGAACAGCTGATGTGGGTACTCTTTGGGTATGCAGACACCATGCTGGAACGATTAGGGTTCAACGTATGCTATCCGGACATCTATGTGCAGGATGGAAAGAAGATATTATGTAATACGACGCATTGCGGATGTAAGACCTGCCATATCAGGGAAGCATCCAGAATATCAGAACAGTTAAAAGATGTACTAGAAAATGCAGGGTTTTGCATAGTCAGCGAGGATATCACCGGGATAAAAGTACGGGATTCTAAGGATGACGAATGCACCATATCTATTACAGCAAAGAAAAATTCATAGAAACAGGCGGGAAGGCGGTATTTATTATATATCACCTTCCCAAAATGGAAGGAGCAAAAAGAATGAGTGAACAGACCTATATGTATGAGCAGGAAACAGCCGTAGCAGCATTACACCAGGTGGAAGGATTCGATCCGAGAAAGTTTATGCGCCTGATACAGAAGGAAGACCAGTCATCCAGATATTACTTGGATGTAGCTTACCGTAAACTGTGGTTTCGCCTCTGCTATCCGGAAGGAAAGATCGTGAAAACGATCCGTAGCATCACGGAGAAGATGGCAATTGTGGAAGCTAAGGTGTATTTAAGCAAGAATGATCCGGAGGATTCCTATGTTGCCAATGCGTTTGCGCAGAAGTACCGTGAGGATTCAGAGATTGGTCAGAAGTATGTGGAACTTGCGGAGACGGCAGCTGTGGGACGGGCATTATCAGATGCAGGCTTCGGACTTCAGTTTGCAGACCGTGAAAAAGAGATGGATCCGGAAGTAACGGAGGCACCCATCGATGAAGAAGTGATGGCAGGAACCCCCATCTGTCCGGAGAACATTCCGGAGGAAGTTTTTGGGAGCAGTGTTGGAGAAACCCTGATGGAAGATATGATTCCGGGACAGTATTATATTCCGATGCCGGATGAGATCATGCAGGTGGAGGAGGCTTCAAAAGAGGAAGCACAACCGCCCAAGGCAGCACAGCAGCCTACGAAGAAGTCGGAGCAGACACCACAGGAGCAGTTCATGCAAAATAATGTGGCTCCGGAGTCCACAGTTGGCATTACAAAGGATATGCCGGTAAATGACATCTACGGAAAGCTTACCAGAGACTTAGCGGTAAAGGTGGTAGTTTCTGCCGGATGTTACAAGGGTAAGACCCTGGGGCAGATTGCAGTAGAGAAGCCGGGATCCTTACAGTGGTATGTGGATTCTTATAAGGGACCGGACAATCTGCTTCGTGCAGCAGCAAAGTATCTGTTAGATCAGGCTCTTGCACCGGCCTGCTAAATACTACGGCCTCATGTATTCTTACATGGGGCCATAAGAAAGGAGGGAAAGTTCCATGCAGGATTTTCCTTTTACGATACGAGACGTTGCAAGTGTGATGAACTTACGAGTACGACACCGGAACACGGTTAGTCTGGATGTGGACTGTCCGCTTTGTGACGACCACAAAGGGAAAATGAATCTGAACTTTCAGAAGAATGTATTCCGTTGTAACCGGTGCGGCGAGAGCGGAGGAATGCTAAATCTGTATGCGAAAGCCTACGGGGTAGATCTCCAGACAGCCAGAAAAGAGATCATTGAGGCTACCGGTGGAAGTGCATTTAAGAGAGAGCAGATCCATAGAAGAGAGATAGAAAACACCAAGCCGCAGATCACAAATGCCGAAATGGCGGAGGATGCCGTAAAGCATAAGACTTATACCAGGCTGTTTGAGATGCTGATCCTGGCAGACTGTCACAAAGACAGTCTGTTAAAGCGTGGATTCACGGAAGAACAGATCGAAGCAAATGGGTATAAGAGTACTCCGGTATATGGCTATAAAAAGCTTACCAAGCGGCTGATCGAGGAAGGATGCACGGTAGAAGGTGTTCCTGGATTTTACAGGGATAAGGACGGAGAATGGACGATCTATTTTAACAGAAAAGCCTCCGGTTTTATGATCCCAGTGAAAAATCCGGATGGACTTATTACCGGCGTACAGATTAGATCACCCTTACGATGGCAGAAAGTATATCTGGCTGTCCAGTGTCAACTTTGAAGGCGGAACGACTTCCGGAAGCCCTGTGCATTTCGTGGGAAAACCGGGAGATAAGACGGTATTTGTTACGGAAGGACCATTAAAAGGAGATCTGGCCCATGCGTTATCCGGAAGAACCTTCCTGTGTGTTCCTGGAGTCAACCAGTCAGCAAACCTGATGCCAGTCTTAAATGAGATGAAAGAGCTGGGAACCAGGTTCGTCTACGAAGCCTATGACATGGATAAGCTGCTTCGACCGGTCTGCCAGGGGGATTACAGTGAAAACTGTAAGGAATGTCCCTGCTATCGTAAGGACTGGAAGAAGCAGCGTATTCCCTGTGAGAAAAAGCAGATCAAACGGGATAATATCAACCGTGGCTGCAATAAGCTGGCTGAGATCTGTAAGGAGCTTGGCCTTCAGGGTAAAACGCTTACGTGGGACACGGATACAGACGGTAACTGGGCAGAAAACGTGAAAGGCGTGGATGATTACCTGGTTTCCATTAGTAAGTCCTAATTTAGGGAAATTTAATTGCCCTATCCCTTTTGTATTGGAAAGGAAGTAGACAGGATGAAAATGGTATATATAGTGATCTGCTGTTGCTGCAATGGGGATGAATATTTTGAAATTGATTCTGTATGGACATCCAAGAGGAAGGCAGAAAAGAGATGCAACGAATTAAATGAAAAAGGTGAGAAATATCTGATAGAAAAATGTGGATGCGGATTATACGAAGTACGGAGTGAAATTGTATGCACGTAAAGCAAATCCATGGTACAGAGAAAAGGAAATGTGACAGGCGAATTATACTTACGGTATATTTACACAGTAAGTAAAGAGAGGTATATTGATATCAAGAGTGTAATTCCTGTCACGTGCACAACAGGTAATTGGCTGCGGTGGGTAACGGACCCATGTCAGCGGTCCTGTGGCACTCAAAGTTAGAAAAAAGAGCTATTTTCATGGACGTTTCGGACGTTAGCCAAAGGATCCGATGCATCAGAGGCACTAGGCACATGATAGGCTCTTTTTTTTGCGTAAGAAAAACCCTACCGTAAATTCCGGTAGGGTTCTCTTCACAACTTTGAATGTTAGAATCTCTGTTATCCTAGGATTACTGTAACAGAGACAGTACGCCCTGATTGGACTGGTTAGCCTGAGCCAACATAGCCTGACCTGCCTGAGCCAGGATGTTGTTGTTGGAGTACTTAACCATCTCAGTAGCCATATCGGTATCACGGATCTGGCTCTCTGCGCTAGTGGTGTTCTCTACTACGTTGTCAAGGTTGTTGATGGTGTGCTCAAGTCTGTTCTGAACTGCACCAAGTGCGGAACGCTGAGTGGAAACAGTCTGAATAGCAGCCTTGATGGTATCGATTGCATTCTTAGCATTGGTGTCATCTGCTCCATCAACCTTCAGATTCTTAACGCCAAGTCCGTCAGCACTCATAGCATCAATATCAACAGAAATCTGGTTGTTGTCAGTTGCATCAGCACCTACATGTAATTTCAGTGTTAATGTAGCGGTCTTACTCTGACTTGTAGCAACATACTTTGTAATATCTGCAGCATCAAGCAAGGTTGTTCCCTTATCATCAGTATACAACTTCTTTCCAGCCTTTAAGGTTGCTGTTCCTGCAGTAGCATCAATGTCAAAATAGTCATCCAGTGCATTAGCAGAAATCTTGTTACCATCAGCATCATACAGTTTGCCCGGTGCTGCGGTATAATCGTTCGCACCTGCCTTTGTACCTTTTGTTGCTGCAGAAATGGTAATTGTATCATTAGCAGAAGCGGTACCGGTAATCGCAATACCAAGATCCTGAAGCGTTACAGTATTTCCGCCATCTTTCCATGCACCAGCTGTTCCGTCATATGTTATGGTTTTAGCTGTAGTGAGATCTGGACCTGTATATGTTACAGCAGTAATGGAAGTGCTTGTCTTGGTTGCTGCAGAATGTGTAGGAGCTATTTTATAGATATCTTTACCCGCAGTAATAGCTGCATCCAAGTCTGTATCAGTTGTTAACTGCGTTCCATCTGCTGTAAAAATATTTGTACCTGTCTTTAATTTATTGATCTGATAACTTGCAGTATATTCTTTAGCAGCCTGCTTATTACCCTTTAACAGATAGGTCTCATTGAACTTGGTTGTCTCAGCAACACGGTCGATCTCAGTGGTCAGCTGATCAATTTCATTCTGGATATAGTCTCTGTCAGTTGCGGAATTGGTTCCGTTTGCAGACTTTACAGCCAGCTCGTTCATTCTCTGAAGCATATCCTGAACTTCGTTCAGAGCACCTTCAGCGGTCTGTACTGCACTGATAC
>OIZP01001217.1_pt1 | contig 13672 bp, 9 predicted proteins | sample 1588531 | NCBI WGS metagenome assembly OIZP01 (sample SAMN03283283) | human gut metagenome | biome: human-associated habitat; material: feces | host: Homo sapiens | place: Peru | collected 2012 | reverse complement strand
AAAGCAGAGATCGCAGAAGCAGAGTGCATTATCGTAGCAGCAGACACACAGGTGCCAATGGATCGTTTTGCAGGAAAACCGGTCATCCAGTGCAAAGTTGCAGACGGAATCAGCAAAGCAGAGGAACTGATCACAAAAGCGGCAAATGGTCATGCTTCTATTTACGAAGCAAACGGCAAAGCAGCGGCTGAGGAAGAAGAAGGTAAAGACAGCATCGGACATCAGATCTACAAACATCTGATGAATGGTGTATCACATATGCTTCCATTCGTAGTCGGCGGTGGTATCTTAATCGCGATCGCATTCCTGATTGATGGATTTTCCGTTGACCTTAACTCGCTTCCGTTAGACCAGAGATCAAACTTCGGTACAATCACTCCAATGGCAGCAATGTTTAAGTCAATCGGTGGCGTTGCATTTGGATTCATGCTCCCGATCCTTGCCGGATTTATCGCAATGAGTATTGCAGACAGACCGGGACTTGCCGTTGGTTTCGTCGGCGGTGCAATTGCAGCAAACGGAACAAGTGGATTCCTCGGCGCATTGGCAGCTGGATTTCTTGCAGGATATGTTGTATTATTATTAAAGAAGATCTGCAGCAAACTTCCTGACAGTTTAGAGGGAACAAAACCGGTATTGATCTATCCGTTATTTGGTATCTTTATTGTAGGTGTTTTGATGACATATGTAGTGGAACCGCCAATCGGCGCATTAAATACATTAATCAACAACGGATTGAACGGATTAAACGGCGCAAGTGCAATATTACTTGGTGCATTACTCGGCGGTATGATGTCTGTTGATATGGGAGGCCCGGTTAACAAGGCAGCTTATGTATTCGGTACAGCTTCCATTGCAGCCGGAAACTATAACATCATGGCAGCCGTTATGGTCGGTGGTATGGTTCCACCAATCGCAATCGCGCTTGCAACCTTAATTTTCAAAAACAAATTTACAGAAGATGAGAGAAAGGCAGGTCCTACCAACTTCATTATGGGACTTTCCTTCATCACAGAGGGCGCGATCCCATTTGCAGCATCCGATCCACTCCATGTATTACCGGCGTGTGTGGTTGGTTCTGCAGTAGCAGGTGCTTTATCCATGGCATTTAACTGTACGTTAATGGCTCCTCATGGTGGAATCTTCGTATTCCTTACCGTAGGAAATCCATTATTATATCTCGTTTCACTGGCAGTCGGTTCCGCAGTCGGATGTGTACTGCTCGGTGTTTTAAAGAAAAAAGCAGCTTAAGAGGAGAGAAAAACAATGAAAGAATTTAAGTATGTAATCAAAGATGAGCAGGGAATCCACGCAAGACCGGCAGGATTATTGGGAAAGGAAGCAGCCGCATTTCCATGCAAAGTAACCATTGAAAAAGACGGAAAAGAGGCAGATGCAAAACGTATTTTTGCAGTGATGGGACTCGCAGTCAAATGTGGACAGGAGATCACCTTAAAGACAGATGGTGAAAACGAAGAAGAGGCGATGAATAAACTTTCCGCTTTCTTAGAAGAAAACTTATAAAAAACATGTGTCTGAGGACTGCCTTACGGCAGTCCTCATTTATATTACAGCAGAAATCACTTGTGTTATCCGGCAGTCTGATGGAATGTGTGGATGAATATGGAAGAATAGCATGGTCAAATCCATATAAAATGTTGTATATCTGCCTGAGAGAATTTTATAGATCAGACATATCTAAATCTACGATCAATGGATCTATTTTAGGCTCCTTCAAGAGATAGCACATATATATGGGAAGATTTATGATATTCCCGTCTTTTTCTACATTATAGATTGAAAATATATAGGCACTCTCAAGATGATAATCCGGTACTTTCATATAATTATCCAAAGCTTTATGTGACTTATAGTCTTTGCCGGACTTTACTTCTATAGGGATAATCTTACCACCCATTTCAATCAGAAAATCCAGCTCACCTAAATTTTTTTTCTTGCAAAAATATGGATCAAAACCGTTTGCCAGCAGTTGTTGTGCAACAGCATTCTCGAAATGGGCACCATTGTTTACTTCTCCATTCTGACTGATCAGTTCGATTTTGGTTTCGGCAGGATATGCACTTGTCAGCAGACCGATATCGCTTGAAAAAAGTCTGAACACATTACTGCTTTTGCTTGCTAAAAGAGGAATAGCAGGAGAATCCACATTATAGACAGGAATTACTACACCGGCATCTTTTAACCACAAAAAGCTATTTTCATATCTGTCAAATTTAAGTTCTTTATTGAGCATTGTAAATACAAACTTTTTATTCTGCTTATTTAGTTCAGCGGGCACAATCTCGTAGATAGACTTTAGCCTGAGTTTTTTATCCTCATGTTCATATTGTGAAAAGTCCTCTTTGTACAGCGTTACAATATCCTTTTGGATTTTGTCAACCTCCCGGATATCCTTGGTTTCGATATATTTTTTTACTGCGTCTGGCATTCCGCCTACAATAAGATATACGAAGAATAAGGAAAGGAGTTTTTGATGTATAAAGTCGTCAACAGGCTGACAGGTTTTGAATTTGTCCTTTAGCATATCCAGAGTTGTTTTTGAAACTCCATTGGCTATCATAAACTCTTCAAAATCCATTGGATACATTCTTGTAATGGACAAATATCCAACAGGTGCAGAAGCAATGCCTTTAAGTTCTACTCCAAGCAAAGATCCGCTCATAGCATACTTAAAACTTCCCTCATCCACTAAAAATTTTATTTTTGTAACAATCTCAGGGCATTTTTGGATTTCGTCAAAAAACACAACGGTCTTGTGTGGTTTATATTCCTCTGGCATAATCATTTTTAACTTGACCAGAAAATCTTCTGCACTTATTTCAGTATTGAGGAAATCTATCATATCCGGCTGATCGATAAAATTGATTTCAAATCTTTTAAATCCACTTTTATCAATTTCATCCCGGATTAACCAGGTTTTTCCTATCTGCCTTGCACCTGTTACTAAAAGTGCTTTATCAGAACTTTCTATCCATTCTTTTATCGTAATTGATTCTTTTCTAAACATGAACTCGTACCTCCAAATATATTGTATATTATTTTGCCCCGTTTTGACAATTGATTTTAATATATTTTGCCCCGTTTTTCTAAAATTATACAATATATTTTGCCCCGTTTTTAAAGATTTCATATAAAATGTTGACAATATTGTGAAACGTGAAGATTTCGTATATGCTCAAAGAAAGGTAACTTTTGCAGTTTATGTAAAAAAAACAACCATTTATGCCATTTTTCATTTTAAAAATAAAATCCATGCTACCATTATGCTAACAAAAAATAATAGGCAGCATGGGTTTTATTTTTTATTGTTGTCATCTAAATAACACACATTTTTGTATCAATAACACAACAAATAAAATCCGTGAGCACCAAAAGAACAGGAGAACGAAAAATGAGCTTAAAATATGGGGAAATCATAAAACAGATGTCTCTGGAAGAAAAAGCACTGATGATGTCCGGCAAAAATACATGGGAGACTGTAGATTTTGAGAAGTACGGAATCCCATCCATGGCAATGTCCGACGGACCTCATGGGTTAAGACGTCAGGCCGGTGCAGGAGACCACCTTGGATTAAATGCCAGCCTTCCGGCAACCTGTTTCCCGACCGCAGCAACGATCGCAAATAGCTGGGATGAAAAATTAGGTGAGGAGATCGGTACTGCACTTGCAGAGGAAGCGGTGACCATGGATGTCAATGTCATCTTAGGACCGGGACTTAACATTAAGAGAAGCCCGCTTTGTGGACGTAACTTTGAGTATTTTTCTGAAGATCCGTATCATGCAGGAAAAATGGCAGCCGCTTATGTAAAAGGTATCCAGAGCAAGGGAATCTCAGCTTGTCCAAAGCATTTTGCGGCAAACAGCCAGGAACTCCGTCGTATGGCGAGCGACTCTGTTGTCGATGAGCGCACATTCCGGGAAATTTATACCACCGGATTTGAAATCGCAGTCAAAGAGGGAAAATCCAAATCCATCATGTCTTCTTATAATGAAGTAAACGGTGTCTATGCAAATGAGAATCGTCACATGTTACAGGAAATTCTTGTCGATGAGTGGGGATTTGACGGCTATGTCGTATCAGACTGGGGCGGAAGCAACGACCATGCACTCGGCGTTATGAACGGAAGCCATCTTGAGATGCCGGGAACCGGAAAATCAGGCATGCGTGATATTGTCTGTGCGGTAAAAGACGGCACATTACCGGAAGAAGTATTAGATCAGCGTCTGGATGAACTGTTAAATGTTGTTTTTGCAACCCATCAGGCAACAGTTGATGGAAAAGGCAAAAAATTTGATGTTGAAGGACACCATGCATTAGCAAGAAAAGCAGCCGAAGAAAGTGTTGTTTTACTGAAAAACAGCAATAATATCCTGCCATTAAAACCGGGAACAAAAGTAGCCGTGATCGGCGATTTTGCAAAGACTCCGCGTTATCAGGGTGCAGGTTCTTCCCTTGTAAATCCGACCAGACAGCCGGAATCCATCTTAGATGTGATCGCAGACAGCGGACTTGTAATGACCGCTTATGAGCAGGGATATATCCGCAACCGTAAACCGAATGCAGCACTTGCAAAATCAGCAGTGGAAGCAGCAAAGAATGCAGACGTTGTTCTTGTTTTTGCAGGATTGGATGAGATCAGCGAGTCCGAGGGACTTGACCGTACCCATATGCATATGCCGCAGGCACAGAATGAACTGATCGATGCGATCACAGCCGTGAATACTAATGTGGTTGTTGTTCTCTCAGCAGGATCTTCTATTGAAATGCCGTGGTTTGACTATGTAAAAGGTATCGTTCACGGATATTTAGGTGGTCAGGCAGGCGCATCTGCAATGATGAATGTACTCACTGGTAAGGTATGCCCATCCGGAAAATTAAATGAGACTTATCCACTTCACTATGAAGATACTCCTGCATTCCACTACTATCCAAGTAAGGAGCGCAGCAGCGAGTACCGCGAGGCTCTCTATGTGGGATATCGTTATTACACAACGGTCGGCAAAAAAGTACGTTTCCCATTTGGTTATGGATTGAGTTATACAACTTTTGCATACAGCAATCTCTCCGTTGACAAAGACGGCGTGACCTTCACAATCAAAAACACCGGAGATGTGGAAGGAACAGAAATTGCGCAGCTTTATGTCGGAAAACAGTCCGAGACGATTTTCCGTCCGGTCCGTGAGTTAAAAGGTTTTGCGAGAGTGACATTAGCTCCTGGCGAGGAAAAATCCGTGCATATTGCATTTGATGACAAGACCTTCCGTTTCTATGACACAAGAACGGATACATGGGAAGTAGAATCCGGTAATTATCAGATCATGGTAGGAACGGATGCAGATACCATGGTATTAGAAGGCAGCTTGGAAATTGCCGGGACTGTGGCAGACGGTGGTTACAGCAAAGAGATCTTACCGGAGTATTTCAGCGGTAAGATTGAAAATGTAGATGATATTGAATACAGAGAACTTTATGGAAGAGAGATCCCGGATGGAAGCTGGAGTGGTGAGATTCGGATGAACGATGCAGTGTGCCAGCTCTACTACGGAAAGGGAATCTTCGGAAAACTGCTCTACGGAGTGCTCCGCATTTTGTTAAAGATCAGCGAGTGGCAGGGTAAACCGAACTTAAATGTTTTGTTTAACTACAATATGCCAATCCGTGGATATGCAAAAATGACAGGTGGTTTTGTCACAATGGAGATGGCGAGAGCCTTGACAGAGATGGCAAATGGACACCGGATCAAAGGAACGGCACATCTGATCAGGGCGGCAGTGAAGAGAGACTAATGTAGAGGAACAAAAAATAAATTTTACACAAAACACACGTAAGGTGGCTATGGATTTTACATAGCTGCCTTATTTTTTTATGTATGGAAACAAATAAGATAAAAGTAAAATTGGAAGCGCCGATGGTGCAGGCGCGGTATCAGTATGCAATTGATGTGATGTTAACAAGACTTCGCATGATTGATGCAGATCTGACCGAGAAAAATGAACGCCCATTAATCAGAAATTTGTGTAGCAGAATTAAAACTGCCGAGAGCATTGTGAAAAAGCTGGAAAGAAAGGAACGCGAAGTCACTTTTGAAACAGCAGTCAATACTTTAAATGATATTGCCGGAGTCCGTGTGGTGTGTTATTTCGCGGACGATATTTATCAGATTGCGGACGCAGTACGCAGACAGAAAGACTTTACCATTGTCAAAGAAAAAAATTATATCAGGAAGCCGAAAAAGAGCGGCTATCAAAGCCTTCATCTGATTGTGGAAGTGCCGGTAACTTATCTGGATAAGACAACCGCAGTGAGAGTTGAGATACAGATCCGTTCAGTTGCCATGGATTATTGGGCAGAGTTAGATTCCCAGATGTGTTACAAAAAGGATGCCGGAAAGTTAGAAGCGGTTGAAAAAGCGACGAGGGAATATGCAGACGTGATCGCAGGTGTGGATCAGAAGATGCAGGAGCTTCGCAAGAAGATACAGAAAATGTGAGAGTATCCGGTAATCCCAAACGGCAGACATACATAAAATGAAACGGTATAAGCAGACCAGAACAGAGATAGAAAAGAGGAGCAAAAATGGATCAGGAAAAGACAAAGGTATGGGCACACCGCGGAGCCAGCGGTTATGCTCCGGAAAATACATTAGATGCATTCCGAAAAGCGGTTGAGATGGGAGCAGATGGAATCGAACTTGACGTGCAGATGACAAAAGATGGAGAACTCGTCGTTATCCATGATGAGACGATCGATCGTGTCAGCAATGGAAAAGGCTGGGTAAAAGATTACACCTATGAAGAACTGAAAAAATTTAATTTTAACAAAACACATCAGGAATATACAAAGGAAGAGATCCCAACACTTGAGCAGGTTTATCGGTTGATAAAACCGACAAATCTCACCATTAATGTGGAAATCAAAACAGGAATTGTTTTCTATCCGGGGATTGAAGAGCGGGTACTGGAGCTTACAGAGCGCCTTGGAATGAAGGAGCGTGTCATTTATTCTTCGTTTAACCATTATACGATCCGGAAAATCAAAGAATCAGATCCGCAGGCTAAGACGGGGATGCTTTATGAAGATGGAATTATTGATGCAGTGGACTACGCATGTGACGTCGTAAAGGCAGACGCACTCCACCCGGCGGGATATAACGTTTTGTATCCGGGATTTCTGGATAAGTGCCGGGAACGGAACAGACAGCTCCATGTGTGGACGATCAACGAAGAAAAAGATATGAGAATGCTGTGTGAGGCAGGCGTGGATGCGCTGATCACAAATTACCCGGATATTGCAAAGAAAATCAGGGATGAATACCGTTTTGGAGAACTGCAGCCTGAACTGGTTCAAAGAATCCTTCAGAGTTGAGACAGTGAGAGATACCTATGATAGAAAAAAGAGCAGAGAACATCATGATACCAGAAGAAGCGAATTATCAGCGAACCATGAAGCGTGATGTGGAACCATATCTGAGAAGCTATGAAAAAGACGGTTACATAGAAAGCTATGACAGCACAGCAATTTATTACCGCACATATCGGATTCCACAGGCAAAAGCTGCTATTGTCATCAGCCACGGATTCTGTGAATTTGCAGAGAAATATAAGGAAGTCATCTATTATTTCCTGAAAAACGGATATTCCGTCTACGTCCCGGAACACAGGGGACACGGATATTCTGACCGCATTGTTGTGGATGGCGAGAAAGTTCATATCGAGGATTATGAGCAATATGTGCAGGATCTGCATTTTTTTGTGAAAAATGTGGTAGAACCCACAGAAAAACGAAAAATCTTATTCTGTCATTCCATGGGTGGAGCCATTGGAGTGCGGTATCTCGAAGAGTTCCCACTGACTTTTGACGCAGCAATCCTGTCAGCACCAATGCTTGGGATGAACACTGGAAAGTATCCGAAGTGGCTTGCGAAAGTTACCGCAGATTTTTTCTGCGCGATCGGAAAGGGAACGAAATATGCTGCCGGACAGAGTGGTTTTTCAGACAAACCATCCTTTGAAACAAGCAGCTGCGTTTCCAGAGAACGATACATGTATATCTACAATATGCGTCTGCGGAATATCAATTACCAGACTTATGGCGGAACCTATGCCTGGGTAAAAGCAGGATTTAAAGTAATCCGCAAGCTGCAGAAAAGAAAAAACATTAACAGTATAAAAATTCCGCTCATAATCTTTGAAGCGGAAAAAGACAACATGGTTGATAATTGTGGCATTGAAAAATTTGCTAAAAAAGCCAAGACAGCACAGCTGGTAAGAATGAAGGATTCCAAACATGAAATCTTTAACGCAGGCGAGGCGGTGCGTGACAGTTACTATAGACAAATATTTTTATTTTTAAATCATGTGTATACGGCACAGGAAAGAATGAATGAGGAAAACGAATATGAAACAAAAACTGACGAAGCTCGAAAAATACTGGGTACTGTATGATGTGGGAAACTCTGCATTTACGCTGTTAGTGTCCACGATCATTCCGATTTATTTTAAAAACATGGCGCAGAATATGGGCGTTTCCGCATCGGATTCTACTGCATATCTCAGCTATGCGATCTCAATCTCTACGATCATCGTTGCAATTTTAGGACCAATCCTCGGTGCAGTCGCAGACAACAAAAACCATAAAAAACCGTTATTTACATTTTTCATGATGATAGGTGTTCTTGGATGTGCAGCGCTATCCATTCCGAAGACGTGGCTGATGTTCCTGATTATTTTTGTGATCGCAAAAGTAGGATTTTCTGGCAGCCTGATTTTTTATGATTCCATGATGGTAGATGTGACCACCGATGAACGCATGGATGAGGTATCGTCCCATGGGTATGCGTGGGGCTATATCGGAAGCTGCGTACCATTTGTCATCAGTTTATTGCTGGTATTAGGCGGTGATAAAGTTGGCATCAGCACACCGGCAGCCATGACAGCCGCATTTTTCTTAAATGCAGCATGGTGGGGACTTGTGACAATCCCACTCTTAAAAAATTACGAACAGAAATATTATGTGGAAAATCAAGGCTCCATGGTAAAGGAGTCTTTTGCCAGACTTGGAAGAAGCGTGGCGGAATTGAAAGATAACAAAAAAGTTGCCCTCTTTCTGCTCGCATTTTTCTTCTATATAGATGGTGTATACACGATTATCGAGATGGCAACTTCTTACGGAAAAGACGTTGGGATCAGTGACGCTAATCTGCTGCTGGCATTGCTTCTGACGCAGGTTGTGGCATTCCCATGTGCGATTCTTTTCGGAAAAATGACACAGAAATTTGAGACAGGAAAACTAATTTCCGTCTGCATCATTGCATATTTTGCAGTCGCAGTTTACGCCCTGCAGTTAGACGCAGCATGGAAGTTCTGGATGATGGCAACTTTTGTAGGGGTATTTCAGGGTGCGATCCAGGCGCTGTCCCGTTCCTACTATGCAAAGATCATCCCAAAGGAAAAATCGTCTGAGTATTTCGGAATCTTTGATATATTCGGAAAGGGTGCATCTTTTATGGGAACTATGTTAATGGGAATCAGCACACAGATTTTTGATACTTCCAAAGCAGGAGTGGTAGTGATCGCAGCCATGTTTGTGGTCGGATTCGTTTTCTTTCAGGTGCAGCGCAGGACAGAGACACAGGATTCCAGGACGATCAGCAGTTTTGCCGGCAGTCAGAAACAGTTGGAAAATATTTGAAGGGCAGAGGGCAGGGATATGTCACAAAAAGAAAAAAAGCAGGAGTGTTATGCAAACCGAGAACTTTCATGGTTAAAATTTAACGAAAGAGTTCTGGATGAGGCGGCAAGCCATCATGTGCCGCTTTGTGAGCGTATGGCATTTTTCTCTATTTTCCAGAGCAATCTGGATGAATTTTTTATGGTGAGAGTTGGAGCTTTATACGATCAGATGCTGGCAGATAACCATGCGAGAGAAAATAAGACATGGATGACAAGCGAGGAACAGCTTCAGGCGATTTTTGAGAAAACAAGGATTATCTCCCAGAGAAAAGACCATATCTACAAACAATATATGGAGGAACTGGAGGAGCAGGGGGTGGAACTTTTATCATTTTCTGATATGCTCCCGGAGGATAAAGTCTATCTGGAAAAATATTTTGAGGAATCAATTCTTCCGCTGCTTTCCCCACAGGTAATTGGAAAAAAACAGCCATTTCCATTTTTGAAAAATAAAGAAATCTATGCGGTTGTCGTTTTAGGTGGAAAAAAGGGAGATAAGCTTGGCATTATCCCATGCAGCAATGAAGTCTTTAAGCGTCTGATCACGGTTCCTTCCGGCAAAAATCATTACATGCTGGTCGAAGAACTGATTCTTCATTATATACCGGAAGTGTTTGACCATTATGAAGTAAAGAGCAAGTCTCTGATTCGAATCATCCGAAATGCGGATATTGATGTGGATGAGGCGTTTGATGACGAGGAACTTGACTACAGGGATTGCATGAAAAAGCTGATCAGCACCAGAAAGAAACTTTGTCCTGTCAAACTGGAGCATTCCAGAGTCCTTGATGATACGGTGATCGAACACTTAAGAAGAGATCTGGGACTTTTTAAGGATCAGGTATTCCATACGGAGACACCGCTGGAGTTATCGTTCCTTTTCCAGATCCAGAACGCATTGCGTGAGAAGAAAGAATTGTTTTATGAGAAACGGATTCCACAGAATTCCCCGGAGTTTGTGGATAATGAGCCTGTCCTGGATCAGATCTGTGAACACGACAAGCTGCTTTTCTATCCATATGAAAGTATGAAACCATTTATCCGTCTGCTGAAAGAAGCTGGAAATGACACACGCGTCGTATCTATTAAAATGACACTTTACCGTGTGGCAAGAAATTCACAGATTGTTGAGGCACTCATTGATGCAGCTGAAAACGGAAAGGAAGTCGTAGTTCTGGTGGAACTGCGCGCCCGGTTTGACGAGGAAAATAATATTGAGTGGTCACAGCGGTTAGAGGATGCCGGATGCAGGCTGATTTATGGACTGGATCACATTAAAGTCCATTCCAAACTCTGCCAGATCACTTATATGTCAGAGGAGGGAATCCGTTACGTCACACAGATCGGAACTGGAAATTATAATGAAAAGACATCAAAATTGTATACAGATCTTTCCCTGATGACCGCTGATCAGGCGATTGGCGAGGAAGCAGCGGAAGTGTTCCATAAATTGTGTCTTGCGCAGACAGTGGAGCATACAAATCATCTGCTTGTTGCACCAAATTGTCTGCAAAATAAGCTGATTGACAAAATAGATGCAGAGATTGCAAAGGTGCAAGATGGCAATGCAGGATACATAGGAGTGAAAATGAATTCTCTGACAGATAAAAAACTGATCGATAAACTGATCGAAGCATCTATGGCAGGAGTACAGATCGATCTGATCGTGCGTGGGATCTGCTGCCTCATTCCGGAAGTGGAAGGGTATACAGACAATATTCAGGTCATCAGTATTGTGGGAAGATATTTAGAACATTCCAGAATTTATATTTTCGGAAAAGGTGAGGACAGTGAAGTCTATATTGCCTCCGCCGATTTTATGACAAGAAATACGACAAAGCGTGTAGAGGTTGCAGCTCCGGTATATAGTTCGGAAGTCAAAGAACGTATATTGGAAAGTTTTAATCTTATGTTGAGAGACAACGTAAAAGCGAGTGTGTTAAAGAGTGATGGAAATTATTATCACAGAGATGGGGGAGACATCCAGTTGAATTCCCAGGAATATTTTTATGCGGATGCTTATCGTAAGGCAAGTTTTCGCAAAGAGAAAATATAAAAAGTAGGCTTTTCATTTGCTGATACAGAGAAATCAGTGAGTGAAAAGCCAATTTTTTTGTTTACTATCATTTTACAGACGTTTTACAAAGGGAGATATTTAGATTTTACACGCTGACTTTAAAGTAGTCATTGTCAATGAGACAGAGACAAAAAAACAAAGATGGGAAACGCAAGATCCCATAAAGATTTGGAGGAAAATCAAAATGAAAAAGAAAGTAATCAGTTTATTCGTAACAGGAATGTTAGCAGTCAGCATGATCGCAGGATGTGGTTCTGATAATACAGCAGACACCAGTACATCCGCAGATACCACAGCAGATGCTTCTACAGATGCAGCAGCAGACACCACAGCAGAGGAAGCACCGGCAGCTACAACAGACTTTGATGCAAGTGAATATGTCAATGTATTATCCCGCGAGGATGGATCCGGTACAAGAGGTGCATTCATCGAATTATTTGGAATCGAAGAAAAAGACGCAGACGGAAATAAAGTGGACAACACAACAGAGGAAGCGATCATCACAAACAGTACATCCGTAATGCTTACATCTGTAGCAAGTGATGAGTATGCGATCGGTTATGTTTCCCTTGGTTCTTTAGATGACACTGTAAAAGCAGTCAGCATTGACGGAGCAGAAGCAACAGTAGAGAATATCAAAAATGGTACATACACGATTGCAAGACCATTTAACATTGCAACAAAAGGTGAAGTAAGCGACATCGCACAGGATTTCATCAACTACATTATGAGTGCAGAAGGTCAGGCAGTCATCACAGAGAACGGATATATCGGTTCTGATGATGCGGCAGCATTCGAATCCAACGGAGCAACAGGTAAAGTGACAGTCAGCGGTTCTTCTTCTGTAACACCAGTTATGGAAAAATTAAAAGAAGCTTACACAGCCGTAAACTCCGGTGCAGAGATCGAGATTCAGGAGAGTGACTCCACAACAGGTATGACAGACGCAGCAGCAGGTACAAGTGACATCGGTATGGCTTCCCGTGAATTAAAAGATTCTGAGACAGAGCAGGGACTTACCGCAACAACAATCGCTATGGATGGTATCGCAGTGGTCGTAAATCTTGACAACCCGACAGCAAACCTTACATCCGATCAGGTAAAAGGTGTCTATGTTGGCGACATCACATCCTGGGATGAACTTGCAAAATAAATCATTAAAAATAAGCTGGCATGAGATAACGAAACGACCGGATGGAACATTCCTCCGGTCGTTTTCGGAAATAAGAATCTTCATGATCAGAAAACATTTATGATAAGGAACATTCCTCAAATTTTGGAGAACACAAATTTATGAATATCAATAAATTAAAAACGCTTGCACTTGCTGTCATCGCAGCTTCGGCACTGGCCTCTTGTTCTGAGGATGTCAATCTGGGCAGCGTAAACGAGGACAAATATACACCTGCCGAGAAGCAGCTTGTCTTCCTTACAGACAAGTATGGCTACAGCAACTGCGACTCTATAGTGTTCAACGACAAAGGAACGACCGATTTCTTCGTAAACACAACAGGCGCAAGCACATCAGAGCAGACTTTCACCGTGAGCTACGATGCTTCTGCATTGGAGCGCTACAACGCTGCCAACGGCACAAGCTACGAGGCTCTTCCCGAGAACCTCGTTACGATAGACGGAACAGCTACCATTGCTGCTGGTGAGCAGAAGTCGAAAGCTGTGAAGATCGGTTATTCTACAGCTGAAAATCTCAAGAAGGACGGCACCTACGCCATTCCTCTCACCGTCAAAGGCAACGGTGCCGCTACCTCGGCAGAGAAGGGCGACTTTATCTATCTGGTTCGCGACATCACCAAGATGCCCAACTGCCACAAAGGCACAGGCCA
>OIZP01001213.1_pt1 | contig 13739 bp, 8 predicted proteins | sample 1588531 | NCBI WGS metagenome assembly OIZP01 (sample SAMN03283283) | human gut metagenome | biome: human-associated habitat; material: feces | host: Homo sapiens | place: Peru | collected 2012 | reverse complement strand
GATATTCCCTGGCGTGAAGGAAATCATGCAGAAGATCAAGGATGCAGGAATGCAGGTGGGAGTAGTTACCGGTAGCGGTCAGCGTCCACTCATCCTGAGACTCCTCAACGACTTCGGCGAATACCTAGACGAAGCGCATATCGTAACCGCATACGATGTGAAGCGCGGCAAGCCAAATCCTGATCCATACCTGATGGGATTGCAGAAGGCTGGCGACTTGAAGCCATGGGAAGGTATCGTGGTAGAGAATGCTCCATTGGGCGTGCGTTCCGGTGTAGCTGCCAACATCTTCACAGTGGCTATCAATAGCGGTCCATTGCCAGATAAGGAACTCGCTGATAAAGGTAGCAATCTGCTCTATCATCAGATGACCGAGTTCTGCGCAGAATTTGAGCAACTCATATCTACAGCCAAACAGATTGCTGCAGGCAATACTCCAAACGTGTAAGTAACCCAATTACTTACACGTTTTTCTTTTATGAAAATAAAGACAAATAAACACAAAAAAAATTAACGACCATAACAATGATGTTTTTTTATCACTATCTTTGTAGCACTAATCTTTAATTATAAAGAATATAATAAACCTTTCAACTTAAAATATAAAAAATATGAGCAACTATCCTAAAATCGGTATCCGTCCTACCATCGACGGACGTCAGGGAGGTGTACGAGAAAGCCTCGAGGAAAAAACCATGAATTTGGCTAAGTCTGTAGCCAAATTGATTTCAGAAAACTTACGTAATGGCGATGGCTCACCTGTAGAGTGCGTGATCGCTGACAGTACCATCGGTCGTGTAGCAGAAAGTGCAGCTTGCGCAGAAAAGTTTGAGCGCGAGGGTGTTGGCTCTACCATCACCGTTACTTCCTGCTGGTGCTATGGTGCAGAAACTATGGATATGAATCCACACTGGCCAAAGGCAGTATGGGGATTCAACGGTACAGAGCGTCCAGGTGCTGTTTATCTGGCTGCTGTTCTCGCAGCTCATGCCCAGAAGGGATTGCCAGCTTTCGGTATCTATGGTCATGATGTACAGGACTTGGAGGATGACTCTATCCCTGCTGACGTAGCTGAGAAGATTCTGCGCTTTGCCAGAGCAGCTCAGGCTGTAGCTACCATGCGCGGCAAGTCTTATCTCTCTATGGGTAGCGCCTGCATGGGTATCGCTGGTTCCATCGTTGACCCTAACTTCTTCCAGGAGTACCTCGGTATGCGCAACGAAAGTGTTGACCTTACAGAAATCATCCGCCGTATGACTGAGGGTATCTACGACCCTGTGGAGTACGAGAAGGCTATGGCATGGACCCGCGAGCACTGTATGTGCAATGAGGGTGAGGACATCGCCAACAATGAAAAGGCAAAGACCCGTGAGCAGAAGGATGCTGACTGGGAGTTTATCGTGAAGATGACTATCATCATGCGTGACTTGATGCACGGTAACCCAAGATTGAAAGAATTAGGTTTCAAGGAGGAAGCATTGGGCCACAATGCCATCGCCGGTGGTTTCCAGGGACAGCGTCAGTGGACAGACTTCTATCCTAACGGCGACTATCCAGAGGCTCTCCTCAATACTTCATTCGACTGGAACGGTATCCGTGAGGCTATCATCCTCGCTACAGAGAATGATGCAGGCAACGGTGTAGCTATGTTGTTCAACCACCTGTTGACAGGTCGTGCTCAGATCTTCAGCGACGTTCGTACCTATTGGAGTCCAGAGGCAGTGAAGCGTGTTACCGGTAAGGAACTTACAGGTCAGGCAGCAGGTGGTATCATCCACTTGATCAACTCTGGTGCTACCACACTCGACGGTACTGGTCAGGCTACAGATGCAGAGGGCAACCCAATCATGAAGCAGCCTTGGGAGATGACCGAGGAGGATGTAGATAAGTGCTTGAAGGCAACTACCTGGTATCCAGCCAACCGTGACTATTTCCGTGGCGGCGGTTTCTCTTCCAACTTCCTCAGCAAGGGCGGTATGCCTGTAACCATGGTTCGTCTGAACCACGTAAAGGGTCTTGGTCCTGTGCTCCAGTTGGCAGAAGGTTGGACTGTAGAGATTGATCCAGAGATTCACAAGATTCTCGACAAGCGTACAGACCCAACATGGCCTACAACCTGGTTCGCACCACGCCTTTGCGACAAGGCTCCATTCAAGGATGTATATTCAGTGATGAACAACTGGGGCGCAAACCATGGTGCTATCAGCTACGGCCATATCGGTGCCGACCTCATCACCCTCTGCTCTATCCTCCGCATCCCAGTATGCATGCACAATGTTGAGGACGATAAGATCTTCCGTCCAGCATCTTGGAACGCATTCGGTATGGACAAGGAAGGTGCAGACTTCCGTGCTTGCAAGAACTACGGTCCTATATATAAATAAGGTGTAACACCATCAGTACGAATATCATTCAAATAGAAAGAAAAAGAAAATGATTACAGAAGAGCATATTCAGAAATTCTTGGAGCAGGCTCACCGCGTAGGCGATGCAGCCCTCACCATTTGCAGTAGTGGCAACCTCTCTTGGCGCATCGGCGACGAGGCTCTTGTCTCAGGTACAGGTTCATGGGTTCCTAGCCTCCAGAAGGAGAAGGTATCTCAGTGCCTGGTAGCAACGGGCGAAGTTCTCAATGGTGTCAAGCCTTCTATGGAGAGCGGATTCCACCTCGGCGTACTCCGTGAGCGTCCAGATTGTGATGTGGTTCTCCACTTCCAGTCTCCTTTTGCAACAGCAGTGGCTTGCATGCAGGAAACTCCAAAGGACTTCAATGTAACAGCAGAGGTTCCATGCCACGTAGGCAAGGAAATCCCTGTAATTCCTTACTATCGTCCTGGTTCTCCAGAATTGGCAGCAGCAGTCATCGCAGCCTTGAAGGATCACAACTCAGCTCTCTTGCTGAAGCACGGACAGGTAGTTTGCGGAAAGAATTTCGATGAGGTGTTCGAGCGTGCCATGTTCTTTGAGATGGCTTGCAGAATCATCGTTCAGAGTGGCGGCAAATACACCACACTGACACCGGAAGAAATCGACGATCTCGAGGTTTACGTATTAGGTAAGAAACAATAAACCTCTATCCTCTATATGAGAGAAGCGGTAGGAGAGAAAGCTGCCCGCTACGGGCACTCTCCTACCGCTTTTTATACGAAACAACTTTTATCTACCCAAACATTTATAAATAACTATGATTTATCTAGCTATAGATTTCGGTGGAGGCAGCGGACGAGTGATTGCCGGAAAACTAGAAAACGGCAAGCTCGAAATGGAGCTCATCCATCGTTTCCCTAACCGACAGGTAAGATTAGGCAACCACGTCTATTGGGATTTCCTCGCCCTTTTCGAGGATATGAAGACGGGACTGAAGATGGCAGGAGCCAAGGGACTCAAGGTGGATGGCATCGCCATCGATACCTGGGGAGTGGATTTCGGACTCATCGACCAGGACGGTAACCTTCTGGGCAACCCGGTATGCTATCGCGATGCCCGCACCAAGGGAATGCCGGAAGAAGTTTTCAAGCAGATTGATCCATCGGCACATTATGCCATCAACGGCACGCAGGTGATGGAAATCAATACCCTCTTCCAGTTATACAGTCTGAAGAAAGCCAACAGTCCACAGTTGGAGAAGGCAGCTCATCTGCTTTTCACCCCAGACCTCTTCAGCTACTATCTCACTGGCGAAGCCAACAATGAATATACCATCGCATCCACATCAGAACTGCTGAATGCCAGCACCAAGGATTGGGATTGGGAAAACATCGACCAGTTGGGTCTCCCACGCCACATCTTCGGCAAGATCGTGATGCCGGGCACCGTAAGGGGAAAGCTGCGCCGCGACATCGCTGAGGAAACCGGACTCGGAGAAGTAGATGTCATTGCAGTAGGTTCACACGATACAGCCAGTGCGGTAGCAGCCGTACCAGCCACAGAAGATGAATACCCGATGGCATTCATCAGTTCGGGAACCTGGTCGCTTCTGGGTGTTGAGATAGAAAAGCCAATCCTTACCGAGGAAGCCCGAAAGGCAGAGTTTACCAACGAGGGCGGCATCGGCGGCCGCATCACCTTCCTGCAGAACATCACAGGTCTCTGGATCATGCAGAGACTGATGGCAGAATGGAAGGAGAATGGCGAAGAACAGCAGTTCGACATCATCCTTCCTCTGGCAGAAGAAGCTCACATCAATGCCATCATCCCTGTGGATGACGCAGCGTTCCAGAATCCGGCATCCATGCAGCAGGCTATCATCGACTACTGCGCCACCCATCAGTTGCAGGTTCCTCAGACCAAGGCAGAAATCGTGCGCTGCGTACTCCAGTCGCTGGCAGCCAAGTATGCCGAGGCTACCGCTCACCTCAACGAGATGTTACCACAGCCAATCAAGTGCATGCACATCATCGGAGGCGGCTCACAGAACAAGTTACTCAACCGTCTCACCTCCGAAGCATTGGGCGTTCCAGTCATTGCGGGTCCTATAGAGGCTACGGGTATGGGCAACATCCTGACCCAGGCACTTGCCAAGGGAGAAATCAAGGATATCGACGAGCTGAGAGCCGTGGTAAGACAAAGCATCTGATCCATCCGAATATTTACCCTACAAACATAAACGCAGACAATATTAACCTGAAATATGGAATCGAAAAAGAAAGAATCAATTCTCATGAAGGATGGGGTGAGCTACCTCGTACCCTTCATCTTAATCACATCGTGCTTTGCACTGTGGGGATTTGCCAATGATATCACCAATCCGATGGTGAAGGCATTCTCCAAGATCTTCCGAATGTCATCTACGGATGGTGCACTGGTACAGGTAGCCTTCTACGGCGGTTACTTCGCCATGGCATTCCCTGCCGCCATCTTCATCCGCCGCTTCTCCTACAAGGCAGGCGTACTGCTGGGATTAGGACTCTATGCCTTCGGTGCATTCCTCTTCTATCCGGCAAAGATGATGGGCGAATATTATCCATTCCTCCTCGCCTACTTCATCCTGACCTGCGGACTCTCCTTCCTGGAGACATCGAGCAACCCTTACATTCTGTCGATGGGAACGGAGGAGACGGCAACACGCCGACTCAACCTGGCGCAATCGTTCAACCCGATGGGTTCGCTGCTCGGTATGTATGTGGCGATGAACTTTATACAGGCAAAACTCAACCCGCTTGATACGGCTGGGCGCGCCAATCTCTCGGCTAGCGAATTTGAGGCAATCAAGGAATACGACCTTTCGGTACTGATCAATCCATACCTGATTATCGGTCTGGTCATCCTCACCATCTTCTTCGTCATCCTGTTTACCAAGATGCCGAAGAACAGCGAGAAAGACAACAAGATCAACTTCGTGCCTACCCTTCGCCGCATCTTCCGCATGCCTCACTATCGTGAAGGCGTATTCACCCAGTTCTTCTATGTGGGCGCACAGATTATGTGCTGGACCTTCATCATCCAGTATGGTACCCGCATTCTGATGCAGGAAGGTATGGCTGAGATTGATGCCGAGGTCACCTCGCAGAAGTTCAACATCGTAGCGATGGTACTGTTCTGCTGTTCCCGCTTCATCTGCACCTTCATCCTCCGCTTCTTCAATGCAGGACAGTTGCTGATGATATTGGCGATAGCAGGTGGCTGCTTCACAGCCGGCGTCATTGCCCTTCACAACATCTGGGGTCTCTACTGCCTGGTAGCAGTCAGTGCCTGCATGTCATTGATGTTCCCTACCATCTATGGTATAGCCCTGAGGGGTCTTGGCGATGATGCCAAGTTTGGTGCAGCCGGTCTCATCATGGCAATCCTGGGCGGTAGTGTCCTGCCACCTTTGCAGGCATCCATCATCGATATGCATACCGTATTCGGAATGCCATCTACCAATGCATCGTTCATTCTTCCATTCATCTGTTTCGTGGTGATTGCCATCTATGGATATCGCACGAAATTGCGCAGCATTGGCAAACTTTTTGGTTAAATCGAGTAAGCAGTGGCCGTTTGTTGTCGGTCACTGCTTATTTTTGGTCAAATAGTCTTAAAGTCGACAAATATTCACAGCATTTTCTATATCAATTAATAAATTTTACGTATTTTTGCCTAAAATTTTAAAAGGACTTACCAACCTAGATAATAAATAAAAGAAAATCAGATTGTAAGTGAGCACAATAAACATTTCAAGCAAGAACAATTAAATATAAATAGTTATTCATTACATTAAAAGTTTGTATTATGACAAAAACTAACAAAACAATTACAAATAGCTAGAATGCTACTTGATCTTCACTTCTATCTTAGCCTTGGCTGCATCTATGCTGGAGCCGCCAACAAATACCTGGTAAGTGCCAGGAACCACGCGGATGGTGTTGGTCTGGGCATCCCAACCCTCGAAACTCTTGCGAGGAAGATCGATGCTTACCATCTGGCGCTCGCCAGCCTTCAAAGGCACACGCTTGAATGCCTTGAGACTCTTGATAGGACCATCCACATCATCCATGCGCTTGATATAAACCTGCGCTACTTCGGTACCCTCTCGCTTGCCCGTATTCTGCAAGGAGAACATCAGCTTGTAATCAGCAGCCTTGCTGCCACGCTTCTTGCTCTTCACCTGCATCAAGGTAGGCTTGCCGTACTCGAAAGTGGTATAACTCAAACCGTAACCAAATGGGAACAAAGGCTCGCCCTTGAAATAACGATAGGTACGATTCTTCATCGTATAATCGAGGAAATCAGGAAGATCGTTCACACTCTTATAGAAGGTAACCGGAAGCTTGCCCGATGGATTCACCTCGCCAAAGAGAACCTTGGCTACAGCCTCACCACCCCGTTCACCAGGATACCATGCCTGAAGGATTGCCTCGGCATTCTCTGTCTCTGGAACCATGGCGATGGCACATCCCGAACAGTTGACAAAGACAACACGCTTGCCTGCCTGATGCAGCATAGCGATAACCTGACGCTGAGCCTTCGGCAACTCCAGGTCGGTTCTGTCGCCGCCCTTGAATCCAGGCTCCTCAATCTCAAGCTGCTCGCCCTCCAGATTTGGAGAGATACCGCCTACGAATACCACGGCATCCGCATCGCCCACCTCTGCCAGGATCTGCTCGTTGGTAGGCTTCGAAGTCTTCACAATGTCAAACTGCATCACAGCCACATCTTCCTTTTGGGTATAATCTACCTGAATCTTGACTGGCTTGCCTGCTTTCAGAGAGAGCGGTTTGATGATAGGCGCCACACGCCCCCAACACTCTCGCATATTCACGATGGTATCACCATCCACTATCAGGCGGCAACCGTCATCAATACCCATATTGATGGTAAGATCCTCATCCCTGTCAGGAGTCAACACTCCCTCATAGCTGGCTGAGAAATGAGTAAGATTCACACCCGGTGCAAACACAGTATTACCACCATTGCTCAGATTGATGGCAGTCTTCATCACATCCGTAGCCACCGGCTCGCCCTTCTGATTCTGATTGTTCCAATAGGTAGCCTTCATTCCCTCACGGAAGAGGTTGAAACGGCTCTCCTGCACCTCGTTTCTTGTCAAGGTACAAGCCGGAACATACCTTACCTCAGTTCCCTTCATATAGTTGCGGATGCCCTGGAGGATGGTGGTAGAACTGGTAGGATAACCCGAATAGTTGCCTCGCAGCATGATGGAATCATTGGCATTAGGTCCCATCACCACAATCTTCTGATTGCGTTTCAATGGCAGCAGCTGGTTTCTGTTCTGAAGAAGTACGATGCCTTCTTCAGCTATCTTCTCAGCCAGATCCTTATGAGCCTTGCAGGCGATGACGTTCTCAGGAATCTGAGTCCATGACACGGTTTCATCCTTATCAAAATCGCCGAGCTTGAAACGAGCCACCAGCAGACGCTTCAGGCTCTGGTTTACCTTATCTTCATTGATCATTCCCGCCTTCACAGCCTGCGGAATGGTGCGATAGGCACTGCCGCATTCCAGGTCGGTACCGGCATTCACAGCCTGGGCAGTTGCCTCGGTAGCGGTCTTTGCCGTACCGTGATAGCCCGGCATATAGAAATCGTTGACAGCTCCGCAATCGGAGGTAATCAGTCCCTTGAATCCCCATTCGTCTCTGAGAATCTGGCGCTCAAACTTGGCGTTGGAGCAGCAAGGAGCACCATCTATACGCTGATAGGCACACATCACCTCAGCCACATGTCCATCCTGTACCAGCGACTTGAAGGCAGGGAGATAAGTCTCCCACAAATCACGGGCTGGCAGATTCTCCAGATTGAAGACGTGGCGATTCCACTCCGGACCGCTATGCACGGCAAAATGCTTGGCACAAGCCAGTGTCTTGACATATTGGGGAGTCTTAGACTGGTCAGAAGCCAGAACACCAGGAGCCGCCAGCGGTTTGCCGTCGAACGACTGTCCCTGCAGACCATTCACCACGGCAAGTCCCATACGTGTGGTGAGATAAGGATCTTCGCCATAAGTCTCCTGTCCGCGTCCCCATCTAGGATCACGGAAGATATTGACATTCGGAGTCCAGAAGCTCAGACTCTGATATCTCTTTACATTACCCGACTTCTTCGCCACCTGCGCCTTGGCTCTCGCCTCATCGCTTACGGCAGTAAACACCTGATAGAGCAAGGCATCATCCCAAGAAGAAGCCATGTGCATCGTGATCGGGAAAACCGTGGCATATCCATTGCGTGCCACACCATGCAGCGCCTCGTTCCACCATTGAAACTGAGGGATACCCAGTCGGGAAATGGCAGGCGAAGCATCCATCATCAGCTTCGTCTTCTCCTCCAGAGTCAGGCGTGAAAGCAAGTCATTGGCTCTTGCCTCGGCAGAAAGGTTAGGGTTCTGATAAGGCAACAGCTGATTGGCTGGCTGTTGGGCGGGAGCTGAGAGCGCCAGAGCGGACAGCATGGCCAATGTAAGTATTTGTTTCTTCATAACAACTATTGTTACTACGTTAATATTGTATAGATTCGTTTTAATATGCAAAAATACATATTTTTCCTGAATTCAGAGATAGATGAAGTGTTAAAAAGCTCAACTAGTTTCCATTTTTATGTGATTACTTCCTAATTTTTTCGATTCATTTAAACAATTAAGCCCTTTTTCCTTGCTGATTCCAAATATTAGTGCTAACTTTGCACTCTGAAACAACACTATCTTTTTAGAAGACAAAGATACAAGTAAGAAAGATACAACAAGACAGTAAGATCGCAATAATATGGAAAAGATTCTAATAGTTGAAGACGATATCGCATTTGGAACCATGATTCAGACATGGCTCAGAAAGAAGGGATTCGAGGTGGAGAAAACTACTTCGGTCAAGGCCGCCATACAGGTTTGCGAGGAGGCAGAAAGAGGATTCGATCTGGTATTATCAGATCTCCGCCTTCCCGATCACGACGGCATCTTCCTGCTGCAATGGATGAGAAAGCATGGCGTGCAGGTGCCTTTCATCGTGATGACCAGCTATGCAGAAATTCAGAATGTGGTGCTCGCCATGAAATCGGGCGCTACCGATTATGTGGCCAAACCTTTCCATCCAGAAATTCTTCTGGATAAGATCAAGGAAGCTATCAAGACTCCGAAAAAACAGGATTCGAATGCAGCCTCAGCAGATAGTCTGCGTTCCACAGACTCAAATTCTACTCCTACAAACGCAGCACCTGGCAAGCTGGCAGGAAATCAGACATCATCTGCCAATGGGGATGTACCCAAATACCTGGAAGGTGAAAGCGAGGCTTCACGCAAGCTTTACAGTTTCGTTTCGCTGGTGGCTCCTACCCCTATGTCGGTACTCATCCTGGGTGCCAGCGGTACAGGTAAGGAATATGTGGCTAGAAGAATCCATGAACTCAGCACTAGAGCCAACAAACCTTTCTTCGCACTCGACTGCGGTGCCATCCCTAAAGAAGTGGCGGCATCAGAATTCTTCGGTCATGTGAAGGGATCGTTTACAGGAGCTGACCAGGACAAGAAGGGCGCTTTCGAGATTGCCAACGGAGGAACTCTCTTCCTTGATGAGATGGGAAACCTGAACTATGAAGTACAGGTGCAGTTACTCCGTGCCCTCCAGGAAAGAAAAATCCGTCCGGTGGGAAGCAACAAGGAAATAGATATCGATATCCGACTGGTATGCGCTACCAATGAGAATCTGGCTCAACGCGTGGCAGAAGGCAACTTCCGTGAAGACCTCTACCACCGCATCAATGAGTTTACCATCTACATGCCGGAGCTGAAAGACCGTGGTGCCGACCTTTTCCTCTTTGCCGACCTCTTTATCAAGCACGCCAACAAGGAGCTGAACAGAAATGTGGAAGGACTCGACGGCAAAGCCAAGGAGCGAATTGCCGCCTACAACTGGCCGGGCAACCTGCGAGAATTGAACAATGTGATGAAACGAGCTACTCTGCTCGCCACCGGAAGATACATCGGAGTAACCGAACTGGAACAGAGTATGGCGCATATCCAGCCACAAGCTCCTACCGCCCTGCACGATGAGGAAACGGAACTGCAGAGAATAGAAGCTGCGCTGAAAGCAGCAGGCGGCAACAAGAGTAAGGCTGCACAATTGCTCGCCGTGGATAGAAAGACGCTCTACAATAAGATGAAGAAATACGGTATCTGATGACCATTCCCCAACTTTTTGGGGAATAATTCCACACCAGTTCCACAGTTTCCACAATGTAGAATTCTGGCACAAAAAGCATTTACTGCTGATAATCAAACTATTAGATAATTCTTTTGTTTTTTGGCACGCAGATTGTGATATGAGAAAGTGAACACGCCAATGAGCGGTAACGCAAGTAAGGCTGGTCACAAAGAAAGTAATAAAAATAATATTCACAATAAAAAAAACAAAAGATTATGAAAAAGTTAGTTTTCGCAGCTATCGCTGCCATGGTTATGGTTTCAGTTAGCAATGTATTCGCCAGCAACAAGATGGCAAGTGTATCATCAGTAGCTCCAGTTGACACAGTAGCTCCAGCAGAACCAGCTGCTCCAGCAGACACAACAGTAGAGAAAGAGACACCAGCTGAAACTCCAGCAGAGACTCCAGCAGACTCTACAGCAACAGATTCTACTGTAGCAGAGTAATATCACCTTTAAAAAAAAGTAATTAACTGAGGAAAAGATAGAATAACACTAGTAATTACGCGTCGCTTTCAATCAGGCAGGAGACTAATGATAGAATTCATTGGTCTCCTGGCTTGTTTTTAGCCCTTTTGTTTTCTAATATCATTTTTTTGCATTAACTTTGCAAACAAATATCTATTGAGCAAGATATCAGTCTGCTCATCATTTTAAACGATTTCTCATGCACAAGAACAATATTCCTCTCAAGGTAGCCCTCGGATATAGCGCCATTGCCATTATCATGATTCTGGCAATCAGTCTGGTGTATAGCAACACCAAGAGCATCAATGCCATCAATGAAGCTTCGCGCGAGTATATCCAGAAAAGGGGTGCCGCCGATAGTACCATCTCTTCCCTGCTCAAAGAGGAGCAGAGAAACCTGAAGCAACTGTCTGATGCCATGGCAGGAAGACCTACCCAAAACTATCTGCAAAATAAGGTGAAGAATCTGAATACGGGAAAGGATTCCATACTGGTTCACTCCAAGGCACCTCAAACCCACGAGGCGAAAAAGACTACGGTAGAGGTATTGAAGACCCGAAGGGGATTCTTCCGCCGACTCGCCGATGCCTTCAAGAAGGAGCACGCCGAAACCTTGAGCGTAAAACAGGACAGCAACCGGGCTGTCATCGATTCTGTTACCACCCCAGTAAACGTGGCGGAAAACGTAGCAACCATCCTCGACCAGATAGACAAGAAGGAGAAGGTGGCTACGCAAGATCATAAGGAAAGTATCAACAAAGAGATGGAAGACTTGAAAATAGTCAGTACAAAACTTGCCTTACGTTCTGCCAAGCAACTGAGTGATGTACACCAAAGGGAACGTGACTCTATGCAAAAAGCTATCAACAAAGCGATGGCAGCCCGCAGACAACTGTTGTGGCAAATAGGTTTGCTCACACTAATAACACTCTTTGCAATTATCGTCATGATTTGGTTCATCTGGCGCGATGCAAGAAAAGAACGCATCTACCGGGAGAACCTGGAGGCAGCCAACGAAGAAATCCAACGTATCATGAACCAACGTGAACGACTTCTTCTCACCATTACCCACGATATCAAGGCTCCCGCAGCCTCCATTTCCGGCTTCATCGACCTGATGAAAGAATACGTCAAGGAAGCACAAGGCATTGAGTGTCTTCAAAATATCAAGAACTCTGCTGCTCATCTTTCCCGACTAGTAGCCTCTCTTCTCGATTATCATCAGTTGGAAAATGGACTGATGAAGGTTCAGCCTGTCTCTTTCTCTCCTACTCAACTGGTAAAGGAATCAGTAGAGGGAATGCGATTGCGAGCCGAAGAGAAAGGCTTAGCCATTTCGTATGAAATGACGATGGGAATGAAAAAGGAAGCAAATCAGGAGAATGAAACTGACAAGGAATTATTCCTAGCCGATGCTTTCCGTATTCGTCAGATTCTGGATAATCTGGTGAGCAATGCCATCAAATATACCGATCACGGAAGTGTCAACATTGAGGCACGAGTTTCAAAAATCATGGGTAAGCTGACACTCACCATGAGCGTGAAAGATACGGGTAAGGGAATGAACGATGAGGAAAAGCGGAAAGTATTCCAGGCATTCACCAGATTAAAGAGTGCACAAGGCATCGAGGGAACAGGCCTGGGCTTGTCCATCACTCAAGAACTGGTATCGCTTCTCGGTGGAGAAATTCTACTTCGTTCTACCTTGGGAAAAGGTTCCAATTTCATCGTTACGCTACCTATAGAACCTGCCCCAAAAGATGATTCGCAGGAGGATAGCAAACAAACATCTGATCATCAGGAAGCCAAGGACTCAGACAACAAAAAGAAGGCTCAACAAGAGTTTGCCAACCATAAGGTTCTGATTCTCGATGACGACAAGCTTCAGCTTCAACTTCTCCAGGAAATGCTGCGACGCATAGCAGGCGATTCCTGGCAAGTATTCGCCTGCAATCATGTGATTGATGCACTCACCATCCTGCACAATGAGCAGCCAGCCCTCATGCTGATGGACATAGAAATGCCAGAAATGAATGGTACAGAGATGATTACCCACATCAACCATACCAATATGACTGTCATTGCTATGACAGCGCATGATACGAGTATCCGGGAACAACTTATAAAAGCTGGCTTCGACGACTGTCTTTTCAAGCCATTCAGCATAGAGAAGTTATCAGCTATCCTGGGAATAGATTCTGAACCTCAATCCCACTTTGACGCTCTTCTGGCTTTTGCAGAGGGTGATGAAGAGGCAGCAAAAGAGATACTCAACACCGTGAAGCAGGAACTGGCAGAACATCTTAAGAATTTGAAAGAAGCCATGGAGGAGGATTCCTTATCTATAGATAAAATAGGAAAAGCTGCTCACAAACTTCTGCCGATTGCCAGTATGATGCAGATGAGTTGTCTGGAAGAACTGAAGGCACTATCGCCTGAACATATTCAAGAGAATGGAGAAGAAGAGATTAGGAAGAAATTGAAGGTTGTTGCAGATTGCTTGCAGCACGTGCTGGAACAGAGTTTCTAGCACGCGCCTTCCCTTTTATTCCCTGATTTGCTGCGGCGTCAGCCCTGTATGCTTCTTGAAATAACGACAGAAGAAACTGACATCGGCAAAATGAAACTCCCAAGCCATCTCCTT
>OIZP01001201.1_pt1 | contig 13813 bp, 8 predicted proteins | sample 1588531 | NCBI WGS metagenome assembly OIZP01 (sample SAMN03283283) | human gut metagenome | biome: human-associated habitat; material: feces | host: Homo sapiens | place: Peru | collected 2012 | reverse complement strand
GATGTCAACGAGATGGTGGCCGAGGTAATCGATAATACCACCAGCCGTGGCCGTACCCTCCGTTTCCTCTATGATGAGGATGGCAATCACGATGTCTTCAAGCGTTCGCTCTTTGCTTTGGGTGAGGCTCCGCTTCCTCGCTATATCATAGATGCCCGTGAGGATCATCACGCTACAGAGGATGATATGGACGACTTCCAGTGTGTATTCGCAGAGAAGGAGGGTGCCGTAACTGCTCCTGCTACAGGTCTTCATTTCTCTCGTGAGTTGATGAAGCGCTTGGAAATCAATGGCATCAACGAGGCTTACATCACCCTGCATTGCGGATTGGGCAACTTCCACGAGATTGAGGTTGAGGACCTTACCAAGCACAAGATGGATTCTGAGCAGATGATCATCTCTAAGGAAGCTTGCGAACTGGTGAACAAGACCAAGCTGGAAGGTCATCGCGTATGCGCCATCGGTACCAGCGTGATGAAGGCTACTGAAACTGCTGTAGGTACAGACGGAATGATGAAGGAGTTTGATGGATGGACCAATAAGTTCATCTTCCCTCCATACGATTTCGGATTGGCTGACTGTGCTGTTGCCAACTTCTATCATCCAGAGTCAACCTTGATGATGTGTACCGCTGCCTTTGGTGGTTACGACCTGGTGTATGAGGCATACAAGAAGGCTGTGAAGAATGGCTATATGTTTGGTTGCTACGGTGACTCACTGTTGATACTTCCAGACTAAATGGTGGAATAAACAGTTTTTGTACATATAGAAATAATTGATATTCAGTAAGTAAACTGAGTTATCCACAGTTTTCGTAAAAGTGTGAATAAGTATGTATAAAGTATATTTAAGCCTTGGCACGAATCTGGGCAACCGGAAGCGTAATATTCGTGAGGCTATCGATAAAATAGGAGAGCAGATTGGCGTGGTAGAGCGCCAGTCTGCTCTTTACGAAACCAAGCCTTGGGGCTATTCTTCTCCTAATGACTTCATCAATTCCTGTGTGCTGGTACTCACCGCCATGGCCCCTCGTCAGGTATTGGAGGCTACCCAGCGGATAGAGCAGGAGATGGGCAGAACCCTGAAGTCTGTAAATGGGGAATATCACGACCGCATCATCGATATCGACATTCTGATGATAGATGATCTGGTCATCGATGAGCCCGATTTCAAGGTTCCTCATCCTTTGATGGAAGAGCGCGATTTCGTGATGAAACCTCTGAAGGAGATATTAGATTAAAAAAAGTTTATGCAATTGTTCAGCAGTTATCACATACTTTCATGGGCAATCGTATCAATAGCTTTGATTGCTCTTATGGGATTCTATGTTGCCAGCTTGCGCTCCACCGTGAGGAGGCAAGCTAGCATCATCCGTTCTATGCAACGCCAGTTGCAGGATCTCCTGGCTTCTTCTCCTGTGGATGGAGCTTCTTTCAGAAAACGATCTTCGGATGAAGTGCAGATAGGAGATGTAGCTGACCAGGCACTTCATGTCTTGGATGCAGAGCAGGAGCTGTTTGTTAAAACCACCCTTTATATGAAGGAGCACGCTCCTTTTATCAATCCGGATTTGCGCATTGATGATTTGGCAAAAGCATTGTGTACCAATCGTACAACCTTGGCAAACTGCATTAAGAAATACACTTCTGGTGACCTTACTTTATTGCAGTATATCAATCATTTTCGCATAGATTATGCGGTGCAGTTATTGGCTGATCCGAAGAATAAACAGACCATTTCGCAGATAGCTGAGGCGGCGGGCTATCGTTCACGTAGTGTATTCAATCGCCAGTTTGCCTTGATTTATCATTGTTCTCCATCTGTTTTTCGGGAGAATTCTCTTTGCCAGGCAGAAGGAGAGATTCCTTCTGATTTGGAAAATACGCTGGAAAAATAGGCAAGCGAAGAGAATCCGCATTCGAAGGCAACTTCCTGGAGTCTCTTCTCGGGCTCTTTCATCATGATTCTCTTTGCCTCGTCTATGCGCAAGCTTGCTACCCAACCGCTGAAGTTCATGTCATATTCATCCTTGATGAATGTAGATAGGTAGGTCTTGTTGGTATATAGTCTGGCGGCAAGTTCTTCCAGGGTGAATTGTTCGTGCGTATAAGCTTTAGCTTTCACCCATACTGCTATTCTTGGACGTAGGATATCCCTGAAGTCCTCCTTGTATGGCTTTTTTGTTCTGCTGGTTGCTGCAACTTCTTCCCCTTCAGCTTTTTCTTCCTCTTCTTTCTTTTTCCTTTCCTCATGGCTCAAGTTGTTTGATTGTGTCTTGTCCATAACGGCAATCATCTCTTCGGTTGTTGCTCGGCGCAGGGTTTCGTATTCATTAGCATACTTGATGAAGTTGACGGTGATATATATATACACAGCAACGACGTAGAACTGGACGAGCCAGTTGATGACTGCTCCGGAGGTGATGGAAACTACGCCGAAGGCAAGCAGAATATAGAATAACCAATGGCTGATGTTGAGCCACCTTACATTGCTCTTCTTGTCGGAAGAGAAATAATTTGCAAGCAATTCATTGCGCTGTACATAGCTTCTATGAAAGAATATAATATGTTTGGCACATAGTTCTATGACACCCAGCAAGGCGACGATGAGCAGGATTTGTCTATACGCTGCCAGAGCATCGACCATGGCGATGAGTGCAATAAATGCTGTAGTTCCAAACTTGATTGCTGTTATCTTGCAACGTTGTCTGGAAATATAGGTATAGTCGATCAGACTGCCAAACGAAAAGGTAAAGCAGATGCCTATGAGATAGAACAGGATGGTATCGAAACTTGTGACCCACTCGTTTTCTCGGGTCCACAGACCATTAAAGGTGGCAAGCCAGATCCAGATGTTTATGCTCGTCATCCACATACCAGCGGCTAACAGCCACTTGGATTTCCGGTAGGGAGCATAGACACCAGTCTTGGGTGACTTGAAGAAAATAAGTACGAGACCTAGGATGCAATAAATGAAACTAGTCATCGTTACTAAATATGTAAAATTGCGCTCTAAGAAATGGATCATAGTTTTCTTCTTTTACTTGTTTCTGCTTTTTTTGTTTACTAAGAGTCTGCTAGCTGCAGCATTGGAAACTTGTTTCCTTATTGCTGGGTACAGCTTTGCGTCTGCAAAGGTACAAAACATTTTCCTAAATATGAAATTTTCTTGTTCTAAATTTGCAATAAACTGATTTTTAGGTGTTTTTAGGCGTATTACCCCCCCCTAATGTGTTCGGTCTTTTTACGTTTTAACATCAAAGGGGCACGATTTTTTTCTTTTTATCTAAAATGAAAAACCCTGATTTTCTATTTTTTAAAGCCTGTTTTACCCTTTTATTCTATCTTTGCACGCAATTAAAAGATGTAATAGTATAGATAATAATTAAGATAATCAGATTATGATATTTGATAGAATTGTATTAGTAACTATATTGATGATGAATTGTTGTTTCCTGCCTCTTTCCGCCCATTCGGCTGAGCAGCACAAGCAAGTTCAGCAGTTAGGGCACACTAGGCAGTTTGGAATCAAGACCAACTTGCTTTACTGGGCCACTACCACTCCCAACTTGGGAGTGGAGATGGCTGTAGGCAAAAAGCACACAGCTCAGGTATTTTTCGGCTTGAATCCATGGAAGCAAAGTGGCGGTGACCATTCCAGTCTTCGTCATTGGATGGTGATGCCGGAATATCGCTACTGGTTCAATCAGAATTTTGAGGGTTGGTTTCTCGGTGTTCATGCTTTAGGGGGACAGTATAATGCAGGTGGTGTGAAGTTTCCTTTCGGATTATTGAAAGGACTGCGCAACCATCGCTATGAAGGTTGGTATGCCGGAGGCGGCATCACTGCCGGAAAACAATGGATTCTTTCTAAGCACTGGAACTTCGAGGCTTCGATCGGATTGGGCTATATCCATACCCAATACGATAAATTCGAATGTGGTACCTGTGGTGAAAAACTCTACTCTGCCCATAAGAATTATGTGGGACCCACCAAGGTGGCTCTTTCCCTCATTTATTTAATTCCGGGTAGGGCAGATGAAAAACGCTCAACAGATGCTCCTCAGATCATCGAGACCATTCAGCAGCCTAAGCAGAATGTACTGAAGCCGGTGCTTCAGTTGCAGGCTGTCGTTGCCGAGGCTCCAAAGATCCGTCATCTGGATAAGCGCGCCTATATCGACTTCCCGGTCAACAAGATAGAATTGCGTGCTGATTATCGCCGTAATCCGGCACAGTTGGATAGCATTATCACCACCATCAAGGCGTTGAAGGCGGATAAGAACCTGCAGGTGATGGGCATCAATATCCATGGTTTTGCTTCGCCGGAAGGTTCGTATAAGCATAATGAGTATCTGGCAAAGAATCGTGCCATCACCCTGACAGAATATGTCCGCAAGATGGTAGAGTTGCCTGACAGCATCTTTACGGTATCCTCTACAGCCGAAGACTGGGATGGCTTGCGTGAATATATCAAGTTAAGCAACTTGGAGAAAAAGAAGCAGCTTCTTGCGATAGCCCAGGATGAAAAGCTGGATCCAGATGCTCGTGATGCGAAGCTGAAGCAGCAATATCCTGCACAGTATCGCAATTTGCTCACCACCTGCTATCCAGCTCTTCGCCATAGTGACTACCACATTACTTATAAGGTTAAGCCTTTCGATGTGGATGAGGCAAGGGTAATCATGAAGACCAAGCCGCAGCTGTTGTCGCTTAATGAGCTGTATATGGTAGCCCAGACTTACGAGGTAGGTTCCAAGGACTTCAATGAGGTGATGGAGCTGGCAGTCCGTATGTATCCAACGGATGAAACAGCCAACCTGAATGCTGCCATTATCCGTTTGAACAACGGCGATGCTGATGCAGCCAAGCCATATTTGGATAGAGCCGGCGATTCAAAGGAAGCAGATGCCGCAAGAAAGGCGTATGAAGTGATGACGATATCCAAGAAGTGATAAAGAGTATCAGAATGATAATAGCAATATCAAGTATCAGGATGATGACAGCGATATCAAATATAGTAATTATTAATTTTAAATAAGTCAATATGAAGTTTTTTAAATTGTATTCCCTTGCATTGGCTGGAGCGCTGATGCTGGGAGCTTGCTCAAGCAGCGATGACTTGAAAGATGGTGGAGCTACAGCAAACGAAGGAAAGTCTTACATTGCTGTTAATATTAAGAGTGTTGGAACTGCCGGTGCTGGTACCCGTGCTGGAGACTATACTCAGGGCGGTGCAACATACGAGGATGGTACAGAAAATGAAGGCGCCATTTCTAAGGTTCGTTTCTTCTTCTTCAATTCTGATGGCTCTCCGTATATAATGAAAGGTACGGATAAGAATTATAAGGAGTTGAATTCTTCTGTAACTGGTGCTACAGAGTCTGATCGTCTTTATACCATCGAAGGTAAAACAGCAGCCATGATGGTAATTAAGGGTGAGACAAAGACTGCTCCTGCTTATATGATAGCAGTGGTTAATCCTCAGACTCTTGAAAAATTGGAGGACAAAGCTTATCGTGAATCACAGTTGAGAGATCAGTTTACAGATACGAAGTTTATAAAAATTGAAACTGCTGCTACAGGCAAGAAGTATAGCGACTTTGTGATGTCTAATTCTGTTTATTCAGAGAATGGTGCTCGTGTTTGTGCAAGTTCAGTTTCTGGTCATGTAGAAGAGAATCAGGAAGAGGCAGAAAAGAATCCTGTTGATATTTATGTAGAGCGTGTTGTTGCTAAGGCTACCACTACCGTGAATACTGCTAATTGGGAGCAAATTGCTGATGGTACTGATGCAGGTAAATATAAAATTAAGGTTGGCGAGATTTACATTAATGCCGAGAATAAGAAAGACGTATATGCTGTTGTACAGGGATGGGGCTTGGCTGATGAGAACGGACAGGCTGAACTTGAGAAGCAGATAGATGTTACTAACAACAATTTGACGAGTGCAATCTTAGGTATTGAACCTTGGACAACACCTGATTATCATCGTTGCTTCTGGTCTGCATCTGTGCCTTTTACTGTTGGTACAAACCAAATTGTAAACCATAAGTTTAATGAGTTCACAACTCCGTTTGGCACAACACCTCTTTATACATGCCCAAATACACCAACATATGAAGAGTTTGATACTCAAAAAATCAATGAAAAGCCTTACGAAAATAATTTGACTAAGGTGTTGGTAGCAGCAAAGTTGGTTTATTATGATGATGCAAATAATTCGCATCCTGCTGATATCTGTAAATATAGAGGTATTCAGATTCTCGGTGCTGATAATGTGCTGAAGCAGGTTGCTAAGGACCATTCTGAATATTGGACAGTAGACCCAAATAATAATTCTAAGCATATTCTTTTAGCTTATACAGATTTGGAATACACAAGAACAGATCTTGGTGATGGTTCTTCTACAGATAAACTCAAATCGTATGAGGTAAGACCTGTGCTCAAGGCTGGTGTAAAAGTATATAAGAAAAACTCCGACGGTACTTTTGAAACAGTAGATAGTAATGACGAATTGAATAAATTGTTGGCGCAGTCTCCTGTTCAGGTACGTAAGGAGGGTATGACCTATTATTATACTCCAATCCGTCACTTGGCAGAAACAAAGGATAAATGGGGCTATTATGGTGTAGTTCGTAACCACTCTTACCGTATTACCATTAATACCATGACTGGTTTTGGTACTCCAGTTTACAACCCAGGTGAGATTATCGATCCTGTGATTCCTAAGGATACAGAGACCTACCTCGCTGCCCGTATCAACGTCCTCTCATGGCGTGTTGTACCAAGTAGTGTAGATTTGGATGCAACTAAGTAATTGGTTATATATGTGTGTGAAGTGCTCTATGTGGCACTTCACTCACCATTTTTTTGATTTTAAACAATAATAATGATGAAGATACTTTCTAGTGTCTATAAGTATAGCAAACTTTTGTCCCATACCGTATTGTTGATGCTGGTTTTGGCTTTTTCCTCGTGTAACTACTGGCATGACGACCAGGAGGGATGCGAAGCCCATTTGCGTCTGCAGTTTGTTTACGATATGAATATGAAGTTTGCCGATGCTTTTGCCCATGAGGTGAAGACCGTCAGACTCCATGCCTTCAACCAGGATGGTAAGCTCGTCTATACCAAGACTGAGCCGGTGGAGCGTATTCTTGCCGATGGGGGGATGAATCTCGACGACTTGGCACCAGGTAGGTATGATCTTCAGGTTTGGGCTGAAGGAGAACAACGTCATGAAGGCTCATATATTTATAAAGGTGTAGATGGCGATGAAGGAATAGGTAAGTCGGATATCAGAGATTTCCAGACCCTGGTAAACAGGGAGGATAAGAAAGTAAATCACGACTTGACTCCCTTGTTCCATGGCATGATGAAGAATGCCGATCTGACTGCCGTCTATCGACAGACAAAAACTGTAACAGTAAAACTCACAAAAGATACCAACCATTTCAAGGTTGTGCTTCAACATCTGTCGGGCAATAATTTAGCCCCGGATGATTTCGACTTTGTCATTACTGATAACAATGGTTATCTTGACTATGACAATAGTCTCTTGGCAGATGATGAACTCATCTATCCTGCTTGGAGCAAGTATGCCGACAAGGCTGGAGTAACCTCTTCTGAGGGGGGAGAACAGACATCCGTCTCTGTGGCAGTGGCAGAATTGACAACCAACCGACTGTTAACAGGACATGATATGCGCCTGCGTGTATATAATCATTCCACAGGCAAGAGCATCATCAATATTCCGTTGGTAGATTATGCCCTTCTTGTAAAGGGAAACTATAATAAGGCGATGAGTGACCAGGAGTACCTGGACCGTCAGGATTCCTACGACATGGTTTTCTTTCTGAATGAAAGAAATGAATGGTTAGCTACCAGCATCTACATCAACTCATGGAGAGTGGTGTTGAGTCATGCTGATATGTAAATATAGTAAACGAATGAGCATTTGGATGCTCCTAAATATATAATAAGGTATAAGTAATCTTTATGAATAGGTTCTTTAGAATATTCTTCTTTTTGCTTTGCATGGTATGTTTTACATCATGCAACAATGATGAACCGTCTTCTGATCCCGGTTCTGTCAGGGTGGTGTTCAGGCTTTATGTGCCTGCTACCACCACCGGAACGAGGGCTGACGGACACGAAGAAGAGGAAGGGGAGAATTGGGAGAGTTCCATCAATTTGGACCGATTTCATATTGTGCTTTATGCAAAGGATGGAAAAAGCATAGGAGGATTGGAAAACGTGAAACTGGTCCCTACTTCCAACTCCAATGTTTATGATGTAACAGGTTCTATCTTAGTAAACAGATTGAATCTGGTTAATGGAAAGTTTAATGGTAAGATTATGGTCTATGCTAATATCGATGGCGTGAAGGATACCGATGATTTCATCGAGGCAAATGTGAATAAGCTTTCCTTTACTGCCAATACAGGCAAGCATGATATTCCGATGTGGGGTGTCAAGCAATTGGATGTTGGCATGGATGCTGGCAACCAAACCAGCATCGGTTCCATCAACCTGATGAGGGCAGAGGCGAAAGTCAAGGTATTTCTGCGCAGTGATATGGATGCTTATTATGAACTGACGAACGTATCCCTGAGCGAAGCAAACACCCAAGGCTACTGCCTTCCGCAATATAGCAATGTTCTCCGTATCAATGATGTTCAGGAACTGGAGCATGATGCCTACGCTCATTTTCTGATGAACGATCAGAAACTTGCGGATATAGATATGCTCAACAAGGCTATCTACATTCCGGAATATGAAAATAAAGACAATTCGACCCCCACGGTAATCCATCTTTCTTTAAGGGATAAACGTGATGGGAAGATGCGATACTTTACATTGCCGTTTGTGCAGTATGATGACCAGGGAGCTCCTACTCAGGAGGCTATGGACATCGTGCGCAACCATTACTATAAATTTGAGGTTTATCTGAACCAGGATGACATGCTGAGCGTCAGACTTGTGGTGCGCAAATGGTATGTGGTTAACCATCCTGAAATTGTGATGTAAGTTTATAATACGGAGATTATCTATATGGTGAGGAAGTTTTTATACTTGATGAGTTGGGTGCTTGTCATCTTCATGCTCATGGGATGTGCCCCTGATGCCGATCCTGCGATTGGCTCCGGTGACTCTTCCGACGGTGCTACCCGTCAGGTAGAAATCTGTTTGGAGGTGGTCTCAGGAGCCACTGGTGGTACCCGAGCCGGTTCTGATTACACCGATGTAAATATGCAGGAGGGTGAATTGATGAAGAATTGGCTGGTTGTTATCGTAGATGAACACAACAGAATTGTGGATATAGTGAAGAATGGAGCGTATGATGCCGGAGAGACTGAACGCTCGCAGGATTCCTTCTGGAAAAGAATGAAGCAGGGCACTTATACCTTTTATTCTTTTGCCAATCTCAAATCATCGGATATAGGCATCAATGCCTATAAAGTGGGTGATACTCTGCCTGATGGCTTCTTTGAACAAATGAAGTATTCGGTTAAGATTCCTTCCTTTGTTTTTGCCGACCATTGGGCTGACTTCGATAATGATTATTTCTCCAATGGCATTCCCATGAGCAACAAACAGGTGGTTACCATAGGAAAAGATACCAAGGCGGTAAATCTGGAGGTAATCAGAATGGTAGCAAAGGTCGTCTTGCAGTTGACTAACAATACCGACCACGATATTACGTTCAAGGGACTGACGCTTTCGGATGTGACTCCTGATGTGGCAGATAACCTGATGCTTCTTCCTGGCAAGGATGAAACGGATGAGCAAGGCATCGTTCATGTATCTGATGCTAACTTGGCTACCACCCAGAAGCAGACGGTGGTTTATGCTTCGATGGCTTTGGGAACGGGGCATGATTATGTTGTCAAACGCAGCGGTCAGGCAGTTACCAACATCTGCTTCTATATCAACGAGAGCAAGGCTACGGATGAGAACAGATTTCATATCTTGCAGTTGCAAACCATCGACAGTGATCACTCGTCAACGGAGATAAACCGTCGCCTGGCGATGCTCAACTGGAGTAAGATCTGTCGCAACGACTATCGGGTTATCCCCATCAAACTCGATGATTATTCGATAGAATGGAATGTGCAGAGCTTTACCCCAATCGGAGTTCTGCCCCAGATAGAGGATGATGGCGAGAACCTTACCATTACGATGGGGTATTATGGTGAGTTTCATATCATTCCTACAGTCAGGCAGTTGAGCACGGGCTATTACTCTGCTGTTCAGAGTGGTTCTTTCAAGTGGGTTACGGGCAGCAGGGATATCTTTGATGTAGAACCGCGATGGAGTCTTCATGGTAAAAGGGTAGAAGGCGAGATGGCTAACCTGGCTGGAAGTTCCGTCTATGCACTCACCCTGACAGTCAATAAGGATATTTATGGAAAGGAGCAAATTACGCTTACCCGAAAGGTAAGATTCGTGATGAACCCGGTTAAATTTTAAATAGAGAATGAAAGGAAACAGTTTATTTTCAAAATACATATTGTTCATCCTGGGCATCATCTGTTTGACGCCTGGGATGGCTTATTCCCAGACCTTCAGGCATTTTGAAGGTATCGCCAATAAAACCGGCGATTACGAGGTGATAGATGCTGCCACAGAATGTCTCCGACAGAAGACGCATGTGTATGATTATTATATCGCTATCCCTAGTGGCGGTTCCAAGGAATTGTCCTTGCCATTTTCCGGCTATTCGGGCGATGGTGCAGATTTGGAACCTAGAGGATATTTCAGATGGTATAATTACGATACTGATAAGGCTTCTGCTCAGTTGGAGAGATCTTCTAATTTTTTCAGCAGCAAGTTGAAAAGTATGAAGGATTCCCGTGGCGTAGATAAAGGTTTGGTTGCCTATAATCTTTCATCCAAGCCAAATAGCAAAAAGGTGGGCGTAGTTTACACCCGTCCTTCTGATACTTCCTGGAACGGTGAGACCATCGCCTGCGATGTGAGCAGATACGTGGATGGCTGCAATGGTACCTTTACCCATGAGCCAACCCTTTCTATCCGATATATCTTCCATATTATGCCGGCAGAAAAGATGGCGGATGATATCAAGCAGAAACTCCTGGAAACGGGAGAAAACAGGGATTATTCTTATGAAGATGGAAAGGGTGTTTCGGCAGGATTGAAGGATGGTGGTGCCTTTATGACATTCTGCCTAAAGCAGAATGATGCGACAAACTATTATTTCCATCCAATGAACAATTGTAATACGCATCATGTCTTTGCTGAAGATGAGGCGCATCAAATAACGGCTTCTGATTTTACTTCTCAGGTGGTTCAGGCAAGTTACGTACAATGGCGCGTTTATAATTCTGATAGAACCCAATGGATTTTATATAGTCATAGAAGTACAGATAGGAATGATCGTTTTTTTCCCCGATTCTTTGACTTGAGTCTGGATATGCTGAATAGTGTTGGCACATGGCGAGATTTGAATAATAGTGAAGGTAGCCGCAAGCAGACTTTTAAGTATGGCGACCGTATTTATGTAGTGGCGTTAGTAGTCTCGAGTAATGGGCATATGTGTCCTATCGCAAATTTCACCTGTCAGATATTCAATCAGTATCCGATGACTACGGACGAACTGAAGACGGCAGGTCAGAATACCCGTTTAAATTCCTATCTAGACGATCATTATCGCTCTGTCAATACCGTCTCTTTTGATAATGATGATAATGAACAGACCCTTCTGGCTCCTACAAGCCCGGATGATAACCAAGACCGCTTGCCTTCTAAATGGAGCAGGCGAAGCTATGGCTTTGTCTATCGTGATTTGATCAGTGACAATCAAGGAGGTACGGGAGTCAATATCTGGAATAATCTTCGACATTCGCCTATGCATGGAGACTATGGACTTTATAAATCTGCAAATGTAAATGGAAAGTCCGGAGTTGGGCAAACTGGAACAGATGGTTACCTGTGGTGGCCTACTGTTCAGCTTTACGATCGTACCTACGAAAATACGAATGGGGCTCAATATGGACATTTTCTCTATGTAGATGCAGCCGACGAGAGCCGACAGATTGCAGAAGCAGATTTCAGTGCTGATCTCTGTGTGGGTTCTCAGGTTATCTTCAGTGCTGCCATTGCCGATATGACCCATGGCGTCGGCACTGAACGTCCGCAGTTGTTGTTTAAACTCTATGGTGTGAATTATGATGAGAACAATCAGGAAACTGAACGTAAGCTGCTTCACTCGTTCTCGTCTGGTAAATTCTCTGGAAATCGTGTGGGAGCAGATGATGCAAATGAGGGAAAATGGTATCAGACTTATGGAAAGATGGTACTGCAGAAGGAGAGCGGTGTCAATAACTTCACCGACTTCAAACTCGTGGTAGATAATATGTGTCGATCTACCGCTGGTGCCGACTATGCCTTCGATGATCTCCGCATCTATACCAAGGCTTCCAAGGTGGATGTTATCCAGAGCTCGCCTATCTGTCCTGATAAGAATACAGCTGAAGATACTTCTGTTTCTACCACCATCCTCCTTAAATTGAGGGCTTTGCAGGAAACTATGGCGGCGCTTGCCGACAATACAGAAAAGAAACTCTACTTCCGCTTTGTAGATGCAGATGGTAAGCCGGTGAAGAACGTGAACTATGGCACGGCAGAGAAACCTTGCTATGATTGGGGAACCACCACCATTTATAATTATGTGGATGAGAGCCGGCAGGTGGATGGGAAGCCGATGTACGAGAAACTCAATGACGAGTGGAACGTGGTGCTTGCCAACAGATACTTCAATCTGCAGTCGAACCAGACTTACTATGTTAGTTTCGCCTTCGAGGATAAGGCGGTAGAGGATAAGAACCAGCTTTCGTGGGGAAAGCCTTCGGATGTGTGCTCGCTCTATAGTGAGAATTTCCAGATGGTGCAGCAGAAGGTGCTGGTTACCGATGCCAACGGAAGCATCACCACCACCGTCACCATTCCTTGTGATGACAATGCTAAGCTTGAATATCATATCAAGGCACAGTTGCAGACTGTTGACCAGAACAATGGCGGCAGCATCCAGCTGAATGGTGTGCGCTACAATTGGTATGTGGATGAAGAAACGACTCCGAGATTAAGAAACAGCGCAGAGTTCAGCAACATTCCACTGAGTGTGGGCGATCATACCATCCGTGTGGAACCTACCAATACATCTGGCACCATCACCCAGGGCGGCGTGGATTATCAGATCTGTCTCGGTCAGATGTCGTTCAAGCTTCGTGTCGTGAAGAACGGACCGCAGTTGGATCTGGGAGTTCCCGGCGTGGTATATCCTAACAATTATGTTCGTACGGTGCGCATCGGTTTGCCGCAGGTATCCCTTTTGGCTCAACAGGAAACCAAGGGCAAGGGTGGATACTTCTGTATTCCGGTTAGCGGCAAGAACTTTGTGGCAAATAATTCCACCCATCTCAATTTCGTGAAGGCTGGCGGAAAAGATCAGCTGGATCCTTCGCAATATACAACGGTGATGTATCTTTCGGATACCAACGACCCTGCCTATAAGAACAGGATAGGGCAGAGCCTGACGCTGGCTACGCTTCAGGATGATTACATCGAGCGTAATACCAGCCAGCTGAAGCTGAAGTTTACGCAGCAGTCGGGGGATGCATCTTCTGCCTCAAAGGATGTGCAGTTGCACGAGGGATATTGGTACGAAGGCGTATTGATATTCCGTGAGGATGGAAGCGAGGGAGCCACGGTGCTCTGTTCGGGTGAAACCTATATCCGCTTTGCGGTGGTACCGGAATACGCTACCTGGAATCCTACTGCCAACAGCA
>OIZP01001194.1_pt1 | contig 13874 bp, 10 predicted proteins | sample 1588531 | NCBI WGS metagenome assembly OIZP01 (sample SAMN03283283) | human gut metagenome | biome: human-associated habitat; material: feces | host: Homo sapiens | place: Peru | collected 2012 | reverse complement strand
AATTTCCAATTTCTCCACATGGCTGAACATTAAGCTGCAGCTCAGCAAGAGAAACAGAAATCTTTTTATAAGCATCTGACGGAACCTGCCACACCCGTATCTGTGATTTCATCACGACATTTGCGGCTGCGATATCCTGGGAAAGATTAAATTCCATTCCTCCAGACGGATAAGATGCACCGCCAATCCAGATTACCGTCATACGTTCTGCAATCTGCGGTTTCAGTAAAATCGCGGAGGCAACGTCGGTCAGTGCGCCCTGGCAGGCGATGAACAGCGGATGCGGATCATCTTTCATTGCTTCTTCCGCAATCAGTTTTGCACCCTCAGATACCGCCGGTGTCTGCTCGTCTTTCATCGAGAACTCCGATCCTTTGCAGACCGGGCATACGCCCTGCAGATCCATCAGATCCAAAATCTTATTTACTTCATCCATACTTCTCTGCGCTGTATCATTCTTTCCGGCACATCGAAATGATTTACTGAAATGGCACGGAACGATACCTTTCATAAGAAACATCGGTGTCATCAGATGATGTGCCAGCGCGAACTGATCATCCGCCTCATTTTGACAGTCTGTACTGACAATCATACGCACACGCTTGTTATCCGGCACCGAGAATGTATAATTCATTTTTTTCATCTTATTTCAAACCTCTTCTCTTCGCCATATTGACAGTGAAATCCACATATGCCGGAACATCCTCTTTCAGCAGGAAGCCAAGGGCTACAGTCTCTGCTGCGCTCTTTTCTACCAGTTCTCTGTAATGATCCAGACTGCCATACATTGCCGCAAGCTGTTCCGGTACAAACGGGTATACAGTGCCAAACATCGCATCATAGCTGCCGTCAGCTCTCTTTGAATAGCTGATATATTTTCCAACCGGATAATCCATGCATGCCATACGGATTCCGCCCATGGTATTACCGAACAGATCCTTTTTGTTCTCAAATTTTGTTTTTGCGCTGTTCGGATTAAATGCAGTCAGTGCATCCAGATCTTCCGGTTTTGCCGGAACCATCTCAATCCTCGGTGCATGCGGAGCCGGAACTCCCTCTCTTACCCATACATACAGATTTCGGAGTGCTGCCTGAAAAATATAATGATACGGCGTATCCAGCGGTTCGCCTTCCACACCCCAGAACGTCGGAGGAAAATTATATTTTACCGCATCTTCATGCAGATATCCTTCATAATAGTCGAGCATATTATACCAGGAATCATGACTGCTTCCTGCAATCTGGTAACTGCGGAACTTCTGACCTGAAAGATCACTGTCCCCTGCCCAGTTTGCACCTCTGTTTTCTGATTCCGTATTAATCGCAATATAAGGTTCACTGCAAAGAAGCATACCCGCTTTCGGAAGTGTTCCGTCCTGCGAAATCTGCCCATCCCGATCAGAAATCTCGTAAGCATTCACTGGTGCAAGCGCAGAGTCTGCTCCCGCTTCCAGATATCCGTCAAACAATGGTTCCATATACTTTTCTTTCTCCCGGTATGCAAACGAAGTAATGGTCCGCGCCATATAAGAACCTGACTGTGACCATCCCAGAAGATACAGCCAGCACTTTCCATAGCTCCGAATGGGATTTAATTCGGAATCGGTGCGAAGCAGTCTCGCAAGATCCGTCTGCATGTCCCAGTAAAGTCCCTGCTCATACTGCGGCAGAAATCCAAACGGTCCTTTCTGCTCCGGTTCTTTTCTTTCTGGCATCGGATTTGCCCAGTTGATGGCTGCATACCGCTTCGGATTAAAACGCTTCAGCGTATCTACAACATGACCTTTACTGGTAATTCCAATATAAACATCTCCATTCCGCGTCAAATACTGCCAGGTGTTGACCCACATACGGTCAATATCCATCCAGGCCGATGCATTCAAAATTTCAACAACCACATTTCCACTGAACTTTGCCGTATCTTCCGGTCTCCGGATCAGAAGACGCGTTGTGTAGGGCGCATCTTCAAAAATCGGTTCTACCTGATGATCCAGACCTTTCTCCGCATAAACATTTGCTGTTCCTGACATCAGATACTCATCTTCAATATAGCCGATTTCTTTAAAATTACACTTCTTTGCAGCAGACTGAAACGGATAGTCCGTTTCGGTTACCGGAATTTTTATCATATTTGTAATCATATCGTATTATCCTTTCACACCGCCGATCATAATTCCCTTTACAAGATATTTCTGGAAAAATGGATACGCAATCAGAATCGGTAAAATTCCAAGTACAGCAACTGACATACGGATTCCTGCTGTCGGCAGATTTGAACTTGCCACATTAACACCACTTTGTGCTGCAGCGGCGGAAGACAAAAACTGCACATCCGAAAGCATACGGTTCAAAATATTCTGGATACTGAAATAATTAGAATCTGTGATATAGTACAGACCATTCATCCAGTCATTCCAGTATCCCAGTCCGATCATGAATACCAGTGTCGCAACCATCGGTTTTGAAAGCGGAAGGATAATTTTTACCAGGGTAACCATCTCCCCGCCGCCATCTATTTTTACCGCTTCCAGCAGTTCTTTTGGAATCGTTCCGGAAAAATAGGTCCGCATCATAATGATGTAAAAAGCATTCAGCAGCAGATTCGGAAACAGCAATGCTGCAAATGTATTTTTGATATGGAATACTTTCGTCCACATCATATAAGACGGTACCAGTCCTCCGTTGAACAACATCGTAAAAAATACAAAGAATGCAAATACGTTGCGGAACGGAAGATCACTTCTGGAAAGCGGATAGGCAAACAATACTGTCAGTGCAATACTCAGGCACGTTCCAATCACCGTAATTCCAATGGATACCATATATCCATGGATTACTTTGACGCCTCCGCCGGTCAGAAGATAACGATAAGCGTAGGTGCTTAATTTCTTCGGAAAAAACGTATAACCGTTCATCATCAGAGCAGCTTCGTCCGTAAAGGATGAAATCACAATCAAAAGAAATGGCATCACACAGAGAATGCACAGTAAAATCATAACAAGATGGATCATCCCGTTGGATAAGCGAAAACGTTTCTGTTTCATTTTTTCTTCACCTCCACATTTAGAACAATGCATTCTCTTTGTCAATCCGATTTACAACCAGATTCGCACTGAACACAAGAATAAAGCCCAGAATCGACTGCAGGAATCCTGCTGCCGCCGACCGTCCGATATCATTCGATGACAGCAGCGCGCGATATACATAGGTATCAATCGTCTGCGTCACATCCAGCAGCGTTCCCGAGTTCATCGGGACCTGATAGAACAGTCCGAAGTCAGAATAGAAAATTCGTCCGACAGAAAGCAGTGTCAATGTGATAATTGTCGGTTTCAGACAGGGCAGTGTAACGGAGAAAACCTGTCGAAGTTTTCCTGCCCCGTCAATGGCAGCTGCTTCATAATACGTCGTATCAATTCCGATAATCGTTGCGTAATAAATAATGGAACTATATCCAAAGCTTTTCCACATTGAAACAAACGTAAGAATAAACGGCCAGTATTTTGGTTCCGTATACCAGGAAACTGCATGCTCTGTACCCAGAATCGTATTGTTGATAAATCCATTATCCTGACTTAAAAATGCATAAACAATATAAGAAACAATAACTGTTGAAATCAAGTATGGAATCAAAATCAAGGTTTGATATGTTTTCTTTGCTTTCGGCGATGCTACTTCATTCAGCAGAATCGCTACCACAATCGCAAGCACTGTTCCCAATACGATAAAGAGCAGATTGTATCCAAGTGTGTTGCGGATCATTTTGACCGCGTCTGATCCCATTGTCAAAAACTTAAAGTTTTTCAGACCATTCCATGGACTTTTCCACATGCCGAGCTGATAATTATATTTCTTAAATGCCAGGACAAGACCGCCCATTGGAATATAGTTGTTGATGACAAGATAAACGATTCCCGGAAGCATCATCAGATACAAGGGGAGATAATGCTTCCATTGTATTTTCTTTTTTGCCTTCATTTTCTTATTTCCTTTGCAAATTATTCAGAAAGAAACGCATCCAGTTGTTTCTGTTTTTCAGCAATGACTTTTTCTTCTCCGGCAGTTTTTAATTCTGCTTTGAAAGCTTCCAGCGACTCATCGGTATCTACAGCACCACACAGAATCGGCTGCAGATATTTACTCATAACATTTACACATGCTGCATATTCGTCTGCTACCGGCGTACTGTCAAAAGTGCATCCAAGGCACGGAGATTTCTCTGCATTTTCATCATACTCTTCCAACAGTTTATAAAATCCTGATACCGTAGTGGAATTATCGTAGGTAAGATGCATGTTCGGAAGTACCCATGGATTTACGGTTCCCACAGTATATGTATTACTTTCGGACGTCACTCCATCCGGCAGAGTTGCTCTTCCCTGGTCATCAAGAACGTAGTTCTCGCCCTCAATTCCCCAGCACAGCAGGTTTTCAATCTCTGCATTTCCGTACAGCTCTTTTAACACTTCAAATGCAGCCTCCGGATTCTGGCTGTTTCCAGCAATGGCATACTTCATGGTTGAACTGGAAAGTGCACAGTTTTTCATTAAAGATAATGTATAGTATTTACTGTCCTCTGTAAAGGTTCCGTTTGGATATCCTCCGTTGTTAAAACCGCAGAACGCTTTTCCTGACGGAACAAACGCCCATAAAGTTTCTGTATTGCTGACTACGTCCTGCATAATCAGTCCTTCCTGATACCAGGTTCTCATGGTTCTTGCAAGGTTCAGGTAATCCTCACATTCTGTGATGCTTACCACTTTTCCTGATTTTCCGCAGTCTTCTACAACACCGACAGCACTGCCATCGGCCAGGGTATCCCAGGTGTATGATGTTAAAAATGTACTTCCCGACTGCGGCACAACGCCATAAATATCCGGATATTTTTCCACTGCGGCTGCTGCCATATCGTGAATCTCATCCAGTGACCAGATCTTTTCCTCATCCGATAAATCAAATCCCAGTTCATCCGCCATCTGGCGATTTACAATCACACACGCTTCGCCGGAAAAATTGTTATTACATGGAACTGCATATCTGCGGCCATTTACTTCACCGCTCGCCAGATATGCGGAATCTACTGCATCAGTAAATACAGATGCATTTTTTTCATAGAGATCCGTAAAATCATAAAGCTGTCCGCTGTCTACCAGCGACGGAAGAGAAAATCCAGCCAGCATGATCAGATCTGCTTCTCCCTCGCCGGTCAGCATCAGGTTCATTTGATCTTTGTATGCGCCCCATCCAAGCCAGGTGATATTTACCTGCACACCGGCTTCTTTTGCCAGAATTTCATTTACCTTTTCCTGAACTGCAGGTGTGTTGTCTGTCATAGCTCCGTTCGACGCTACCACCTGTACGACCGGCATATCTTCTACGGCAACTTCTTTTTTTTCTGTACTGCTGCCGCTGATACTTTCGCTGGTACTTTCTTTTGCGGTTGTTCCGCATCCGCCTAAAATACTACTGATCGCCATTGCAGCCACAAGACCTTTTGCTGCATGTTTTTTCAAATTTCTCATACACAACCTCCCTGAATCGTTTTGTCTTTTTGATGCTCTTATCCTAACAAATCTGAACTTCTCTCTCTATCAAAAAAGAGACTGCTATTGTTGTATTTCCGACTTCGTCTTGTCGGGTCTTTGAAAAAATGGTACCATATTCCTAACGAAAAAGCACAGAAAACAATAAGTGAGGAATCGATTTATGAAGAAAAAAACAGATGTACAGAAGAAAATAGCTACTATGTTTTTAACGGGTTATCTCTGGCTGATTGTTGCACTCACCCTATTTGCCGGTTATCTTTTTCACCAGTACCGAGAAAGTCTTCGAAAAAACGGAGAAGAAATTTTAAGTCTTTATCAAACCGAAATTTCTGACCTGCTGGATCTTTCCAGCCTTCACCTTCAGTCTATGCTCTATAATAACAGCTACTCTAATATTCTGCGCTATTCCGCATCCGAATTGCACAGCTATCAAGCTGCTTATGAACTGAAGTCCATTTTTAAAAATCAGATGTCTCTACAGACTTCCATTGCAGGCTTTCAGTTTTTCTACAATAATGGAGAAGACTGGTACTATGTTTTTCGGGATAATGGTGTGATTTCCGACAAAAAAATTTTTTACCAGGCCGGTCAGGAACATCTGCAGTCCGGGAAAATTCTGGGACAGTGGACACTTCTGAAAGGCTCCAATCGTGACTATCTGATTCTGACGTATGGAGACAGCCGCCTTTGTATCAGCATTTTAATTGACTGTAATGCGATCTCCATTAACACCGGAAAAAGCGAAATTCAGAAAGAAAATATCTCTCTTTCCTTTTCTGATGCACCGGCAGCCGATCCGCATCTTACAACTACGGTTTTTTCAGCTCCGATTGATACAACAGATCTGTTCCTGACTCTTTCCATTCCATACTACTATTCCAATGTATGGAAAATCATTTCTTTCAGTGCACTGGTTATTCTGCTTCTGACCTTTTTCTGTATTTTTCTTGGGTACCACTCCATCCGCAAAACCTTCGTGCTTCCTCTACACCAGATCAGCAGCACGATCCAGCGGATTAATCAGGGTTCTATTCAGGAACGAGTAGAAGAAAATCTTCCAATTGACGAATATCAGGAAATAGGAACAAGCTTTAACCGCATGATGGATCAGATTGAAACCTTAAAAATTCAGGCATACGAAGAGCGGATTAAAGAAGAGAAAACAAAGCTGCAATACCTGCAGTCCCAGATCCGGCCTCATTTCTTTCTGAACTGTCTGAAAGTGTTATATGCGCAGCTTCAACAGCAGCAATATCAGAGAATGGGCAATCTGATTCTGGATACCTCCAACTATTTCCGCTATATTTTCCGCAACACCATGAACGAAGTATCTCTCCGCGACGAAGTTAATTTTACGCAGAGTTATCTTTCTCTGATCCGCAGTAATACTCAATCCGATATCGAGTGTCTGTTTGATATTCCGGAACATCTCATGGATTTGCAGACAATCCCTCTGGCGATTCAGACCTTTGTTGAAAACTCGTTTAAGTATGTTCAGAGTAATCAACGGCTGGTCATCCAGGTAACGGCAAATTTGCTGGCTGATGAGCATACCGAGTTTCTGATTCTTACGATTCATGACAACGGACAAGGATACTCAGAGGAATGGATGAAAAAAATCAACTATTCCGATCAGGTTTCCTCCGATGGAGCACACATTGGAATTCTGAATCTGAAAAAACGTCTGCAGATTACGTACGGAGAACAGGCTGAAATTATTGTGCGCAACCACAATGGCGCTGTAACTGAGTTAATTTATCCAATTGTAAGAGGTGATACAGAAAATGAATGTGATTGTAATTGATGATCTTCCAGATGTCGTAAACGGTCTTGTCCACGGCATCCACTGGGAACAGCTTGGGATCAAGCATATCTATTCTGCTTTTGACGCTGAAATGGCAAAAAATATCATCCGTAGAAATTCCATCGACATTATGCTGTGCGATATTGAAATGCCGGGATCAAATGGACTGGATCTTCTCGCCTGGGTACGGGCAAATCACTATAATATTGAATGTCTCTTTCTGACTTCCCATGCCGATTTTGACTATGCAAAAAAAGCGCTGCATCTTGGAAGCTTCGACTATCTTCTGCAGCCTGCGCCTTATGCGGAAATTGAAAATGCATTAAAAAAATTAGTCGATAAAATTCTTTCCGAGCATCGTCTGGTTCAGCTTCGTACACTGCAGACTTATGATCATGAAATTTCAGATCGAATGGCAAACGATCTTTTTCGGGAATCTCTGGAAAAGGATTCTCTGAATGCCGACATGTTTTGTCGTATTTTTGAACTGAAACATCAGAAACCGCTGATGGGAAAAAATGTCGGAATTGTATTTCTGCAGCTTTTTTCTTCTATTTCTGTTTCCTATGATTTTCCTGTGTTTTTCACACTGCAGAATATTTTTGAAAACTTTTATCGAGACACCATGCTGCAAAGCACGCTGCTTCAATATCGTACCAATGAATTTTTCCTGTTTTTATCCGGCGAATCTCTGAATCAGGAATATTTTCTGAACAGTATACAGTCCTGTCATCTCGCAAAAAACTTATGGGGCGATCTGCAGGCAGCTTTTTATCTCGGCAACATCGTCTCTTTTGCAGATGTATCCTCCGAAATCCAGCAGCTGCTCCATTTTTCCAGAAATAATATTATGCATTCACCAGACTTTTTTGTGTATTCCGACTTATTCTGTGCGGACTATGACGCTCTCCTTAAACCACTGCGCGTTGATCGCTGGGAATACTATCTGGAAAATGGATACAGCACTCAGCTTCTCGCTCATATTAAGAATTTTTTTCATACCACACAGATAGACAGCAATTCCGGCCAATTACTGCAGCTTCTGTTCTGGAAATTTAATTCTGCTTTCACACTGGTTGCAAAGAAAAAGAACATTGACTACTATGCTTTTTTTCATGAGGATCATTTTTCTTTTGAAAACTATATGGCTTCCTATAAAACGTATGATTCGTTTCTGTTTGCGCTGGAATACGTCATTTCCGTTTTATCCCAGGCAATCATGTCTTCCGACGAATCCAGCGAAAATATAATAAAAAAAACCATGCAGTATATTGAAGATCACATCGGGGAAGACCTTGGTCGTACACAGCTTTCCGATTATGTTCATCTGAATGAGGATTACCTGAGCCGAATTTTTAAAAAAGAAACTGGATATCTGTTAAAAGATTATATTATGATGAAGAAAATGGACTTTGCAAAAGAACTGCTTTCCACAACCAATATGTCCATCAGCCTCGTTGCAGTGCGATGCGGGTTTACGAATTTCTCGCATTTTTCGCAGACATTTAAAAAGCTGGAAAATATGACACCGAATGAATATCGGATTTTGTACCAGAAGAAAGGATAAAATAACAGCCGGGAATCAGAAGAAAACTCTGATTCCCGGCTGTCTCTATTTTTACGAATCCCTGTTATATCCCATAATTCAGTTTCAGTTTCGCAAAGAAGTCTCTCAGCGTCAGCTCCGCATTCGGGTCATGGTAGACGCGGATTTTGCGGTTCTTTCCGGTGAAGTGATAGCTCATGTCCTCATAGCTGATTTCCGGCGCTTCTACCATTTCATAGAGGTCGGTACGCTGTACTTCTGCCAGCAGAAGTCCCACTGTCGGGGAATCACCGAGGCCCCAGATTTCGCCGTGCGGCCATTCCTGGAACTGGTAGAAGGTGTTGTTAAAGTCTACCATCTGCTGATACAGATAATTTCCAATTTCTCCACATGGCTGAACATTAAGCTGCAGCTCAGCAAGAGAAACGGTTACTTTCTTGTATACGGTAGACGGAACCTGCCATACCTTCATGCCGGATTTCATCACAACGTTTGCAGCTGCGATATCCTGGCGGAGGTTGAACTCTTCTCCCCCTTCCGGATACGGTGCCCCGCCGATCCAGATGGCGGTCATGCGGTCTGCGATTTCCGGTTTCATCAGAAGTGCGGAAGCAACGTCTGTCAGCGCGCCCTGGCAGGCAATGAACAGCGGATGCGGATCATCTTTCATGGCTTCTTCGATGATCAGCTTTGCACCATCCGATACGACCGGAGTCTGCTCGTCCTTCATCGGAAATTCCGATCCTTTGCAGACCGGGCATACGCCCTGCAGATCCATCAGATCCAGCACTTTGTTGACCTCGTCCATACTCGCCTGTGCGGTGTGGCCATCGCCGTAATTGCGGCAAAACATGTTGAAGTGGCACGGAACAATTCCTTTCAAAATAAACATCGGTGTCATCAGGTGATGTGCCAGTGCGAACTGGTCGTCCGCCTCATTTTTGCAGTCTGTGCTGACAATCATACGCACACGTTTGTTGTCCGGCACAGAAAATGTATAGTTCATTTTTTTCATAATAAATCCTTTCTGTCGTAAAATCAGAAATATACAAAAACAATCCGCCCGAAAACCGCACAGTTTTACGGTTTCCGGGCGGATTTGCCTTAGAGCGTGTCTGGAAAATCATTTCCAGACACGCTCTATATCTAGTTATACCTAATGTTGGTCTTTCATTAGTTTGCTTCTTTTGCTGCTGCAATCGTATCCAGGTTAGACTGTGGCGTTTCTGTAGCTCCGCCGTTTTCATCCAGCCATTTATCCAGCTGCTCCTGTTTTGCATCCATAACGGTCTGCAGTCCTGCTGCATACAGTGCATCATTCAGTTTCTGAAGTGTTTCTTCTACACCAGCAACTCCGACAGAACCTGTCTCAAGTGCCGGGCGATAGGTGTTCAGTGCATTCTGCAGCGCTGTGATCTGTGTAGAGTACTCAGAAGAATCCCACATAAATCCGTATGCCGGTGAATACTGTGCCCAATCATTGTGATGCTGCAGTTTATCCCAGTAATTTGCATCTTTGGAACCATCATTCCATACGTAGGTATTAAACTGATTGCCCATAAACCATCCTGTGTTCTGGTGATATTTAAAGTTAGAAGCATCTTCACCATCTACATAATAAGCAGTACCATCATCCAGAACTTTATAGTTTACATCCTGAATACCATTCTGCCACAGATTCATAACTTCCGGATCTGTATACAGTGCAGAGATAAACTTAAAGGCCATTTCCGGATCCGCACTGTTGGTTGCAATACCAGTATCATAAAAGCTTACGTTTGTAGTTGAATATCCACCTTCTACATCCTGTCCAAAATACATTGCATAGCAGTCTGTTCCTGTAGACGCTTTTGCCTCAACAAGATAGCCCGGCTTAATTGCTGACATATAAGAGAACGTATTTCCAGCCTTCATCATAACTGCAGCTCCCTGTGTATCCGTCAACGCATCCGGATAAATGTATCCAGCATCAAACCATTCTGCCAGCTGGGTTACTGCTTCTTTGTAAGTATCAGTTTCAAACTCGTTCACTACGGTTGTAGAATCATGATCAGCCTCCCAGTCCAGGACACCGAACTGATCCGCTAACTCATCGAAAAATGCAAGACGTCTCATCGGGCTTGAGCTTCCCTGCAGATACAGAGGTGTCATTTCCGGATGTGCTTCTTTTACTTTCTTGAAAATTTCAGTTGCAACAGACCAGTCATACACTTTTCCAGTGTATTCATCCTGATTCAGCTCCAGTCCGTATTCCTCTGCGATACCAAGTTCATCACAGATATCTGCTCTCATAGTCAAACCACCAAGTTCAACCGACTCCTTCTGTGCCGGGAAACCAAACAGAATACCATTCATGGATCCTACCGTTGCATTTGCCTCACCAAGCACATCTTTAATAGCCTGTCCCTCCGGAGTATCCATATACTGGTTCATATCGACAATACCATTCATTGCAATCCAACTGGAAGCATTGCTGTAATAAATTGGCATAACATCCAGTTCATCACCACCGGAAATCATCAACTGAATTGTCTGCTGATATTCTGAATACTGCAGTGGGAGAAATTCCACTTCAATATGATATTTCGGAATCATATATTCATTCAATGCATCCTGTACCGCCGTACGTGCTGCGTCATCCTGCTCGTAAAACTCAACGAATGCAAATACCAGATGATAAGGATTTTCTTCTGTGTACTCACCAAGCTCTGTTTTTGTTACAGAAGCATCTGCCTCGCCAGATGCCGATGCTGTTGCTGTTGTTCCTGAAGAGCTCTTGGAAGAGCCGGAAGCGTCTCCACTGTTTCCGCAGCCGACAAGCAGGCCGCCCACCATTGTCGCTGCCAGAAAAGCAGCAAGCATTTTTCTTTTCATATGAAAATTCCTCCTTAAAATAAGTTTATCACGAAGCAGCCTTTTGCTGCTAATGATTCATTCTATCTGTATCAACCTTTGACTGCGCCAAGAGCGATACCTTTTGCATAATATTTCTGGAAAGATGGGAAAATCAGCATAATCGGCAGAATTGCTACAAATGCGATTGCCATCTGGATTCCCGTTGCCGGAATGGTCGATGCAGCTGCTGTCACGTTCGAGTTGGAGCTCTGTGTCAGGAACTGAATATTCTGTACCATCTGGTTCAGAAGGTTCTGTACATTATACAGACCTGTATTCTTAACGATATAGTACAGACCATTGGTCCAGTCATTCCAGTAAGCAAGGCCTGCAAAGGTGCCCATTGTTACCAGGATCGGTTTTCCAAGCGGAAGTACGATTTTCCAGAAGATGGTAAACTGGCTTGCACCGTCAATCTCTGCCGCCTCGTATAATCCATCCGGAATGCTTGTGGTAAAATAAGTACGAATCATCATAACGTTCCATGCAGAAAGCAGGAAGTTTGGAAGCAGCTGTGCAAAAATCGTATCTTTGATATGGAAAGTTCCTGTCCACATGATGTAAGATGGAACGATACCACCGTTGAACAGCATGGTAAAGAATACGAAGAACATCATCACATTTCTGCCCGGAAGATTTTTCACCGACAGTGGATAAGCCATCAGAGCAGACAAAAGGACATTCAGCAGGGTTCCAACTACCGTAACACCAATACTTACTCCATAGGCCTTCAAAATCTGACCTCCGGATTTGATGATGTAGGAATAGGACGCGAGGGAGAACTTCTTCGGAAAGAAGGAGTATCCATTCGCTACCAGTGTGTTTTCATCTGTAATAGAAGACATAAATAACAGAATAAACGGTAAGATAATGGCAAGCGTCCAGATAATCATGACAACGTTTGCTAAAATCTGATATTTGGAAAATGGTTTTTCTTTCATACGTGATCTCCTTAGAACATTGCGTTTTCTTTGCTGACTTTACGTACGATTCCGTTTGCGGTAAGGACAATAATAAATCCGATGATGGACTGATAGAAGCCGGCTGCTGCAGACATTCCGACATTTCCGGATTTCATCAGGCCACGGTATACGTAGGTATCAATAACATTGGTTGCCGAGTACAGAAGTCCCGAATCACGCGGTACCTGATAGAACAGACCGAAATCGGAATAGAAGATACGGCCGACACTCATCAGTGTCAGGGTAATTACGGTTGGTTTCAGGAATGGAAGCGTAATGTTTTTGATCTGCTGCCATTTGGTTGCTCCATCCAGAGAAGCTGCCTCGTACAGAGACGGGTCAATGCCGTTGATGGTAGATATGTAGATCAGACATCCATATCCTACACCCTTCCAGGTATTTACAAAAATCAGGATGAACGGCCAGTATTTCGGTTCTGCATACCAGTTCACAGCATCTTTTCCAAGTGTGCTTAAAATCGAATTATTTACAATACCTGTACTCTGACTTAAAAATGCATATACAATGTAGCCAAGGATAACAGCCGACATCAGATATGGAAACAAGATTGCACTCTGATAAATCTTCTTTAATTTTTTATTAAATGTATCACAAATAAAGATTGCAAAAATAATTCCGACTACTGTGTTCAGAACAATAAACGCCAGATTGTAAAGTAACGTATTTCTTGTAATGGTCCATGCATCCGATGATGCAAACAGAAATTCAAAGTTCGCCAGTCCGCAGAACGGGCTTTTCCAGATTCCAAGACGAGCATTGTACTTCTTGAATGCTACGATAATGCCTGCCATCGGAATATAATTGTTAATGAGCAGATAGATCGCGCCTGGAAGGAACATCAGATACAGCGGAAGGTATCGTTTGAATTTTGCTGCTTTGCTGTGGCTGCTCCCGGATGATGCATGGGATTTTTTTAAAGATGCCATGTTTTTCCTCCTCGTTTCCTCTTCGTTTTCTTTGTTGTTGCAAGCATGTTCGAACAAAATTACTTTGACTATCAACTGTCGTTATTATATAATTTTAATAAACTTTTCAGCAATTCACAAAACTTAGGTATCATTGCACTTTTCTTAGAAATGGTATATATTTTGTACAAAATA
>OIZP01001192.1_pt1 | contig 13893 bp, 9 predicted proteins | sample 1588531 | NCBI WGS metagenome assembly OIZP01 (sample SAMN03283283) | human gut metagenome | biome: human-associated habitat; material: feces | host: Homo sapiens | place: Peru | collected 2012 | reverse complement strand
CTAACGGGGTGAGGCTGGCGCGTGAAATATTAATCTTACTCAAATAATCAAACACTGGGTTTTGCTAGTGAGCCCCTTAATTGCTCATTTCTCCACTAACATTATTGCTATTATTTCCCTTCAATACGTCGTCGTTCTCAATGCTTCGCTGTGTTTTCTTTACACTTGCCTTGAGTGAACCTAAGCGGTAGCTAATGCCTATGCTGTAGCGTAAGAAGTCGTTGCGCGAGTTGGTGAACATGTGCATTTGTGAAGTAGAGGTGGTGTTGCGGAAGTTTTGGTAACGCCCGATGAAGTTGCCTGCTTGCAAGTTGACAGAAAGTCTGTCCTCTTTTAAGAATGCTCGGCTGAGGTTGAAGCTGTAAAAGAAGAAACCTGCTGTGCGACCTTGCAAAGCAACTTGCGAGGTGTTGCCACCCAACCAAAGTCCGAGTTTCATTTTCCAAGGCAATACTTGCTGGATGCCACCCCAAGCATTGCCTGCAAAGCCCGAGTTGTGACTGCCTATGACCTGTGCCTTGCGGTCGGCATAGCTGCCTGAGGCATTCAGGTTGAGGGTGGTGCCCTTTATAATAGTCCAATTAATGAAGGTAGAGAGGGTGGTTTCTTTAGAATGTCTGAAGCCTTCATACGTGGTGTGCATTACGCCGTCCTCTACAAAGCTGTATTCCTCCATGCCATTGTTAGAGAAGGCATAGGTGAGCGTGGCATTCAAGGTGAGCTTTGCACTGAATGTGCTAAACGTCATGTTTAGATTATGTCCCTTTTCGCTCTTAAGGTTGGGGTTACCATATTTTACAGCCTCGGGCGAATAGCTCACTTGGTAGGGCGAGAGATAGCTAATGTCGGGACGTGCGATGCGCAAGTTATAGCCCGCCTTCAGCATCATGGTTGGCTTTAGGTTGTAGCCTAAGGTAACAGAGGGCACCCAATCGTCCATGTGTGTGCCAAAAGGACGACTTTTTCCGTCGGGGTAGGTTACGCGCACATGGTAGTATTCGTAGCGGTTGCCCACCATGGCAGCCCAATTATTTATTTTTAGGTTGTATTGCAAATAAGCTGCCCCAATGTCGCCCTGATGACGATAGCGCAATGAACGAGTTTCGTCGCGTGTGAATTCGTCGTCGCTGCCCGCCTCGCGTGTGTAGTCAACGTTGTTGCTGCGGTTGATGCGGTTGATGTATTTCAGTCCGACCGACAAGGTGTGTTGTTTCTTTTTGTCCAATGCCGACGTAAAGTCAACCTGAGCCGTTTGTTCGTAGCTAAGGTTGTCGGGGTCAGACGCCAAGTCTTTCAAACCAAAGTTTGCGGGCAAATTCACCATGTCGGTATTCTCGGTCCACACTTGTGTGGTTTGTGGGTTGTGAGAATATTGGTAGGAAAGCGTCAGGCGGTTGTCTTCGGTAAACGAATGTTGAAAGTCGGCAGAGGCATTGATGGTTTGGTATAAACTCTTGGTGCGCGAAGCCACTTGGTAGTGATAGGTTTCGTTGCCATCGACAGCAAACATTTTGTTGATAGACGTATTGTTGTTCTTTCCGTTCCATCCATGTATGCCAGCCGACACACTCAGAAGGTCTTTGGGCGAAAATTCGTAGCTTGCTTCTAAGTTTCCAAACTGATACATGCCGTGTCCCTTGCTCACGGTGTGCGATTGCAGTAGGTGGTTAATTGTTTCGTCGTAGAGTTCGCGCTCCATGGTGGTGGTGTTAATGGGTTGTTTGTGGTAACCCGTTCCGTAGTGTGCCGAAAGCATAAACTTGCCAAATTGAGCTACGGCAAAAGCGCTGCCCGATTCGCCACGATTGCCCACCGAACCATTGAGTGTGAGCGTGTAGCCTTGGGTGGCGGTTTGTGTGTTTGTAATGATGTTGAGCACACCAGCTACACCCTCGGCATCGTATTTTGCGCCAGGGTTGGTAATGACCTCAATTTTTTTGATGGCAGAGGCAGGGTATGCCTTGAATATCATAGAAGGGTTTGCACTCATCATGGCATTCGGCTTTCCGTCGACATACACCTTAAAACTAGCGTTTCCGTTAACCTTTACATTGTCCTCACCGTCGACAGTGACCATAGGCACTTTGCGTAGCATTTCGAGCAAGGTGTTGTTTTTGGCGTCGGGGTCCTCAGCCATAGAGTAGGTCATTTTGTCGATTTCGGCTTTAACTAGGGGACGTCGTGCCACGACCTCTGCCACACCCAATGAGGCATCATACTCCTTTATATATAAGGTGTCCATCTTCACAGACTTTGTCGTGGCATCGAAGGAGAGCGTTTGGCGAATGGGTTCTTTGCCCATGCTTACCACCTCGAATAAATAGCGTCCTGCTCGGGGAACTGTGATGCGGAAAGATCCGTCAGCCTGCGTGAGCACAGCCTTTACGGGCTTTTTGGTGGGGAGTTGCAGCAATCGCACGGTGGCAAATGCTTCGGCTTGATGGGTGGTGCTGTCGCATAACACGCCGCTTACGCTATAAGGGGTGGCGGTTTGCGCTTGTGTATGTAGGTTCGACGCAAAAAGTAGCGCCATGAGTGAAACCTTGATTTTGTTTTTGTGTGAAGTTATTTTTTTTGTGTTTGTTTTTGTTGACGACGAAAGTAAGACGTTCGGGGAGGAGTATTTGCTACAGGAGGGAGACTAATTTTTTAGTTGGCACTCACCTCATCTTTAGTTTGGGGAGTGGCATCCTTTTTAAAAGACAAAGTTTGTGGCGTGATATTCAATTCTCTGACTTCGGCATTCTGTATACGGGGAATGTCGCGAATGGTGCAGCCATAGAGTGCGGCTTGTAGGGTACGGTTAAATAAGCCGTGGCCCACAGCTAAGACACGTTTTTCGGGGAAAGTTTGATTTACGTAAAGCAAGAATTTTTTTGCACGTTCAAAAAGTTGGTCCACGCTTTCGGCATCCTCGGGGATGGTGTGTGTTTGGGCATAGGCAATTTCTTTTCCCGTAAAACTCCCCCAATCTCTTTCGCGTAGCAAAGGGCATAGCAGGAGGGTGGGGATGTGTAGCACCTGGTTTAAGATGGCAGCCGTGTCGCGTGTGCGTTGCAGGTCGCTCACTAACATCACGTCGAATGGGGCATAGTGGGTAGCTAAGTCTTGCGCCAGATCTTCGGCTTGTTTGCGTCCGTTCGTGGTGAGGTGTCCTGGTAGGTGACCTTGCAGAATTTGTTGTGCGTTCTCTTCGGTTTCGCCGTGTCTTACTAAGAATAGTTGCATAAGGTGGAGTGTTAGTTTTATGTTGCAAAGATTGTGCAAACCGAATGCAATCAAGCTAGCTTGAATTGCTGAGGTGCCGCCAATTTTATGCAAAGGTATAAAAAAAGACGTGGCGGTTTTTGATAGAATGAAAGATATTTGTTTCTTTTCTTTGTTTTTAGAAAAAACTGAGGTGCAATTTGTTTATAAATTGGTAGATAATATAGAGAAATAAAATCATTTTGCTTGATTGGCTTTATAAAAATAAGCATTTTGCTTTTTAAATATTGCAAAAAGTATAAAAAAGCAACAAAAACAATCGTAAAAAGAGAAAAATGTCGCTTTTTGCTTTGCAGTAGTATAAAAAAGCATTATCTTTGCACCATCAAAAAACAAAAAGAAAGATGCGAACGATAAAGTTTACCAAGATGCATGGTGCAGGCAACGATTACATCTATGTGAATGCGTTGCAATATCCGATAGACCACCCCGAAGCGTTGTCGCGATTGTGGAGCGACCGCCATAAAGGGATAGGCGGCGATGGCTTGGTGCTGATAGACAGCGGTGATGCGTTGAAAAGTGCTGAGGATAAAGGTAGGGCAGATAGTGGCAAATGTGCTGAAAGTGGCGCGTGTGTTGCTGCCCCCACCGCTGATTTTTCGATGCGCATATTTAATGCCGATGGCAGTGAGGCTCGCATGTGTGGCAATGCTTCGCGCTGTATAGGCAAATATCTTTATGACAACCACATGACACGCAGCACAGAGGTGAAGCTCGCTACGTTGTCGGGTATAAAGATTTTGAAGTTGCACGTAGACCCTGCGACCGACCATGTGGAAAGTGTGACTGTAGACATGGATGCACCGCGCTTGAGTGTGCCCACGCAGTTGGCAACAGCTGATGGAAGTATGACCGAAGGAGAGGTACTTGCCACAGACGGAAAAACGTATACGGGCACCTTTGTGTCGATGGGAAATCCACACTTTGTGGTGTTTGTAGACGATGCAGCGTCGTTCGACGTGGCAGGTGTGGGACCAACCCTTGAGTTTGCTACCGCGTTTCCTGAACGATGCAACATAGAGTTTGCCACAGTGCGTGAGGATGGTAGTATCAGAATGCGCGTGTGGGAACGAGGTTCGGGCATTACCATGGCATGCGGTACAGGCGCTTGTGCTACCGCAGTGGCAGCAGCACTAACTAAACGTACAGACCGAAGTAGCGACATCGAAATGGATGGTGGCACGCTACATATTGATTGGGACAACACCACGGGACATGTAATGATGACCGGACCCGCCACAAAGGTGTTTGATGGAGAAACAGAAATTGCTGATAATATAGAATCAGAAATCAGTAATTAAAAATCAGATCTTTTTTGAGAATTATTCTTTAGAAATACGTTATTATAATTATACATTGTAAGTTATAAATTATACATTAACATGGTCACTCTCAACGAAAATTTTTTGAAATTGCAAAAGAATTATCTCTTTGCAGACATAGCCCAAAAGGTGAATGCCTATAAAGAGGCACATCCCGAGGCACAAATCATACGTTTGGGCATAGGCGATGTGACCCGTCCGTTGGCTCCTGCCGTTATTCAAGCCTTGCACAAGGCAGTAGACGAGATGGGGAGTGCTGAGACGTTTCGCGGTTATGGTCCTGAACATGGCTATGAGTTTTTGCGTCGTGCAATAGTAGATAACGATTTTGCACCCCGTGGTATTACGCTCGACACGGACGAGATTTTTATAAACGATGGTGCAAAAAGCGACACCGGAAACTTTGGCGACATATTAGGAACAGACAATTCAATCTGTGTGACCGACCCTATCTATCCCGTTTATATAGACTCGAATGTGATGGGGGGACGTGCCGGAAGTGTTGAAAATGGCATGTGGAGTGACATAACTTACTGTTCATGCACGTCAAAAAACAATTTTGTGCCCGAATTACCCGCTCATTCCACAGATATGATTTATCTTTGCTACCCAAATAACCCCACTGGCACGACACTCAGTCGTGAGGAACTCGAAAAATGGGTAGCATACGCCCTTGCACATCACAGTATTTTGCTATATGATGCTGCTTACGAGGCTTACATCACTACTGAGGGCATTCCACATTCAATTTACGAGATTGAGGGAGCCAAGAAATGTGCTGTGGAGTTTCATTCCTACTCAAAAACGGCTGGCTTCACGGGCTTGCGTTGTGGCTATACGGTAGTGCCCAAAGAGTTGGTTGTGAAAAGCAAGAGTGGCGAGATGGTGCAGCTCAATCAGTTGTGGAATCGCAGACAATGCACCAAGTTTAACGGCACTGCTTATATTGTGCAGCGTGCAGCCGAGGCAATATATAGTGAAGAAGGTAAACGCCAAGTGCGCGAAACCATTGACTATTACATGACCAATGCACGCATTATGCGCGAGACGCTGACAGAGGTAGGTTTGCAAGTATATGGTGGCATTGATGCACCTTATCTTTGGCTGAAAACCCCAGAGGGTGTGGGCAGTTGGGAGTTCTTTGAGCAACTCCTTACGCAAATCCATGTGGTGAGCACGCCTGGTGTAGGCTTTGGACCTGCGGGCGAGGGCTACATACGCCTTACCGCCTTTGGCAAACGCGAAGACTGCGAAGAGGCAATGCGTAGGTTAAAGGAAATGATGCATAAAAATAATGCATAAAAATAACGTGTGATGTCAAAATAGGCAGTGTGATAGGCTGCGTGATTGCGTATAGCATCACTAAAAAATTACGCTGCATGTAAAGGACACATCATCCATCAAAAATTAGAAAAATCCCCATAAAATCTCAATAACAATGAGCAACCTTCGATTTAAAGTTGTGGAAGAGGCGTTTAAGAAACGTCCCCTCGAAGTAAAAGCGCCAGCAGAGCGCCCGTCAGAGTACTTTGGTAAGTACGTATTCAACCAAGAAAAGATGTTTAAGTATCTGCCGTTGAAGACCTACCAACAACTCCGCGAGGTAATTGAAAAAGGCACTCCTCTGCCCTTGTCAGTAGCCAACGATGTGGCAAAAGGCATGAAGCAATGGGCTATGGAAATGGGTGTTACCCACTGCACACACTGGTTCCAACCTTTGACCGAAGGTACTGCCGAGAAGCACGATGCCTTTGTTGAACACGATTTCAAGGGCGGTATGGTAGAGAATTTCTCGGGCAAAGAACTCGTGCAGCAAGAACCCGATGCTTCATCGTTCCCTAACGGTGGTATTCGTTCTACTTTCGAGGCACGTGGTTATTCGGCTTGGGATCCTGCGTCACCTGTATTCATTGTGGGCGACACCTTGATGATTCCTACCATCTTTGTGAGCTACACTGGCGAGGCACTCGACTATAAGGCACCCCTTAAAAAAGCACTTGCAGCTGTAGACAAGGCTGCTACTGCTGTATGTCAGTATTTCGATCCTAAGGTAACTCGTGTAACAGCGAATTTGGGTTGGGAGCAAGAGTACTTCCTCATTGATGAGGGACTTTATGCTGCACGTCCAGACCTTTTGCTCACGGGTCGCACCTTGATGGGACATGATTCTGCCAAGAACCAACAGATGGATGACCACTATTTTGGCGCTATCCCCGAACGTGTGCAAGAGTTTATGCGTGATCTTGAAATTCAAGCACTCGAACTCGGCATTCCTTGCAAAACACGTCACAATGAGGTAGCCCCTAATCAGTTTGAGTTGGCACCTATCTTTGAAGAGTGTAACTTGGCTGTAGACCATAACATGCTCATCATGTCGTTGATGCGCAAAATTGCTCGCAAGCACGGTTTCCGTTGTTTGCTCCACGAAAAGCCCTTTGCAGGCATCAATGGTTCGGGTAAGCACGAAAACTGGAGTCTTACGACCGACACAGGTGCTTTGCTCCACGCACCAGGTAAAACGCCTGAGGACAACTTGCGCTTCCTCGTGTTTATTGTTGAAACCCTTATGGGTGTATACAAGCACAATGGTTTGCTCAAGGCCTCTATTATGAGTGCTACAAACTCACACCGTTTGGGCGCTAACGAGGCACCTCCTGCAATTATCTCAAGCTTCTTGGGTAAGCAACTCAGCGAATTCTTTGAGAAGGTAGAAAATTCAACCAACGACGAACTCTTTACGCTCGAGGGTAAGCATGGTGTGCAGCTCGACATTCCTCAGATTCCTGAGTTGATGGTAGATAACACCGACCGTAACCGCACCAGTCCCTTTGCCTTTACAGGTAACCGTTTTGAGTTCCGTGCCGTAGGTTCTATAGCAAACTGTGCCAGCGCCATGATTGTGTTGAACACTGCTGTGGCTGAGGCTTTGGTTGACTTTAAGACACGTGTGGATGCTTTAATGGCGAAGGGTGAAGGCAAAATTACTGCGATTCTTGAGGTGCTCCGCGAGGATATTAAGGTTTGCAAGCCCATTCACTTCGATGGCAATGGTTATAGCGAAGAGTGGAAGGAAGAGGCAAAGCGTCGTGGACTCGATTGCGAAACTTCATGTCCGGTAATCTTCGACCGCTACCTTGACGATGCTTCTATCAAGATGTTTGAAAGCTTGAACGTAATGACCAAGCCCGAACTCGAGGCACGCAACGAAATTAAATGGGAAACCTACCAAAAGAAGATTCAGATTGAAGCCCGTGTGCTCGGCGACCTCTGCATGAACCACATTATCCCTGTGGCTACGAAGTATCAAAGCGAATTGGTTGACAATGTACACAAAATTCAAGAAGCTTTTGCCGATCCTGCCACAGTGAAGCGTCTCACTGCTTACAACATCGACTTGATTGAGAAAATCAACAAGCACGTAAGTTTTGTAGCAGAGAACGTAGAAGCTATGGTTGAGAAGCGCAAGGTAGTAAATAAGATTGAGGACATTCGTACTTTGGCTGTGGCTTATCACGACGAAATTGCTCCTTACTTCGACACAATTCGTTACCACATTGACAAACTCGAACTCATTGTAGAGGACGAAATGTGGACGCTTCCTAAATATCGCGAATTGCTCTTTATTCGCTAATATTTAATCCTCTTTATTTTTTATTTAAGGGTGGTTCTAAAAATTACGACTTTTAGAACCACCCTTTTGTATTTTCCACATCAAAACATCGTATTTCGTCGAAATTATGTGTAAATTTGCCATCATTCATCCAACAGAAAAAAACAAAATGAATATACGTAGGCATTTAGTCTTTTTGATGGCGTTATTTTGTGTGTGGTCAATGCATGCGCAAACCGTCTATCAGCAATACATAGAACGCTATGCGCCAATGGCTCAAGACCAAATGAAACGCTATGGCATTCCCGCCAGTATTACCTTGGCACAAGGGCTGCTTGAGAGTGGGGCAGGGAAGAGTCGGTTGGCACGTGAGGCAAATAACCACTTTGGCATAAAGGTGGGTATGAATTGGACGGGCCCTTACATGATAATGGCTGACGATAGACCCGACGACAAGTTTAGAGTGTATAACACCGTGTCTGAAAGTTACGAAGACCATTCTGTGTTTTTGCGTAATGGCCGTCGTTATGCTTTTTTGTTCGACCTTAGTGCGAGCGATTATAAAGGTTGGGCACACGGACTGAAACGCGCAGGATATGCCACCAGTCCTACTTATGCACAGTCGCTTATTAGCATGATTGAGCGTTTTAATCTTCACGAATACGATAAAAAGAAACGCCATCGTCGTGAAGACAAAATTGAGCATAAGGCACAAATAGAATATAAGACCTTTGCCGATGGACGACCTATACGTCGTTGCAATGGACAATTCTATGTGATAGCTCGCGAAGGAGACACTTATGCCTCGGTGGCTCGTGCCGTGAAGCAGAAAGAAGACAAGTTGCGCAAATATAACGATGTAGATGCCAAACGCCAACTCTCTGCAGGCGATGTGGTTTATTTAGGCAAGAAACGCAAAAAAGCAGACCCAGGCATGAAACGTCGTTATCACGTAATGGAAGCAGGTGAGAGTCTTTATAGCATTTCACAACGCTTTGGCATTCGCCTGAGTTCACTTTGTAAGATGAATCCCATTTCGAACAACTACCACTTTAAGGTAGGCGACGAAATTAAGATTAAGTGATAAATCAGAGTCAACCTATCGTGATGGGGAAGCGTTTCGAATAAAGACGACTCCCCATCTTGTATGTAAAATATAACCTTTTTACATAGATATCATAATAGGGTGGTTCTAATAATTCTGATAAGTTGATTTGTGCTCTATCGTGTGTGTATTTTTTCTTTGAGAATATGGACTGCGGTTCGGCTAAGATTACAAGCAAGCTTGCATCTTCGCTCTCGCCTTGCACCATATTTGTTAGTGAACGAAGGAGCATAGCGGGCTATGTGACTGAGCGAACTGACAAAAAGACACATACGAGAGGGGGCAAAGCAACTATCAGAATTTTAGAATATTAAAATCAGAATTTTTAGAACCACCCACAAGCTTAATCTCAGTAAATGAAACGAATACTTACCTTATTTTTGCTTGCCATGATGTTACTGCCTATGGCGGTGGCACAGCAAGTTATGCCTAAACGCGAATTTCGCGGGGCATGGATTCAAATAATCAACGGACAGTTTCAAGGCATGAGTCGCGACCAAATGCAGGCAAACCTTACCCACCAACTCGATGTGTTAAAAAAGTGTGGGGTAAATGCTATCATTTTTCAGGTGCGTGGCGAAGCCGATGCTTTGTATGCCTCTCCGTATGAGCCTTGGAGCCGTTTTCTCACAGGCAAACAGGGCACACCCCCTAACCCCTATTGGGACCCCTTGGCATGGATGGTAAACGAGTGTCACAAACGTGGCATGGAGTTGCATGCTTGGATCAATCCATTTCGCGCCAAAACCAAAACTACCAAAGAACTTTCTGTAACGCACCCTTATGTGAAGCACCCTGAACGCTTCTTTGAGTATGATGGATTGTATCTTTTCGACCCAGGATTAGACGTAAACCGCGATTACATCTGCAAAGTGGCAGCCGACATTGTGCGCCGTTACGACGTAGATGGTCTGCACATGGACGACTATTTCTACCCCTACCCTGTGGCAGGCGTATCGATTCCCGATGAGCGCACTTACGAAACGCACAAGAATGGTATTAACAACATCGATGATTGGCGTCGTTACAATGTGAATCTCTTTATCAAGGCCATGCACGATAGCATCCGTGCCGTGAAGCCGTGGGTGAAATTTGGCGTAAGTCCGTTTGGCATTTACCACAATGCCAAAGAGGGTTCTAACTTGCCAGGTTCTAAAACAAATGGTTTGCAAAACTACGACAACCTCTACGCCGACGTGCTTTATTGGATTAACCAAGGATGGGTGGACTATAACATTCCACAGATTTATTGGGAAATCGGACACAAGGCTGCCGACTACGATGAACTTATTAAGTGGTGGAGCAGATTTGCTGGGGGACGTCCACTCTTTATTGGACAAGACGTGGAACGCACCGTGCGTGCTGCCGACTTGAAGAATCCGCAGATTAACCAAATGAACGAGAAGTTCCGTCTGCAACGCTCTTTACGGGGCATTCAGGGCAGTTGCCTTTGGTATTCTGCAGCCGTAGTACGCAACGAGGGCAACTATGCCACCGCCTTGCAACAAGTTTATCATCGCACCCCTGCCTTGCAACCGCTCTTCCCCTTCCTCGACAATAAGGCGCCCGGTAAACCTACAAAGCTTAAAGCTCAATGGATGCCTAATGGCTACTACTTGTTCTGGAAGGCACCTAAAGATTCTAAAGAAATGGACAAGGCGCGTAACTACGTGATATACCGTTTCAAAAAAGGCGAACGCATCGACTTGTTCAACCCCGAACACATCGTTGACATCACATCCAACACTTGCTACCGCTTGCCCTATGCGGGTGGAAAAAACAAGTATGTGTATGTGGTCACTGCGCTCGACCGTTTGCAAAACGAATCGAAGGCTGCAAAACGCAAGATTAAGTTATAATTTTTCCTGAAGTTTGAAGAAGGTTTTTTAAGAAATAGAGGAAGTTATTTCAAGAATTAAAGGAAGTTAGAAGAATTGTTACACAGCAAAGTATTTGCAAAACTACCATTCCTCTAACTTCCTCTTACTTCTCCCTAACTTCCCCTAACTCCTTCTAACCTCCTTCTAACTTCCTCTCAAAATTTCCCCGATGAAAGTACTTAAATTTGGTGGTTCATCTGTTGGCACAGCCGAGTCCATCCAATTCGTAAAAAATATAGTTGAGCGAGCAGGTTCGCCCACCATTGTGGTGGTGTCGGCACTGGGCGGAGTTACCGACCAACTGCTTGCCCTCACCCGCCTTGCCGCAAAAGGCGACGAAACCTATGTGGCACAACTCAACGAGTTGGTAGCACGACATCACGACTTAATAAACCAAGTTATCGATGCCGATAAACGTCCCCAACTCCTTCAGCGCGTCAACGCACTGCTCGACGAACTACGAAGTATTCTGCATGGTGTATGCCTCATTCAAGACCTTACCCCAAAAACGTCTGACGCGATTGTGGCATACGGCGAACGCATCTCGTCTGAAATCGTTGCGCAACTCATTACGGGAGCTACGCACTACGACTCACGAAAATTCATTAAAACCGAACATAAGGCTGACAAGCACTTGGTGGACTTTAATGCCACGAACGTCTTAGTAAAGCAAACCTTTGCCTCGTTCAACAAGGGCATTGCCGTGATGGGCGGTTTCATTGCCAAAGATGTTGAAACGGGCATTACCACCAACCTCGGACGTGGTGGTTCTGACTATACCGCTGCCATTCTTGCTGCAGCTCTCAACGCCGAAGCTTTAGAGATTTGGACCGACGTAGATGGTTTTATGACTGCCGACCCACGCATCATTCCTGGTGCCTTCACTATCGACGAACTGTCGTATGCCGAAGCCATGGAACTCTGCAATTTCGGTGCCAAGGTGGTTTATCCCCCTACCATCTACCCCGTTTGCCAAAAAAACATTCCAATATATGTAAAAAACACCTTCCGTCCTGAAGGTAAATATAGCGTAATACGTCGCGACGCAGCTCCTAGTGGACGCCCCATTCGTGGCATCTCGTCTGTGAGCGACACTTGCACCGTTACCGTGAGCGGTCCTGCCATGGTGGGTGTCATTGGTGTGAACCGTCGCATCTTTACGGCATTGGGCAATGGGGGTATTAGCGTGTTTATGGTAGCGCAAAACTCATCAGAGACCAGTACCACCCTTTGCGTCACACCGCAAGACGCACAACGTGCTTGTGCACTGCTCGACGAGGAATTTGCTGCCGAGATTGCCGATGGCGCTATGAATCCTGCAACCTTGGTTACAGGACTTTCGAGCGTGGCTGTTGTGGGCGAACGCATGCGCCACATGCCAGGCATCGCGGGTCAACTATTCAGTGTGCTCGGTCGCAATGGTATCAGCATCAATGCAACAGCTATGGGTGGACAAGAAATGAACCTTTCGTTTGTTGTAGACCGTAGCCAACTGCGCAAAACCATCAACGTGCTTCACGACAGTTTCTTTTTGAGCGAACACGAAGAACTCAACCTTTTTATTTGTGGCACAGGAACTGTAGGTGGCAGTTTGCTCGAACAAATTGCTGCACAGCGTGAAAAACTCTTCCGCGAGCGAGGACTTAAACTCAACATTGTGGGCGTAAGTGGTCGTAGCCATGCTGCTTATTGCGCCGATGGCATTGACCCTGCTCACTATCACGAAGCCATGCAGCAAGGGGGCGACGGAGGTGTAGAACGCATGATGCACGAAATTGAGGAGATGAACATCTTCAACTCGGTGTTTGTGGATTGCACTGCGAGCCCCGAAGTGGCAAAGCTTTATAAACGCTTGTTGCAGCACAATGTGAACATTGTTGCAGCCAACAAAATTGCAGCATCATCGGCATACGATAGTTATCAAGAACTCAAACATACGGCTCGCGAAAAGGGTGTAAAATTCTTGTTCGAAACCAATGTGGGTGCAGGATTACCCATCATCAGCACCATCAACGATCTTCGTGGTTCGGGCGACCGTGTGCTAAAAATAGAGGCTGTGCTGAGTGGCACGCTAAACTATGTATTCAATACTCTCTCAGCTGAAATTCCTTTGAGCAAAGCCGTAAAAATGGCTCAAGAGAATGGATATAGCGAACCCGACCCACGCATCGACCTTTCGGGCAAGGATGTGATTCGCAAACTCGTTATTTTGGCACGCGAGAGTGGTTACCGTCTTGAGGTAGACGAGGTGGAACGCAATCTCTTTATTCCCAATGAACTCTTTGAAGGTTCACTCGATAATTTTTGGGAACAGCTCCCCTCACTCGATGCCCAGTTTGAAGCTGAACGTCAACGATTGGCGCGCGAAAACAAACGATGGCGTTTTGTGGCAGAATGGGCTAACGGTAAAGGCAGTGTAGGCTTGCGTGAAATATCGCAAGGCCATCCACTCTACGACCTCGAAGGTTCTAACAATATCATTTTGTTGACCACTGAGCGCTACCACGAATATCCCATGCTCATCAAGGGGTATGGCGCAGGTGCTGCTGTCACCGCAGCCGGTGTCTTTGCCGACATTATGCGTGTGGCAAATGTATAAGGTTGGTTCTGAGGTACAGCTGATAATGCACGCCCTGAAAGGGCAACAGCACATAGCCCAGGGCAAGCGAAGCGACACCCTGGGTCAAAGCACGTTCGTTAGTGACGCCC
>OIZP01001186.1_pt1 | contig 13942 bp, 6 predicted proteins | sample 1588531 | NCBI WGS metagenome assembly OIZP01 (sample SAMN03283283) | human gut metagenome | biome: human-associated habitat; material: feces | host: Homo sapiens | place: Peru | collected 2012 | reverse complement strand
GCCAGGTGGTGATATTGCCGTTGATATCAGCATTCTGGTTCCATATCCAGGTTCCGCCATCCATCTGTACCTTGGTGTTGCCAAGGATGTTGGCAAAGGTAGCGTTGTTTGTGTCCTTTTCTCCGAGTACTTCTTCGGTATCCTGATTTTCTTCAGAGATTCCTATATCACCATAGCCGCCACCGAAGACGTCACGACCCAGCATACCGCCCTCGATATGAACCAGGGTGTTGCCGTCTACCGTACCGTAGGCACAACCGCCATAGATGTTGTACCAAACGTATGGCACGGTATTGCCGTAATAATCGAGTGCAATGGAATTGATGGACATAGCCGCCGTGTTAGCTACGTGAACGATGGTGTTACCGTTGATGCGACCCACCTGTTCATAATGGTCAGCCGCTTCTCTGCGAAGACCCTTGCCGCCGCCGTAAACGGAACCGAAGATGTCGCCGCCGATGATATTCACCCAGGTGCGATAGTTATCTACTGTGTATGATGAATTGATTTCATCATCATTGATGATATCGCCTGTTTCTTTATTCAAGTTGGAAGAGCTTATTGGCTTTATGCTGTAATCCGGAGTATAATCTTTAGGTCCTACATTCGCCATATCTCCACCGCCATAAACCTTACCATAGATTTTGGCATCGTCAGAAATCTCAACTATGGTTTTGCCGATGACACGAGCCACGTTGGTGAAGTGGGTGCCATTAGGAGTCTTTGGCGCAACTCCTGCACCGCCGCCGAATACATCGCCATAGATATTTCCGCCTCGTACATAAACTTCTGTATGTGAACTTTTAGAGCCATTACCAACTTGTCCCGTTGTGTTGTCTTTAGCCTTGTAAGGATTACCGAATCCGCCACCATATACTCGGTGCAGGAAGGTGTTTCCATCTACGGTTACCTTGGAGGTATGGGTTACGGTGCCGGCATATCCGCCACCCAATACACCCAGGATGGTGAAGTTAGGAATACCCTTGGAGTTGTCGAAGACAGGGATGGTTGTCTTGTTGTCATTTCTGCGGTTGCGGGGACGAGCCATCTGTTCGGTATCGTCATCCACCTCAGCATCATAGTTGCCATATTCTCCTTCCACATTCACCGTCACATCGGTATTGGCTACGTTGGTGTATTCGCCATATCCTCCACCGAATACAGAGAAGTGAGGGTAGTTGTTGTCATTATATGATTTCTTCCATTCTTCTGTTTTCAGAAGGTCGAATGGAGTCATACCCTTCAGTACCTCTACTACGGCTCTGCCTTCAACATTGCAGGCAAGATTACCGCCACCATAGATATTATGCGGATTCAGGAAATGAGGATCGCCGTCTGGCTTATCGCTGCCATAGAAAAGAGTATCGTTTTCTTCGTCCCATTCAATGATACCTTTCTTTTCATCCCATATTTTGTTCCAGATGACATTGATGGAGAAACTGTCTTTTGGCTTTCCTTCATCGCCTTCTTTCTGTTCGCCGAAGTCGTGTGCCAGGTTTACGTAGGTATTGCCTTTAACGTTGGCATAGGTGAAGGTGAGGTCTGTTTTGTCCTTATCAGTGATATTATCTTTTCCATTCTTATCTGTGATATTACCCTTTCCACCACCGAATATCTGTCCGGCAAAGTGAGCGGCATAGATGTTGACATTGGTGCTGCCCTGTACCTGTGCCAGACTTCCACCGCCATAGATATCGCCATAGATTTTAGGTGCTATTAGGGTGCTACCGGTAAAGATAACGTTGGTATTACCCTTTACCAGACCTACAGAATCAGGAGTCTGGGTGTAGCCGTCGTTTTCCTGATAAGTAAGATTTGTAGGGCGTTTCGCACGTCCGTTACCACCTGCGAAGACAGAGCCACGGATGTCAGCGCCATCTCCGATAACCACGTTGGTAGCATAATCTTCATTCTTGCTTTGATATTCTACCACCGCCATATCGCCACCTCCATAGATGTCCTTATAGAATCTACCGCCATTGATGGTGACGTTGGACTTGCCGTAGATGCGAGCCATATTCCAAAGGGTAGAGATGGTTTTGGTGTCAGTTGTATTTTTGGGAACATACAATTTTGCATCTGCCACACCATAACCGCCACCGAAGATAGGGCAATGGAAGATTCCGCCGGAGATATTGAGTTTTACATTGCCATAGGTCTGACCAAGGGAAGTATAGTCGCTGGCATTACCACTATATGGGTTGTAAGAATAATATCGGTCGGTTCCACGTCCACCTGCAAAGATACCATTCTCGCAATAGAAGGTACCACCATTGATGGTCAGTGAAACAGCAGCATCCTTGGTGTTGCCATATACATTACCACCCGTTTTACTAGGAGTGCCGTAATTGGTCCACAATCCCGGACTCATATATCCGCTACCTCCGGCATAGATACCGTCAATCTTCTCTGCTTCAGAACCGAAGACACCACCATTGATGATGATCTTGGTGTTGGTCTCTAGTGGATTCACAACGGCTTCTTTATGCTCGTCAGCATTATAGCATGTATAGCTAATCAAGTTATTCTTTGCTATATCATACGGACCGTAAAGCATCACGTCTTTGTCGGTGTTCCAATATGCGATTCTTTCATCAGGAGTATGGTGAGTATCAGTTCCGATACCATTCATACCACCTGCTCCTGCACCAAAGATACCGCAGAGGATTTTGTCTTTCTCAGTGTTGCCTTCAGGTAGAATCTTGAAGGTTCCGCCGTTGATGGTGATGGTACTGTAGCCATAGAATGGGTTGTTGATTTTTACATCTCTCGTATGTCCACGTCCCATGCTACCGCCATAAAGTTCGGTAACGATGACGCGTTCGTTATCATCCTTGAAATCATCGATGTTCTTATATGCAGATTTGGCTGGGTCGAGCAGAATATTGGCTCTACCCATAAATGTATTCAATGGAACATTATATTCCTCGCCTTCGTAGTTCAGGGTGAATTCGCTCTGTGCTCCCAGGGTTCCGTTTACGATACGAGCCACCTTACCACTCTTGATAATGATGTCCGCATCGGCATACATCGCCCCCTCGTGGTTTCCGGCTAGTATGATACCGGCATCATAGTCGTTGGTTCTTTCTACACCACCAATGATTCTCTTCTCGTTGTTGGCATCGTTCCATTTTCTGTCGATATCCATGGTGATGGTACATTTGATAGGCTGGGTTGGGGTTCCCATCACACCATTCAGCTGTACTCCGTTATCTTGGATGATAGTCTGTCGACCTCCCACACAGATAGCAGAATAGAAGCCCGACTTGATGGTGATGCTGAAACCCTCTTTACCATGAGGCATGGAACGGTTGAAGGCTGCAATGCTGTCTTTATTGTTCAGAGGATAGAACCTGCCGTCGTTGCTGAAACCGCCGAAAATCTGCATAGGGGTGGTTACGGCACCATCGATGGTACCGTAGTTGGTAGAGTTCTGGTTGAAGCCCGTCATCTTGATACCTTCGCCCATTTCTAGGTTGTTGTATTGGCAGAAGATGTTCTTGTATGCTTCGCCTCCTCCGTTGTTGAAGGTGACATGCTCAAAGCGGGTATCTCCCCAAAGAGGTAAACCTTTATCAAGACTGGTTATCTCGATGCAGGCTTCTGTATATTCCGTCTGATTATACTTTCCGGTAATGGTAACGTTTTTGAAAAGTGGAGATTTCTGTGCTTCGCTCCACATCTTTCCAGTAAGAATTAGCTTTCCGATGTTATTTTGGGTGATGTTGAAGCCGTATATCTGGTCGTTGGTTACTTCCTTGCTGCTCTTGCCCATCAGCACGATGACGTTCTCATCCCATGAAGCCTTGTCAGAGAGCTTGCTGTAGGCTCCCTTCCAGGTACGCATAGGTTTATCTGGCGAATAACCCCATTCTGGATTCTTGATATTATTGTCTTCTTTATCTTTTATATCAACAGTTTCTGATATTGTTTTACCAGATGCTATTTTGGCTGGCATCAGATAAACCACTGTTGTGGCATTCACCGGTTTGCTGAAAATATAATCGGGAGAAATTTCTACCGTGACGGAGCACCAGAATTTATCATTGTGGGTGGCTTCTGTTGGACGGGTATAGCTGGCTTTTGTTTCTCCAGCTAGCGCACTTTCTCCCTTATACCACTGGTATGAAATCTTTAGTCCCAATTTATCATTGGTGTATTTCTCCTCCGTATCATTTGTTACATTGACGGTATATGTAATGCCGTTTGTGGAATTTGTAGAAGTAGAAAGAGATGCCCCTACATGAATTGCTTTTACCAAAACTGTATTGGTTCTAGAACTGCCATCTGTGGCATATACATACTGGTCGTATTCCTTGCGTGGCAAGATGAAAGGATTGCAGGCTTCTGCTGTATTCGCCTTCTTCCAGGTAGCATTATCATCCGATACATACCAATCGTAGATGCCTGAAGAAATGGTTCCGTTTTCTGTAACTACTGTGAGTGTATCTTTTGTTCCTCGTTCGTATTTTATCTTGATGGAATTGAAAGAAAACTGCTTATTGGAATTTGAATAAGCCCAGGTCTTCATGCCATCCATTTCTTTGATAAATTCATTGTTCTGCTCAGCAAAAGTGCTACCGAAGGTTTTGTTGGTAGTCTGGTTTACGGCATCGATTTCCTTTTCTGAACCAATGTTGAAATCATTTGATCCTGATAATATGTTTTCCGGGGTATAATACCATGTATTCTCTACCTTACTTACAAAGTTTTGATTGGTAGCGATGAACGCCATAACCGTACCTCGATAACATTTCTTGGTATCAGAATTGGTTTTCATCTGAGGTCCGTGAATGTAGATATTCCTTGGCAGGATGGCATAACCGGTATTCTGCAATTTACTAGCTGCACCAAATCCTCCGGAAATGGTTACCTGTCCTGCGGTTGAGAGCGTAGCTTGGGTATGCATGTTCATCTCTGTATTGGCAGAGATATTGTATATTCTTAAAGAGACATCGTTGCCCATATATCCTACAACTCCACCCACTCGATATTTATTGCTGGTTTTGTAGGCTTCTCCATGGTCGGTTACCTTACTGTTGCGGATGATGATGTTGCCGATTTCTGCATTTTGAGTCATATCGGCAGCAAGAATACCCAGTTTGATAACCGAACTTCCTACAGGTACATAATCTTTTTTCTTTTCGATACATGCATTTTCGATGAGCAGGTTGGTAACGGATGCATAGCCTGCTTCGTTATTACCCTTACCGTTCAGTCTTGAAAAGAGACCCCATGAAGCCTCCTTGCCGCTGACGTTGGTCCATTGTATCAGCATATTCCTGATGGCATGTCCGTCACCGTTGAATTTTCCGGCAAAAAAGTGTTGGGTAGTTGTATTCCAGGTTCCGATAGGCATCCAGATACCTTTGCTCAGGTCGATGTCCTCGGATAGTTTGAAATAGGTTCCTGATAATACCTGCGTTTCGTTTCCGTTGGTCACATCATGTGCCAGCTTCGCCAGTTCCAGGTCTGTGCTGATGATGTAAGGATCTTCTTTCGTACCATGTCCTTTAAAATCTTCTTCGGAATAGAATTTCACTTTGGTATTGTTCACGCCGTTGTATTCCTTACCGTAAACTTTTGGTTCTACTTCGAAGCTGAGGCTTTGGGATGTCTGATTGGCATCGGTATAGGTTACCTCTACCGTGTCGGTCTTCTGACTCATCTCCAGGGTAAGGGTTCTTTTATCGTTTGTGATACCTTCGGTTATCTCCTTACCGCCCACTTTCCAGGTACAGTTGCTGTTTCCCTCTGGTAGGGTAAACGAGATGGTTCCTTTTTCGAAGTCACAATCTTCCTTTATGTCTTTCTTTTCCAAGGCTTGTGCCCAAGTTGTTTGTATGCTCATTACCAGAAGAGTAAGGAGCAGTATCATGTTTTTGCGTATTTGTCGTATCTTAGTTGTTTTCATCTTTCTTTTCTTACAAATCTTACTTGTATTTTCTTGCAATTCTACTTGTCAATCAATAAAAATCCACTCCAGGCATCCTGATCTGCCAGCACATAGAGAAAGCGGGGCTGGATAAGAATGTTGATTGGATATATGGTTGCCGTACTCTCGGGTTTGAGGGTACTGAAATATTGCTGGTTAAGGATAATGGTTGATGTCACGTCCTTTCGGGTTGTTATCTCCTTTTTGTTCTCATCTTCCATCGTTACATCATAGGTGACGGCTATTGTCGGTACGAATAATGTGGTAGATGGAGCATAAAAGGTGGCACCCCAACGGCGAAAATTGGTATCATTGAGGTTGAGGGTTTCGTCATCTTTTGGCGATGCTGGGTTTTTTGCATCTTTATCTTTAGCAAGTGCTATCCCAGTGGTAGCATCAAATACTGTTGTCTGCAGGTCTGTCCATTTGATAGGTTCTGCCGTCCAGCTGTTTCCTTTGAAGGTATAGCTGCGTAAGAGGGTTCCCCCGGTTGGCAATGTACCGTATATCTTTACGCCTTTGATGCGGAAGTGGCGGAGCTTGTTCATTCTTGTATCCAACTGGAAGTTGAGATAATAGCCCGTCATGGTCTGGTCGAACTTCATTTCTACCACCCGTTCAAAGGTCTTTTCTGTTCCTGCGGCTGCGGTTCCTTCCTTATGTTCCGGTAGGGCACAGATGATAGGTGCCTGCTTTAGGTCGAAGAGGATAGGAGAAGCCTTGTCGTTGAGCTGCGGTATGGTATAAGGGATGCTGAGCACATAGGTGCTTTCAGAAGTTGATGACTTCGTCAGACTGGCTTGCTTATTCTGCGGCATATATCCGAAGAAATCGAAGTTGTTGCTCTTAAAGTCATCCCATTTTCTTTCAGGATTCGTCTTCCAGTTGCCACTTTGTGTATCATATTCAACTGTTTCGTTGTTGAAGATGGCTTGATTTGTGCCTTCTGCCGATGCGAAATTATGATCGGGGAGGTTATAATAACCGAAAACGCCCAGTGTATGAGGATGTCTGCTAGCATCATATCCTTCATATTCCTGGGCACGTGTTTGGGTCTTTTGCGTCTTTACGGCAAAAGTGATATAGTCATAACTGTCGGCATGTTGTATCGGCAAGTCGCTGCTCTCACAGGCGTTCATGCCTATGAGAACCGTTGTCAGTAGTGTAATGTATTGTTTTTTCTTCATATTTGGTTTGCGTTACCATCCTCCGGTACCGCCTGTATTCTGTATAGGAGCCGATTCTTTCCATTTCTCCACCTGCAGATTGCTGAAGGAGATGACCGTACCGGCTTCTGTTATTTTAAAGATGTATGTATATTGGTAGCCTGCCTTCCATTGCATATATTCTGCCGGAATGGTAGCTGTAGATTTCTTTCCGTCTATAGTGGCGCTGATGATGTAAGCGCCCTGCGGTTTGTTACTGTCTCCCAATGGTGGAACGTAATACCATTTCTTTCTTTCTGTAGCCTGATGATTCAAATCTGCATCTTCCTCGTAAGGAATGGTGAATTTGATGGGCTCAGTTCCTGTTTCTGTAGTTTCCCATTTATAGGTAGCTTTGGTTCCTGTTCCTGTAATAGGGTAGCTGACGATGATCTTTCCCTTTGTAGGTGAATGTTCATCGTTTATATTTTTGAAAACAATATCGGTGATAGAGATTTTGGTATCTTTCAGATAATTGAATTTGAATCTTACCTTTGTGATAATAGGAGCAAAGGTGAGTTTTACGCATGCCCCGTATTTCCTGTTTTCGAAGTTCTGGTTGTCTGACAGCCAGAGGTCTGAGATATATGGGGTGGTAACGGTGGTGGCATCCTCTTTATATTCGAAAGGGATAGTGAAGGATGCTTGTGTTGCTGTGGAACCTTCTATTGTTGTAGGTTTCGAGAAAGATGGGGCTGAACTGTTAACGGCTGCTGTCGGGATGCTATAGGCAAAGAAGCGGTAGCTGGTAGCAGAATAGTCCCAGTATTTGATAGTTTGATTAGCAATACCAACGTATTCCCAATCGGCAGTATTGCTGGAGGTTGTGTTAGCGGTTTGTTGTGTCCAGTTGACGGTATATCCATCCATTACGTTTTGGGACTGGTCGAATCCGCTGGTGTAATCTCCTCCTGTGGTTTTATATCCCCATACTTTGAAGGTTTTGGAAATAGTTTCCAGTCCTGTTTCTTCATTAGCACGGGTAGTTGGTGCATCTTGCCATGTTCCGCTATTTCCTCCGAAAGAGATACTTACTCCCTTCGGTTCTTCCGGTTGAATAGGCACATCCGGTTCTTCCTGCCCAGATCCAGCGCAGGAAAAAAGACATAGAGCCATGAATGGTATGGTCAGGATGCGATATAATTTCATTTTCTTCTTGCTTTTTATCATAGGAGCCGGGCAGGGAACATTCAACCCCGTCCGGCCTTAATAGTATTGTCTTTTGCTCCCAGGTTTAAGAGGGCAAAAAGTATGTTCTTACTTAACGATAATTACCTTATAGTACTTGGTGTTCTTGTTCTTTGTATCAGTGAACTCGAATACGTATATGCCAGCTGCCTCTGGTGTGAACTTAGCGAAGTTACCCTTAATTGCGTTACCATCTACTGCATCATCAGCAGCGATTTCTTGAACAATCTTAAGACCATTAGCTGGTGTTACAATCAATTGGTTATTATCATCAACTGAAAGAACTCTTTCATCAGTTGTAGCGGTAGGAGTTCCCTTTGATAAGCAAAGAGCTACAGTAGCCTCAGTAATGTTCTTCTCATAAGAACCGGTACCTGTTGCTGTATAGAGTTTAACGTTTGTTGGTGTTTTATCCTCTTCATTTCCACTATTAATATGGAGGTCTGTAGTGTTATTTACAGATACATAGATGTTATCCTTTGTCTTATACTCATTTTTGATTTCACCCTTAGCATAAGTTGTAATAGAGTTATCTGCAACTGTAGTGATTGTCTCCTGCTTGCCAGTCTCTGTCTCTGTTACGATTGCATCGAATGTGATTGGATAGAGACCTGCTGTAGAACCGCCTGTTGAACCATTGGTCTTATCAGAAATCTTAAAGATGTATGTATAAGCGTAGTTAGGTTCCCAGTATGTGTATTTTCCAGGAACTACAGCTGTAGCACCTGTAACCTTGATTTCTTCGCCAGAGCCATCGATAGACTCTAGAGTATAATCTACCTTAAGAGTAAGGTCACCTACTTCAGCAGGAATAACAACTTCATATTTGTTATTACCATCTTTTGGAGTTGAGAAAGTTGTGATGTCTCTTCCTATGAATCCAGATTCTGTTAGCTCATTTTTTTCTTTATTTACAGTAGAAAGAGTTTCGAATTGAATAAATGAAGAATTTTCGCTTCCTTCTGCTTCTTTAAATTTTACATGTGCTTTGTTATAATCAGATTCTGTATCTGTTTCTGTTGGGAATGTAACGGTGACAGTACCATTTCCTGCAGGAATTTTCTTGTCTGTAGCATAAAGGGTAGGCTTATTATCTGTAGCTTTAGTGTTATCAGCTGAATAGAACTTAACATCCTTTACAGAATATCCTGGAATGGTCTCATAGATACCCATTGTTACCTTTGTTGAAAGGGAACGGAAGTTGAACTGTACATCGTCTTTGTAGGCAACAAGTAAGTTGTTCTTCTTTGTTGCAACTGTAGGCTTAGCAGTTATGCGGTCTGCAATGAAGCATTTAGCCAAATCATTAACAGCTCCGGTTAGAGTATACAAAAGTTTAGGAGTTGTTGTTACTGCTGTTGCCTTAACATTACCTTCTTCTTCTCCTTGTGTTGCTTTACCAAAAGAGAAAGCTACGAAATCATACTGTGAAGCAGAATAATCCCAATATTTAATAGTTTGGTCCTTATCTCCTGGCAATTTGCTCAAAGAGTTAGCCTTCTGACCAACGTATTCCCAACCGCATGTATTTGACTCTGTCTTGCCTGCCTGGTTGTTCCAATGGATGGTGTAGTGGTCAAATACGGTAGTAGTATTATCTTGAGCCGTTTTGTAACCAAATACTACATAGTTATTATTAAGAGCTTCAGCCGCCTTTTCTGCTTTCAAGGTTCCACGAGTAATTTTACCAGTACCACCATCGAAATTAATAGCGGAAGTATTTGACTGTACATTTCCTGTGGTATCACCGAGAAAATCATCGCTTGAGCAGCTTGCAAGGGTCAATGCAGAAGCTGCTAAAAAAATATATTTTTTCATATACATATAAGTTTGTAAATTGATAATGTTAAAAACTAATTCTTTAATTCTAATGTTTCTTTTTTCTTGTTTATTATATTATTTGATTAATAATCATCATTTACATATCAAACTCCCATTGCTTCTCTTCGAAATCCTTGACTACGGCATCAAAACCGGAGCCACCGGGACGAACAGGAACAGGGACTTTCGTCATGTCTAAATCTATCGTAATAACACCACCACGGAAAAGACGACGAACCTGGTCGGTTACATCAAAGACCAATGTGGAGTCCTTACCATTATAAAACTGCATCTTTACATCCAAGTAATGTCGGTTGTTAAGGTCGGCATCTCTTACTTTAGATAAAGATTCAATATATGAACGGGTGTCTAAACGGCTGGGATTTAACTTCGGCATACCGAAGGTCAAGACCCTGCCTCCAATGATATCCACCTTCTCTCCATCCTTCATTTGCTGGTCAAACTTCATTCTCATATTATAGTTTACCGTGATGGCATCCCTTCCGGTAACACCGGTATTCAGATTCACGCTGCGTGCCATACCACTCAGGTTTCCGCTACCATCAATACCCGTTACGATGCGGGTATGCTGGCGGTTGTTGTGGAGGATAATCTGCGTAAGATAAATATAGGTAACAGGCTGAATCTGCATTTCCAGGTTCCTTACCCAGCAGTTGCGATTCTCATCAAACACAAACCCGTCAAGGTTACTGTTGATTTCAATACCCTTTTCATATCCCGCAAACAGTTCTTCCGGTTGATAGAAGGAGTTGCTGAATTGGGGAGCATTGTATTTGGAGGGAAACATCGTCTGTCCCGTATTTGCTGTTACATATTCGTAGGTGGAAGATTCATCAATGCGGACACTCTGAATACCATCCGCTGTCTGGATGTCGTTCCACGCCAGGATATCCCAGAAACCGAAGTCGTAATGGGCTGTCAGCTGGTTTGACTGGATCAGGTTCTTATAGGGTGCTTCGTGCGCACCATATTGCACATCCTGTGTGAAGTATCTTCTTATCTCGAAAATAGATGGTTCGGTATATCCGATTTTTCCGAAGAGTTTGTTGTCATCATCGTCCCATCCGTATTTCCATTCCGCCTCCCAATCGTATACCACATCATATTTGAATTCATAATCCCAGAGCACTTTCAGCTCCAGGTCTATCTTCGGCAGATCCATTGTTGTTTCCTTGCCGCCCTGATGCAGATAGAGATTCGGCTCACGTTCGCAGCCTGCAAGCAGCAGAACTGATGAAATGAAAAAGATAGCAGTAACCGTTCTGCAAACTCTGTGGCTTACAGAATCCTTGAGGAAAAATGTCAACTGCTTAAACTGAATCATTATTTACTTTCTATTACTTTTTCGGTAGAGGATATCGTAACTCAAACTCACCTCCAGTCGGGTTGGTCCCAACCACGTATAACGGTGCTGTCGCTTTTTGAAATCCTTGGCATCTCCATACCATTTGTAATAATATACCTGTTTGTCTTTATCTCCATCCACAGGGCATCGCCACTGGTATGGGTCGTAGTCGGTATTGAGGAATCCCGCCTGCAATCCGATGTCGAGTCGCCAGTGCTTGGAGCGGTCTAGCGGTATCGCCCAACCCAGTCCCAGTCCGGCTCCCCATCCTTCACCTTCCCATCCCCGTTTTTCGTCGAAGCATATATTATATAGGAACGCGTGCGCGTAAGCACTTACGAAGAAACCCCTGAAACCCGTTTCACCGCTTTGCAGGTAATACCGGGTGTGCAACTGGTAGTTGCGCAACTGGAAATATTTATGCTCTTTGTAGTTCTGCCACCAGGGACCCTCGAAACTGGCACCATAGGTGAAATGTCCGGACAGCGGATAATACTCAATAGCCACGTTGGGGATAGGGCAGAAGCGGTCGTAGCCCGGCATATAGGCGAAGTCGTAGAGCAGATTGGTCTTGATGCTCAGCAACTCACGGCGTTTCCTGCTGCTTTCAACCGGTTCCGGTAGCGGCATTTCCACATAGATGTTGGGCTTAGGAAACGGCAAGTCCGTATGGATAGGTTTTGCCTCGGGCAACCGGATGGTATCTGCGAGCCGTTCGTCTATCGGCATGATTCTGACGGCACGCAACTGGGGAAAATATTTCTTGAGCAGATGCTTCCAGATTTTTCCTCCTTCCAGCCGTTTCAGTTCCGCCTTCAGCCGGTCACCTTTTCCGTCATGTTTTCTGATGATGGCCTTTACTGTAGGCAGGTACTTGTCGTGCTCCATCTGCATCAGCGAGAGGAGGAGCGGATAATCTTCCGGCACCACATCATATCTGATGCGCTTGGTGTTGATACCATATCTGCCTAGCAAGGCATCCATGGAAGCCTTTCGGCTCCGGGCAAGTCGCACGTTGTTGGGAGTAGGACCTTCTGGTGACGCCGTAGCACGCCCAAGGATGATGCCCCTGTCTCCAAGTGCTTCCAGCTCAGGAATCAGAAAATTGTTAATCCAGTCTTTGTCACTCTCGCTGATATCAGTTCGGTTGACGACAAAGACTATAGGGCGCGAGTTTTTTATGAACGTACTGTCCGTTGTTTTCACCTGGGCAGATACATTCATCGTTGCGCATACCAAAAATGAGATTAAAACAATCTTTCCTTGCACTTTTGCCTTTTAACTAAATTAGTTTGGTTTATTCTATAATATATTCCAGGAAGGCCGAAGGTAGATAAGCAGTAGCCATGGTAAAGCCGCCTTCGACGATGATGGCAACCCGCTGCTGCCCCTGATACCGTGCCACTCTTCCTGTCAGTCCCTTAAACTTACCATCTATCACCCTGACCATCTGTCCTTCCTTGAACTTCTGTACCTCTTCTGGCACATAGAGGATATCTTCAGCTTCTGATTCACAGATAATCTTCAAACCCTCAATCTGTTTCTGGGGAACAATCAGAGGAGATTTCGTAATCCTTGCCCCTTCATGCATGTGTCGGTAATAGAAGCGGAGATATGGCAGATTTACATTATCATACACATAACTTTTGATTTCCTCTTCGGTACCGAAAGCAAAAAAGATGTTGGGCAGTCGGGATTCCGTTACAACCTTACGTTGTCCTCTTATTTCTTTCATTACATTGATGGTAGGGTAGAAAGCAGAAACGCCTTTTGCTACGAGATAGTCGTAGGCTTTCTTCTCTCTTCCGTAGGTAGTTCGGAGTGCATACCAGTTCTGTTGTTCATTAGAAATTTTTGTGATAGATTTTGTTTTCGCAGGCATACAATGGGTGGACACCCCTGTATCTGAGTTAGCCGCAAGAATCTTGTTTTTAACTTCGGGGAGGGCGCTGGAGGTAAGTCCAACGCAAGAACCATTATCTGCATGCTGAGTGCAGTTATCCTTCTTCATTGTAATCGCAAATGCTTTTATATATCAACCTATTCTAGACAGAACCCGGTTAGCGGATGCAAAGATACATCTTTTTTCTGTTATAATCTCTTAAACCTTGGAAAATATTCAATAGCTGCATTCTTTTTAACGTATTTTGGGTAAAAATATCTACTATTGTCCCTTAACTTCCTTCTAACTTCCCTAACTTCACTTAACTTCCCCACATGCGAAAGTTCAGTAAAGACAGATGAATCAGGCTGTTTTTTGAGTTTTTTTACTTAGAACGCAAATTAAACCATAAAAAAATGTGCTCTTTCAGAAAAAAGTGTTACCTTTGCAGCCGCTTAGAAGCATTTATATAAAATAACGTTATAACAAATTTATGAACTTTACACTATTTATCACCGTTTTGCTGACGGCTGTAACCTTGGTGG
>OIZP01001184.1_pt1 | contig 13951 bp, 20 predicted proteins | sample 1588531 | NCBI WGS metagenome assembly OIZP01 (sample SAMN03283283) | human gut metagenome | biome: human-associated habitat; material: feces | host: Homo sapiens | place: Peru | collected 2012 | reverse complement strand
GCATCCTGGGGCTGTATTCGGTCCCAAGGGTTTGGCTGTTCGCCAATTAAAGCGGCACGCGAGCTGGGTTCAGAACGTCGTGAGACAGTTCGGTCCCTATCTGTTGCGGGCGTAGGAGATTTGAAGGGAGCTGACCTTAGTACGAGAGGACCGGGTTGGACGTACCTCTGGTGTACCAGTTGTTCTGCCAAGGGCATGGCTGGGTAGCTACGTACGGACGAGATAAACGCTGAAGGCATCTAAGCGTGAAACTCTCCCTGAGATAAGATCTCCACTGAGGCTCGACGTAGACTATGTCGTTGATAGGTCAGAGGTGGAAGCACAGCAATGTGTGCAGCTGACTGATACTAATAAGCCGAAAGCTTGACCAAAGCGCAGGCTCAGTGAGTGTCTTAATAGTAATTGCGGAAGGAAAGGACAATGTTCAGTTTTCAGGGCGCATCGAAATAACAGGATCTGCGCCTTTAGCTCAGTTGGTAGAGCAACTGACTCTTAATCAGTGGGTCCCGGGTTCGAGTCCCTGAAGGCGCACCATGGCCCGTTGGTCAAGTGGTTAAGACAGAGGCCTCTCACGCCTTTAACATCGGTTCGAATCCGGTACGGGTCACCACTTCTTTTCTTCAAGAGAAGAATTCTCTTGACATTATGGCGCGAAAGCGCTATAATCCAAAGGTCACAGGCGAAAGCCTTTGACATAAAAGTGGCTTAAAGGCCACCACATAAGTTGGTTTTGATTGCAGCGAGGGTCCACCTGTTCCCATCCCGAACACAGAAGTTAAGCTCGCTTGCGCCGACAATACTTGCAGGGTGACTTGCCGGGAAGATAGGTAAAGCCAACACAAAGATTCCCCCTTAGCTCAGTCGGTAGAGCGACGGACTGTTAATCCGTGTGTCGTTGGTTCGAGTCCAACAGGGGGAGCCAAAGAAATACCCGGTATTCGATATGAATACCGGGTTTCTTTTAACTTTTCTGCCTGTTTTGAAATGGGGCAGTTTGACGTTTTGGGTCAATTTTGGGTCACTTGGGTCAAAAACCTGTTTTTGTGGGTCACTCCGTCCAGTTCCTTGGGCGGAATTTTTTATGCTTTTTTTCGGAGAAGAACGTCAGCGATACACTCGGAAGCCTTGGCCTTGTTCTCCTCTATGATGTGGGCATAGAAGCTCTCTGTGGTGCTTGCGCTTGCGTGACCAAGCTGTGCGGCCACGGTTACAATATCGGTACCGTTGGCCAGTAGGACGGAGGCTACCGTGTGCCGGAATGCGTGAGGGTTGATGTGGGGCAGACCATGACGGCGGGAGAAGCCATAGAGCCAGCCGGTCACGCTGTCCGGGTTCATGTGGTCTCCGTTGTCCTGGGTGAATACATACCCTGTATCAATCCACCTGTCACCATTGGCTAGCTGTAGCCGTAGCTGTTCACGTTTATACTTTCGCAGAAGCAACATTGTTTCCGTGGGCAGGGTCAAATAGCGTATGTCGTTTGTTTTTGTGGTGCTTTCGTGTACACCCTTGCTTTTGGAAATAATCAATTCTCTGTCTATTTTTACCCGATTCGTTTTGAAATCCACTTTGTCCCATTTAAGCCCCATGATTTCCCCTCGGCGGCAGCCGGTGACGAGAAGCATGTGGGTGATGAGCTGCCATTTGAGGGGTTCGGCCTCCAACGCTTTCAGTATTTCGGAAATGGTTTCCGGCTGGAAGTAGTTGGGGGCTTTTTTTGCTGCCTTTGGAGGTGTAGCCTTTGCCGCTGCATTGTAGGGGACTAGCATTTCCTTTTCTGCCTGGGCAAGGATGATAGAGATCAGGCGGTGATAGGCCAGCACGGTCTTGTCTGACAGTGGCTCCATATCGTATTCCACGGTGAACACGTCTCCCAGGCGTTTTCCCATGGCCTGGGCTATGGCTTCCGCCTTCACCTCCTGGATTGGCTGTCCCTGGGCGGCGGCACTGACCGTAGAGGCCGCCACCCCGGCGGCTCTTGCGATACCGGCCCGGCTTTTTTTATTGGCTTTCAGCCATGTAGCAAGGTCAATTTTTGCCGTTGCTATGCCGCCGGTCTCCCGGATGCCCGGTTCTGAGAGATTCTTGTAGAAGCTGTTGAGATGCTGGGGGCGAATGTCAGCTAGTTTCACGTGGCCAATCGCCTGATTGATACGTCCCATGAGTTCCCTATAGCGGTCAAGGGTCTTGGGCTTTGTTCCGCTGCGTTCTTTCAAATCCAGTACATAGGCGGCGTATTCTGCGAATGTCTGGCGGTTGTCCAGCACGAAGCCTTGCTCAATACTCCGCTCAAAGTCTGTAGCCGCCCTTTGGACTGCCTTTTCAATCTGCCGGGGTGTCATGCCGGGGTCTGGCTTATAGGTCTGCCTGTGCCGAATGCGCTTGCCCTGGGTGTCAAAGCCAGAATAGACGGTGATCCGGTAAGTAGTGCCGGTTTTTCCGGTGAGTTTTTCAATCGTTGCCACGGCTCATTATCTCCACAATTTGTTCATATTCTTCCGAATTGGAATCTTCGAGACAATAACAGTATTGATCGAGTAATTTGCGAAAGGCGTTATCGGTCTTAAATTTCATCAAATCTATTTCATCCTTTATTTTTACTAACTCATTTGCTTGCTTAACTGCCTCATCTTTTGAAAGATTATTCCATTTGTCACGAAAACTTACTAGTTTTATCACGCTCGCTGCCATGCGATTCATATTTCCCAAGGGGCCGCCCAGACTAAAAAAGCCATTGGACAACAGCCAGTTTAGTGGAATCAGATCCACCATCAATACACTGTTTTTTGCTTCTATAATTTCTTCAATAGACTTCTGCGATAGGCCTGTAAATTTGGCTGTGCTGCGGATATCTTGATTTTGACTAGAAATATCTGTAATACCGAGTAAATAGTCGATAGATACGCTGAAAAAACTTGCAATTTTTATCAGTGCTTCATAGCTGGGTTCACTTATCCCGTTTGCGTATTGTGAAATTGTCTGTCTTGTCTTTCCGATAGCTTTTGCTAATACGTCTTGCGTTACCGATCTTTCATCCATCAGTTTCCGAATGTTTGCTGCAAATGGTGTATTGTATTTTTGCTCTATTGTTTTATTGCCTTTTGCCATTGTAAGACCTCCAATGTAAATTAACTATTGCGCTTATTCTGAATAAGCAACTAACAGTTGACAATGCTGTTGTTGCTTGCTAAAATTAATATATCGCAACAAATGATTGCTGTCAACAACAATTTTATTGAATTGGAGGGAAAAGTGTGAGCAACAAGGACATTCGAGCAGCGGCTAAAGAAGCAGGCGTTTTCCTGTGGCAAATTGCTGCAAAGTACGGAATAAATGACGGAAATTTCTCTCGGAAGCTACGTCAGGAGTTATCCCCGGAGGAGAAAGAGAAGGTTTTGGGTATCATCGAGGCTCTTGCCCAGGAGCGGCAGGAGGTGGGCTGATGGCTGACGTCCTGACAATCAAAGAAGCCGTCCAGCGCTCCAAGGCTGAGGGAATGCCTGTGAGCGAGTATACTTTGCGCCGGATCATCAAGAGCGGACGGGTTCCAATCAGGCGTGTGGGGCAAAAGATGCTGCTGTACTATCCCAATCTGGTGAGGTACTTAACATGCGCCGATGGGGCCGACAATATCCCCGTTGTGGCGGCCCCTACTGGCGTTCGTAGGGTGGATTTGTAGGAGGTGTGACGATGACTCAATCAGAAAGAATTGTCCGTCACCTGGAGGCCTTCGGCTCTATCACCAGCCTGGAGGCAATGAGCGACTATGGCATTATGCGCCTTGCCTCCCGGGTCTCCGACCTAAAAAAAGACGGCTTGCCGGTACGGACTGAATTCGTGCGTGGTAAGAACCGCTTTGGCGAATCGACCTGTTATGCCCGGTATATCCTTGAGGAAAAAGAGGAGGCGTGAGAGTGGCCGAGGTTAAAGAAAAACATCCATCGTGGTTCAAGCTGAAATTGGAGCGGAGGCAGCTTGTAAAGCAGTTACCGCCGGAAAGTGCCGTGAATGTACTGCTTGCCTGTTGGGACTATCTGGAAACCGAGGAAATCCCGCCAACGCTAAACGCATTCGAGAAAATCGCCGTTTCCGCCTTCCTGCCTGACTTGGAAGAGGCATGGGAGAAGTATGAGCAGCGGGTTAAAAACGGGGCAAAAGGTGGAGCACCCAAGGGCAATAAAAACGCCAAAAAGCAAAAACAACCATATGGCTCTATACGCCCCCATACGGCACCGAATGGGACAGAAGTAGAAGAAGACCCCCTAAAGGGGGATTCTTCTATTATACCAGGTAAAGATAATAAGACCGGGGAACCGCCCCTTTGTGGGGGCGGCCCCCCTACCAGGTTCTATGTGGATAATGCTACCGGGAAAGTGGTTGACAGAGGGGAGGCGTGGGGATGAACCCAGAACAATATCTTTGTGGGGCTATCCTGATTTCCGGAGACGCAGTAATGAAAGCCATTCGGGGCATTGTCACACCTGATTGTTTCCAGCTGGAAGCCTACCGGGCTATCTTCACGGCTGCACTGTCTCTTTTGGAAGACGGAACACCCATTGACCCGGTTTCTATTGCCGCCACAGCGAAGCGGCAAGGCGTGGAGCTTCCAAACAAGCTTCTTTTTGAGCTGATGGAAATTGTACCGACTGCGGCGAATTGTGTTGACTATGCCCACCGTGTAGCGGAGGATGCCCGGAAACGGCGAATTAAAGCCCTAGCCGAGAGAATACAAGCCGATGAGGTTTCTACCTCTGACGAGCTTCTAGCGGCCTTACAACGGGAGGCGCAAGCCATCCAGGGGAGCAATTACCAACGGGGGCTATTGTCCCCCGTGGATACGCTGAGGCGGTTCATGGACTACGTTGTGAAAGCCGGAGAGAAGCGAGACAATTTCATTTCCACAGGTTTTCCGAGGTTAGACGGCATTCTGGGCGGCGGCTTTATCCGTGGCGGTCTGTACATATTGGGCGCACGCCCCGCCGTCGGTAAATCCACATTTGCCCTGAATTTGGCCGATGGTATAGCCGGGAATCTGCTTTTCGTGTCTCTGGAAATGTCACCAGAGCAGATTTTGGCAAAGCGTGTTTCCCGCCTTACTGGCTACACCGCCTCAAAGCTGTTATCTGGGCAACTACCTGACAAAGCATGGGAAGCCGTAGCAATGGCCACAACGTCCATCGACAAAAGCGGCGTATATATCAATTCCCGGTATGACTTGACTGTTCAGGAAATTCACCTACTGGCTCAGAGTGTGCCGGAACTGCGGTGTATCATCCTGGACTATTTGGGACTGATTCAGCCCGCCACCCGGAGCGGTTCGACCTATGAGCAGGTATCAGCTATCAGCAGGGAGTTAAAACGCATGGCGGTTTCGCTGAATGTTCCGGTTGTCTGCCTTTGCCAACTTTCACGGAAGATCGAGGAGCGCAAAGACAAAAAGCCGATGCTTTCCGACCTGCGGGACAGTGGAGCAATTGAACAGGATGCGGACGGCGTCCTCTTCCTGTATCGGGAGGACTACTACACCGGAAGCCCCGCCGATGGTTTTCCCTCCACCGTGGAACTGACCGTAGCAAAAAACCGCCACGGCAAAACCGGCGAGGATCAGTTCAATTTCTGGTTATCCTCAAGCGCATTCCGTGAGGTTATACCATGAAGCGGCAAAAACGGAAACGCCGGAACATGTGGAGGCAGTACGAAGCAGAAAAGAAAGCACTGGCCGCCCGGGGGATGACCCCGGCGGCCTATGAAAAAGCATTGCGGGAGCTTGCTAAGAAGCTAAAGCTATAACCGCCACAAGGAGGAATAAAATCATGTCAATTGCCGCTATCGTATTATCTGTCATTTCCCTTGTTCTGGGTGGTGTGAATCTGCTACTTATGGTTCTGATGTGCGCCGCCTGGAATGATTTCAAAGAAAATTGGGAACGGCTGAAAGAGCAAGTCGAGCCAGCAGAAAAAACAGTCTCCCCCGCTGCCCGTCTGGCATGTGTCGGTTCATTTGCTACAGAAGCGGAAGACACAAAACAACGTTGGCGAAACTATTCCGCCCTGAATGGATGCTTGAAAGTCATGGAGGCGGTTGGCGTGACCTACGAGGAAGCCCAAACGATTCCCGCCCAGCTTGAAAAAGCAATTGCCTTTGGGAGCGCCCAGAACCTCCACAACACCGCTTTTAAGGCATTTAAGATATCCAAGGAGCCGGACGGGATAGGCGGCTATAAAGACGAACCGAAGGGCTACAGCAGCTTTACCGCATACGGGAACTGAAAAGTCAGAATCGGGACAGCAGACGAATACCGAGAATACACAGTACGGCCGTAAGCCCAGCAACAGGGCGCAGAGCCGACAACTAGGAAAGGATTGATATCAAATATGATTGAAATGAGTGAAGCCGCCAGAGAGGCACGGAGGGCCTATAACAGAGCATACCAGCAGAAGAACCGGGAACGGCTGCGGGAATATCAACGGAAATGGAAAGCCGAACACCGGGACAAAGTCAACGCTAGCCAGCGCAAAAGGGCCGGAGAGTATGAAGCCCGGAAATGGGAGAAAAAAGCCGCCCAGCTGGTAGTAGCACAGCAGGAGCTAGAGGACGCTACACCCTGACCGTGGCGGCCAGGAAGCGGAAGAAACCGGAAAAAACCGGAAATAGAAAGGGGGTGAAGCGATACGACACCGGACAAAGAAAAGGCCCTGCGGGCCGTCCTGACCTGCAAGAACAGGCGGGAGGCGGCAGCAGCAGCAGGCATAACAGAAAGGACGCTGCGGAACTACTTCCAACAGCCGGACTTTACCAGTGCCTACAGGGACGCTATAGCCGACCTGATGCAGGACGCAAACCAACAGGCGAAAGCGGCGCTGTCAACGGCGCTGTCTGTCCTTGTGGAGATCACGGAGGACGCACAAGCGCCGCCCGCTTCCAGAATCAGCGCCGCCCGGTCATTGCTTGAATACGGCTTGAAGCTGGACGCCTGGAAGCCGCCAGACCCGCTAGATATATTCAGCTTGTGAAAGGGAGTGGAATATGGACAAAAACATTGTAGCGGCTTTTCTGGGGGCTTACAATATGGCTATTCGTGGCGAGTTAGGTGAGCGCCTGCGTGATACCATGCCCCCGGAGCGAAAGCAAGAATTAATCCGGTATATCGTGGAGGACAAGCCCGCAACGAAGCAGCAAAAAGAAGCCTTTGGCGAACTGCTGGAAGCTATGCTTAAAGGTCAGGTTTAGTCAGGTTCTCTTGACTTATGCTAAGAGACTAGGTTGGAGGAACCCAACGAAAAAGAATGAACCTGATGTGTTGATCGTCTCCGTTCGTCACGCCACATTCCGGGACGCTGACGAGATTTTGAGCCGAAGGAACCACGAGCAACAAGGCTATGTGTTCCACATTTTCAGCGAAAACACTTATGCGCAAGATTACTTGCAGAAAAAATATTTACAGGAGGCGAAATAATGTGGATTTATTCGACCTTTTTATAACAATATCCATTCAAGATGAAGCGTCAGCGGAAATAAAGAAAATCACAAAAAGCCTAGATAAAGCAATTGCTTCTTTTGGGGAAGTATCCGAGAAGGGCGGGAAAGGCTTTGATGACCTGAACAAGAAGGTAAAGGAGACTTCCGAGCAGGTAAAAAAAGCATCACAACAGGCAGAAAGCGCCGCTAAAACTGTAAAAAAAGTTCCTGAGCAGGGCGAGAAAATCGGTGAAAAGATTTCTGATGGTTCAAAGGAAGGTAAAGAGGCCTTGGAGAAACTGGGGCAGTCCGGCACAAAGACTGCCGGACTGCTGGAAGCCAATTTTGAAAAAGTTGCCGCCGCCGTTGGTGCGGCCTTTACGGTAAAAAAAGCTATTGGTTTTATGGTTTCCAGCCTGAACACCGCCGCCGATGCAGAAACATCTTTCGCAAAAGTACAAACATTGCTTTCTAGTGATACCGATGTAAAAGCCTACTATGAGAGCGTGCGGGAGGGTGCGCAAAAAGCGGGAATGTCTCTCACTGAATATACAGACGCCCTATATCAGTCTCTTTCTGCTTCTGTAGATCAGGGAAATGCTATCAATTTTACAACAGAATCCGCAATGCTTGCCCGTGGCGGCTATATGGATTTGACAACGGCCGTTGACGTTCTGACCACTATTCAAAACGCCTACGGCCTGAGTACAAAACAAACGTCCAGAATCGCCGATAAGCTGATAACCACTCAGAATCTTGGAAAGGTTACAGTCGGACAGCTTTCCAACGTTCTAGGCCGTTCCATCCCTGTAGCAAATTCTTACAACATAAGCCTTGAGGAACTGCTTGCTTCCTATGCCGCTTTAACCAAAAACGGAAACGGAGCGGAAGAAACTACCACGCTTCTTAATGCCACTTTCAACGAGCTTGGCAAGTATGGCACAACCGCCGCCACCATCCTGAAAGAAAAGACCGGAAAGAGCTTTTCTCAGCTTATCGCTTCCGGTACTTCTCTGGTTGACGTGATTGGCATTTTGCAGGATACCGCCACACAAGCCGGGCTTGCAATTGGTGACGTGTTCGGAAGTGCCGAAGCTTCCCGGGGTGCGAAGCTGATTCTAGCCAATGCGAAGGACATTACAAGTGCTATGACCGCTATGGGCGATTCCATGGGAGCCGCCGCAGAGGCGAACGCCACCATGCTAAACACCTATAACGAGCAGCTGAAGACGCTAAAGGCGAATTGGGAAATGCTCAAGGAGACAATCGGAAAAGGCGTTGTTCCCACCGCCACCAAAGCAGTCGTACAGTTGAACGACGTTTTGACCGGCCAGGCATACGGAAAGCGACAATACGGCGTTTTTGACGGAATGGCAGAATCCGCCGAAGAGGCTACCGCAAAGGCGGAACAGTTCAAGGCTGTCATGGATGACCTGAATGACCAATATTCCGGGGACAATGCCGGAATGATATGGTCAAAGGAAGATACCCAGGCATTCAACAACGCCAAGATGAACTATGAGGGCTATATCAAGCTTGCCGAGGAACTCACGCAGGCGAATGCTGAAATGGGAGAATCCGGCGTAGATGCCGCAAACCTACTTTCAAACGCAACAAATGAGTATGTCGGCTCTATGCAGACGGTGCTAGATCAATACCAGGCCACTTATGAAGCCACCCTTGCCAATATTGACAAGTGGTTTTCTCCCTTTGAGAAGGTGTCGAAGCAGCAGAAACACACCTTCGATGAAATGAAAACCGGCTTACAGTCTCAGATAGATTTCTACGGGAATTTCAATGACACGATCCAAACGCTAACAGATTCAGGGCTAGGCAGTATGTCGAAAATGTTTGTTGACATGGGGCCGGAGGGTATCTCATGGGCAAATTCGATTGTGGAAGCACTGGACAAAGCGGGCGGCGCAACTTCCGAGAAGGGGCAAGGAATCATTCAAGACTTGATTGATATGCAGGATCAATTGACGCAGAGTAAAGAAGCACTCAGCGGGTCAGTTTCGGAAGCGGCGGAGGGAACCATTGAGAAAATTCAGCAGATCACAGAAAACTATATGGAGAACATAAGCCAGTGGGACAAGTCCACAGAGGCGCAAGAAAATGCTATATCTACTATTTCCTCTTTTGTGGCGGGTCTCACAAGCAGCCAGGGAGACATTATGGCAGCAGCGGGAGACATCGGAACGAAGATCACGCAGGCCATTCAAGGACATGTCGGAGATATTCACACAACTGTTTACGCTGATATCGTCATGTCTGGACAAGGAAGAGCTATCGGCCTGAATTATGTACCATACAACGGTATGCCCGCAACGCTCCACAGGGGCGAGGCCATTTTGAACGCCCCGGAGGCCGAGGAATGGCGCAAGGGCAAGAGCCGGGGAAATAGTCACGGTATTGTCATCAATCAGACAATTCAGGCCGTGCCACAAACTCCCATTCAGCTAGCGGCAGCGACACAAGCCATGTTTGAACAAGCTAGGTGGTCAATTTAATGAGCCTTGAATTTGAAAGATAGCCTACATTCTGCAAGCCCCACAGCCACGCCACCAGGCGAAGAACGGCCAAGGTGAGCAATAAACCCAAGTCACAAAAAGGCCGCTGCGAAGAACAGCGGCGGCCACCGGCAAGGAACCGCCGGGAATATCAAGATTGGAGTTGAAGCAATGTCACGCTACCGTTATTGGTGGTATGACTATGTAAAGAAAGCCGTAATTCACAGCATAAACAGCACAGAAGCCCCTCAGAGCGTCCAGGAAGCAACAGCGAAATTCGCCGTAAAGAAAGCTCTCGCAGAAATGGAGAAACTGCACAGAGGCACGGAACGCCTGCAATTAGTTGATATCGTATATCAACAGAGAAAACAAAACGTTCCCGGTGCTGCAATGTCCCTATTCATTTCTGAGGGAGCCGCCCGTGACTGGAACCGGCAATTTATTTATCGTGTTGCGGAATATATGGGCTTCCTGTAGCCCAACACCGTCACCAGCTACACCCCCGGGCCATAAAGTCCGGGGGTGCTTTTGGTATCTATGCTGTGAATATTTGCAAGGAAAAATTCATTTTTTGGCAAATTACCAGCAAGTCAATCTGAGGTTTTCTGAAGTAGTTTGACCAGCTCCACACGTTTTGAAATTCTAGTTTTTTCTAGTAGTTTGACCATAAACATTTTCAGAAAAGTGGTGAGATTGTGGCAAAATTAACGGCAAAGCAGCAAAGATTTGTAGACGAATATCTGATTGATCTGAACGCTACACAGGCCGCAATCAGAGCCGGATATTCTGCCAGAAATGCAAACAATATTGCCAGTGAAAACTTGGCAAAACCCAACATTAAAAATCGCATTGAAGAGCGGATGTCCGAAAAAGAAAAAGAGCTGATCGCAAATCAAGCAGAAAACGCTGAGCAAGTCGGCTACAAACTGGTTCATAAAAGTTCAGTTTCAAATTCGATATCTCAAGCTATGGCGCACCGTTCCCGCCGCACTGGAATAACCCAAGACAGAGTACTCCGAGAGCTTGCGAAAGTTGCTTTTGTCAACGCAAACGATGTTATTGACCCTGACAGCGCAACGGGAAAGCAAGAAGCCACACCCAGGAGTATAAAACACACACCAAAAAAGAAAGCCTGTTAAAACCTACGCTACAGCCCCACAGGAGGCATCAGCCAAAACGCCAGCACAAGCCACCAGCGGCAGGGCGGGCCGGTGCTGCTCTATCCCTGGTTTCCAATATTAGGTTTTATTAGGTTTTGCAATTTCAGGTTTTTTCAGGTTTTGCCAAGTTCTGCGCCCCTGCCCTTTTAGAAAAACTTTGGAAAAACCAAGTCCCAAACAGTCACATAAGAACCGCCCCCGGTAGCACCGGAGGCGGTCGAAAAATTATTTCACAGGTGTTAGGGTATATGTGGAGAACTCGACAACCGGCGTTTCTCCCTTTTTCATTTCCTCCACATTCGCAACGTCAAAACTTTCACTTCCGTCTGCATATTCTGGGCGGCTATACACAAGAACATCATGTAAATAATACTCGTCATGCTGCTGTCTCATAAGCTTGTCAAAGCTTGCTATAAGCTCTTTTTCCGTCATGTTTTCTTTGTCTGAATACACCCGGTATAGAATACACTTTTGCCCATCTCGGATGTATTCATCACTGGAAACAATATGAAAATCTGCAATCCCCATATCGACAACACCCCGAATAAAAAACCATGCGGCAACAATTAAGCAAACAATACGGATAGCTTTTGTTACGCTTTTCATTGTATCACGCCCCTATTTAATATTATCATATGCTATAGCCGCCAACAAAGCAACAACATAAGTGATACAATCAGATTACAAAATACTACAACTTGCAAAAGAACCGCCCCCGGCCTTGGAGCCGGGGGCTTCTGCTATTCGGTGGTGTTGTCTGCTGCGATCTGCGGCGGCTCTTCCTGGTACTCCATCAGATCCCCAGGTTGACAGTGAAGGACTTCACAAAGCCTTGCAATAGAACGATGGTCAAGGCCACCAGTTCCGTTTTTTATCGCTGTCAATGTCGCTTGCCCTAGAACCTTTTCTTTCCTGATTCTGTATGAAGTATAGCCTTTTTCCTCTAGCAGTTTCAGGAGTTTGTCGTACTTGATTGGCATTTCTTCACCCTCTTTCCAGTGGGGGCCTTTTAAGTGGCCGGCCCTTTTCCACTGTCCGCATTATAGCACAAAATATACACTATTTCAAGTGACAAAATACACAATAGTATAGCACTAAAGATTGTGCATACTGTCAATAGACATACACTAAAGATAGTGCTATAATAATGCCATCACAGAGAGGGAAACACCCCAGGAGGCAACACCATGAAAGAGATCAACGCCATTCGCTCCACCGTCTGTAAGAAAGCCGCTGCCTATATCAAGTCCGGCATGAACCGGGGAGCCGCTTTCCGGAAAGCCTGGGCTGAGACCGCCACCAAGGCCGCCGAATTGAAGCAGGGCGACATGATCGAGATTGTCACCTACTCCACACTCTGGATGAAGAACATCACCGTTCCCGCCCGTGTGATGGACGTTACCCGGTTCGGCTCCAACGTCTCCGTTATGGTCATGGCGAAGGAGTATTGCAAGCAGACCGTTCAGGATGTATTTCTTCCCGCCGCTTCCCTGGTTCGGAAGATTGCATAAATAACCACAGTATTCAAAACTTTTAGGAGGTTTTCACAATGAGTATCAACGAAATGGAAATCAAGGTAAACGCGCTGCGGGAGCTGCGCCGCATGGCTGACGAGCTGGCCGGGGAGATCACCGCCATCGAGGACGAGATCAAAGCCCAGATGACCGCCACCGATACGGACGAGTTGCACGGCCCCACGTTCAAAATCACCTGGAAAGCTGTCACCAGTAGCCGCCTGGACAGCAAGGCCCTGAAAGCCGATGCCCCGGGCCTGTATGCCCAGTATTGCAAGCCCACCACTTCCCGGCGGTTCTGCCTGGTGTGAGAAAGGAGACCACCAATGACCATTGAAGACCTGAAAGCCAAGGTTGCGGGCCTGACCGAGGCCCAGGCAGCGGCAGTTGTGCGGGCTATCCCTCTGTCAGATAAAATTCGGCTTTTGCCAGAGGCAGACATCAAGGCCATTCTTGCCCAGCTTCCAACGCAGCCACACGAATAAAGAAAGCCCCCCTGTGGCCCGCCACAGGCCACAGGGGGAAACGGAAAGGGATGTATGACTAGAAAGGAAAGTCAAACATTTCACAGCATTCACATTATACCCGACTTGACCGGTGAAGTCAAGAGAAAGGATATCACTATGAACATCACTACCACCACCCAGAACACCACCGCCAAGCGGTACGAGGATTCAAACGACTTCGAAAAGTATTTCATCGACAACTACAGAAAGTTAACCCCTGAGGCTCAACGTGAAGTAAGCGCTTTCATTAAAGCAGCTGTGAAAATCTGCAACGCCAGTCCGGAACAGATAGCGGCCCTTTGTGGCCGTCTGGGTATCGCTGCTGACCCTTCAGAGCATATCAAAGACTTGTCTATCAATGGCGAAGCAACGGCCTTTTGGGCCGCCTGTGAGGCCGTGGACGATGTTACCGAACACAAGACAATAGACGAGCTGCGGGCCATCAGAGCCGCCAGAGAGGGGGGCCAGAGATGACCACATACCCCGCCGACGCTTTATCAGCTGCGGCGGGGCAATTTTGGGTCATTTTTGGGTCACACCCTGCGAAACTACTCGCTGCTGTACAACACAAAATGTTATGCTATTCTCCATAAAATGCAGTAATTCAGCGAAATATGAAGCCAGATAATACAGTTCAAAATGATGCTACGTGATCTGTTAATCCGTGTGTCGTTGGTTCGAGTCCAACAGGGGGAGCCAAAGAAGATCGAGCATTCGCTCGGTCTTCTTTTTTCTTTAAAGAGATAAATTTAGGGTCTATCTGAAAACCGTCAACACGCCCAAACAGCGGGTCTTTTCCACCT
>OIZP01001183.1_pt1 | contig 13953 bp, 22 predicted proteins | sample 1588531 | NCBI WGS metagenome assembly OIZP01 (sample SAMN03283283) | human gut metagenome | biome: human-associated habitat; material: feces | host: Homo sapiens | place: Peru | collected 2012 | reverse complement strand
CGAACCGCTGCTGTCCTTCGTTCACGCTCCAGACCTCGATACCCTGCTTCGTGAACCATTCCACGATAAAGGGCGTTTCATCGTCACGGCGACCGAGGCGGTCAAACATGAACACCAGAAGGATGTCAAACTTGCCCTCCATCGCGGCCTGTTGAATTTTCTGGAGTTCGTCACGCTCTTTGGCAGACTTCTTAAAGCCGGAAACTCCTTTCTCGGAAAACTCCTTGACGATTTCCCAGCCCTGACTTTCTGCAAAGTTGCGGCAGGCTTCTTTCTGCATGGGGATGTCGTCCTTTTCGACTTGTCCTTTGGTCGAAACACGATATAAGGTATAAACGCGTTTTTTCATTGCATTCTCACTTTCTTTTGGCGAGAAAAGCAAAATCAAACGTGCTTCGTCCATATTTTGTTTTCAAGGTTCAGTTCGATTTTATCTTATCTCACGCATTCAAGGAACACAAGGATGTCAGGCAGCGGTGTGTCCTGCCGTCCGCAGGATGGTGGTTTGCAGCAGCTTCTGGATGGCATCCAGACAGTCCGTATCCGCAGGTGCATAGGTAATTTTGACCTTGCAGCCTTTGACAGAAAGAGTTTCAGATTTAGCAGTGGTATCGCAGATAGCGTTCATAAGCCTCCTTTCTCCATACCCATTCGTTCAGATCGAGCTGATAGAGCAGCGCATAATTGAGCCGAATGAGTTCCGGGATGCTCAACCGCCCCATCGGGCGGATCAGCCGTCCCTTGCTGATGGTCTGGATGGATTCTCCCAAAATCATGGATGGCTGCACAAAAGCCCGATTACCGTCCACAAGAACGTGGGATTGGTGATCGGGCTTCTTTGCAGTATTGGATGTGACAGGCGCAACAATGAGGTTGGGCGAATAGCAGTTTGTGGTGTTGTTCTGCACCACGACCACAGGGCGGACACCGCCCTGCTCGGAGCCAAGGTGCGGCTCCAGATTGGCGTAGTAAATATCACCACGCAGAAACTTTCGGTTGACTGGGATCATGCTCATCACCTCTTGCAGGGCAGATTGTGGGTACGGCCAGCACCGTTGTAGATTGACAGGATCTGCTTCATGTGGCGGTCTGCCACATTGCCAGTGTCGTTTTGTGCCAGCCGGGTGATGGTCTTGGGATGCACCGTGCGCAGCCGGAGAACCAGCCGTTCCCGGCTATACTCGCCCTGATACAGAGCCAGAAAACGAGCCATGCCGTGCAGGATGCCCGACAGGAACGAATCCGAATCACCGCCCCACGCATCCACGAGAACTTTCAGCATTTCCCGGTAAAGGGCTGTGCCGTAGCTCTTGTAGATGTAGTAAGCCGAGCGGATGCAGTAGATTTTCCATGGAGCGCGAATCCCATCCAGTGCAAACCGAACGCCTGTGTCCTCCGTTACCGAAACGAAGTCGCAGGCGTTTTCTTCATGGGCTACCAGTTTGGCACGGAGCCGCTCACCAGCGGTCAGTTCGCTGGAAACGCCTGTCTGCACAGCGAACAGCAGAGCTTCATGCTCTTTGGAAAGGCCATAGAAGACCTTGCAGCGAATGGGGAGATCACGTCCACCGTTGCACGTTTTCCGTGCCTCGATGGTGTTCTGTCCGTCAAAGACGAAGTAGCGGCCATCCCGGTAGCTGACTTTCGGTTCGTTGGCGATGTACTCCGAAAAGTTGGCTGCAATTTTTGCAACTTTACCCATACGGAGCAGCCGCTGATACTCGGCGCAGGGATTCAGCAGAACGCTGTCAACGTACCGCACTTCAAAGTTGCACTCCGGCAGGCTGGAAAGGTTCAGGTTGGAAAGCATCATATTGTTTTCTCCTTTATTTTCAGAAGATACTGTACGGCATCTTCAGTCAAGTCGTGAATGATCTTGCGGCAATCCGAATCTTCAAAAACATCCGGGTATTCTTTGAAAATCGTATTCCAGCGGCGAATGAAGTCCTCTTTGGCACCCTGCACTTCGCACATCATCAGAGAGCCATTTGCAACGGTTCGTTCCTGATAGCGGTTGTCGATGGATGCTTTCAGAGAAGTTTTTTCTTCGGCAGTAAGCTGGCGTTGATGCCCTTGGATGCTTTTGCTGATTTCAGAAAGCGTTTGTTTTGAAGAAGCGGTTTCTGCTTTTGGGGGCTGACGTTCCTGCTTTGGCTTCCGCAATTCCGCGAGAGCCGCAGGAATTTCTGCCTTTGGCTTTTTTGCCAAAGCTGTAATCTCCGCATCCGTTGCCTTGATGCGCCCGGTCAGGATTTCTTCTCTTGCACCGGGGACCGCATCTTCCGCTGCGTCCACGCCTTTTGCATATTTTTCTGCTCGTTTTACGGTGGCTGGCCCCACACCATTCTGTGCGGCAATGCGCTCACAGGTGGAGGGTGGCTTTACCCTCAATGGATCATTTTGATCCATTGAGGTGAACCGTCCGTTCTCATCATGCGCTCGCTCTTTGGAACCGCCCCGCGCCAGCTTTTCGGATTCATACAGCTTACCCATCAGGAACTTCTTTCGTTCCGGGTCAAGGTTTCTGCGTCCGAGCTGGTTTTGGCAGATCCACGAGAGAGCTGCATAACGGTTATCCAGTTCGATCTCCTGTATCTGGAAAGCGATGAATGGATGCTTCCGCAAGATACGGTAGCGAGTGTGTCCATCCAAAATGAAGCCGTTCCAGATGATGAGCGGATTCAACAGCCGCCCCTCATGGAGAATGTTCTGCTCAAGCTGTTGTTCTTCTTCAAAATTCAGGGGTGGAATCTTGCCCTGAAACTCCGGGTCGATTTTAAGCGCACTCAGATTCATCATCGAAATGGCCCCGCTTCACATACTGCCCGGCGTTCTTGTCGGGCTGCACATAATAATCGAAACCGTAGCGAATCTGGCAGTAGGTGCAGACATCCTTGATTTTCTGCTTAGGGTCTGCGCGCCGGACACGAACGCCCTTTGCTCCCTGAAAGGAATCCAGACAAATCGGGCAGAGGGTAGTCAAGCTGGCTTCGTCTACGCAGTTGTTATAAAATCGACTCATATAGATTTCCTCCATATCGGTATTTTGATGGGAAATGTAAAACCACCAGCCGAGAAATCCTCAACTGGTGGTTTGAAAAATACTGTTTTTCTCCTATTTGTCCTCGACACCCCGGAGATGGGAACTTTTCGGCGGCGGATTTGCACCGCTCCATTGGCATCTCAGCCACCCCGTCTGCTTTCTGACCGGGCCGCGAATTACGGAAGTATCATTGTCTGGAAGTGCCGAAAAGCTGCTTCTTCAATTTTCAAGGTACACGGTACAGTTTCGGGTTTGTCGTCCCCTGTTAGGGGGGGCTGCCCTTGCTGTGACCATAGTGTACTTGAAAACTGAAGTTCTCGTTAGGAACCAGTAGTTCCGGTTTTGCCATTTTCACCGGAACCAATCGTTCCGGTTTACAACAGTAAAGCGTTTGATCAAGCAGATTCGCCCAGCATTTCCAGCATAACAAGAATCCGCCGCTGCATTTCTTTCAGTTCTTTGCGGAGCATTTGCAGCTGATTTTGCAGTTCCTGCTCCCGCTGGGACGCAGACACACCTAAGACGATGTAGTCCAGCGAGGAGCCAAATCGCTCCCGCAGCTCCACAAAGAGGTCGACAGACGGAACTTTCTCACCCTTCTCCAGATTTCTCATGTAGCGGTCACTGATGTTCAGGTCGATGGCAAGCTGTTCTTGTGTCACTTCACGGTCTTTTCGGAGGTTTTGGATTCGTTCACCCGTTGCAGCAGGATCATAATACATCACTCCCTCCGTTTCTTCCGCCGGGAGTGGGCGGAGCTTCATCTCCCATGCCGGATACGGCCAGCACATGATTTTTCACCAACATGAAAATACGGTCGGCATCAGCACTATGATTTTTGGTGCGCTTTTTGACGTTGGAAACTTCCAGCAATCGAGACAGTCGGAAGTACCATGTGGTCATCTTGAACCACGGAAGCAAATAGGTCGATTTCATTATCAATAATCCTCCAGTTATTTTACGGAATGTGAGCATTCGGACAAAAAGGATCGTGGTGGCCCACGACACCTTGCCCTTAAAAGCGCGAAAACGCCAGCCTCCCATTGAGGGAAGCTGGCGCAGTACAGCATATCGGCACGATTGTGGGTGGCAAAACGGAACGATTGTGCCTGTTTCGGAGCGGTCTGGTCTACGGCAGCAGACAGGCTTTTTTTGATGCGTTACCCCAATAAAAAATCACAGTTACCTCCACAAACGGCAACTGTGATCGAATAGCGCGTGAAATCGCCCGGACGAGTTACCGTTTTTTTTATAACTCGACCGGGAAATGCAAAAATCGGCATTATACTTCCTGCTCACAGGAAATACAAGGTTATACCGCGTCATTCACCAGAACGATACAATACTATTGAGGTGAACGATGATGCCGAATTCTGACTTGAAAGTACTTGGAGAAAAGGTTCGCAAGGAGCGCAAGCTGGCAGGTTTAACACAAGAACAACTTGCTGAACGCTGCCATGTTTCAACGAAGCATATCGCCAACATTGAAAAAGGCAGCATGAATCCATCTTACGAAATTCTTTTGGCGATTGCTCGTGTTTTGCCGGTTTCGCTTGATGCGCTGATCACTCCGGGGATGGGCAAAACGGAAATAGAGTTAAAAGAGTTCAATCGAATCTATCTTTCCTGTCCAGAAGCAGTGCGGGAAACCTTAATGGACTCGACCCGCACACTGGCAAAGCATCTGACAGAGTTTTACAGTAAAATTGAAAATCCCTGAAAATGTTTTGCTTGTGGTACAGTATAGCATATTTTTCAAAGTCACTATACCAAAACGAACCCAAAAGCAAACCAATTTTATACCAATTCAGTCGATTCCCAAGCTGACCTGAATCTCTGTTTCCAAATCATTTTCCAATGCCGTATATAGTTCTTGTGGTGTACGGCAAAGAATTGCATTGAAATTGATAGGGTCGCCTTCATTAAAAAGCCTTACATATCCCCAGCGGCATGGAACAACGTCCAAATAGGTCGCAGACTCTAAAAAGCTATGGAATTGGGTCAATACTTCTTCAAATGTTCGCATGGTTTGACCTCCTGAATTAAGTTATCTCTATTTTAGAATATTCTTGGTCATCTATGCAAGGATGCCGATTTTGTACAGCACAGAAAACGATAAAAGCCATACCGAAGAATCCTACTAGGATCTCACGGTATGGCTTTTATTACAGATTGCGATTCAATCGCACCGATTCCGATGATGGGACAAATTGATATCCAATGTTGGAAACCGTTTTAATATAACGGGGGTGATCTTTGTCATCCTCTATTTTCTGGCGGATTCGACCGATCGTGCTGGTGACGGCTCTCAAATAGCTTTCGCTGTCCTTATGCCAGACTGCTTCAAAGATCTGCTCCTTTGTAAACAGTTTGCCCGGATGCTGTGCCATCAAACTCAAAACACCGTATTCATAACGACTCATGTACACCTCTGTTCCGTGTTTGAAAACACGGTGGTGTTCCAAGTTGATTTCCAGATCGGGACGGCTCAGAACGTCTGTGGGATTCTGCATCAAATCGAACCATTCAAAAATCGTCTGCTCTTGCGGTGGGCAGTGATCCTTCGTGATGCGAACAACAACTTCAATTTTTTGCATACAATAGACAATCCTCCCCCAAAGCCAAAGCCAAATCTATATCACTCGATATGAAAAATCAGGTGTAGCTCGCATTTCCGCATTGACCGTACACTACAATGCAGTGTGCTTTAGCCGCCGTCGTTTTTGGAATTCCGAAGGTTCAGAGTTGCCATCAGGCATCCAAACGCGCCTGCTCAGAGAAGGCCGGTATTCGCCAAATACCTGGAGCTATTTCAAGATTACTGCGTATATACGCTGTCTCATATGTACTCATTTGTTGCCCCCTGTCCTGTTAATTTACCACGCTTCAGCATATCAAAGATGCCGCAGGTTTTCACGGTATCTCCTTAATTCTTTTTCGTCAACGGAGCCGATCACTTTATCTATCCAACGGATCATTTTTTCTTTGTCTTTTGGCAGATGCCCTTCGACGTTGACACAGTTTGAAGCGCCCATTGTTGCAAAGTAGGTGGGAATCTTCAAATTTTGAATCAAGGTCTTTAATTCCAGCAGTTTTTCAAATTCTGTTTCCTCCGTCCAATTCCCTGCTTGAATTTCCTGATACAATTCAGAGGTAGGATAGATCGTGAGCATGGAGGACACGATAATTCTAGGGCGAAGCTGGTTAAAGACCTCTGCGGTATTTTTCGCGCCGCTTTCACTTTTGCCAGTACCATATATTCCGGCAAGATAAAAGAAATTATAATCCATTCCGACTTCATCGAGCCGCTTGCACTCCCTGATAATTTCTTTTGTGCCAAATCCCTTGTGCATAAAGGACAGGGATTCGTCATCGCCAGCTTCTACCCCGATAGTAAGGCTGTTATATCCAAGCTCACGGAGCTCCCGAAGCTGTTCGGTTGTTTTTGGTGTAATATCAGTAATGCGGGCAAAACATCCGATTGAGCCAACCTTTGGATAATACTTTTTTACCAGCTCTGCCAGCGTTTTCAGTTTATCGAAACTTAAAACAAAAGGATTGGCGCCAGTAAAGAAAACTCGCTTTGCGTTGCGATAATAGCGGCTAATCTCCTTTAAATCTTCTTCAACCTCAGCCAGCGGAGACATTCGGAATTTAAAGGGTACATCTTCATAAAGGGTACAAAACTTGCATTTATGGTGAGTACAGCCAGCCGTCACCTGAATCAGCGCACTGTATGCCTCATAAGGCGGCCTCCAAATAGTTCCTGTGTAGTGCATATATCATTTCTCCTTTCACTTCTGCATTTCTGCTAATGCGTTACGGAGCACCGTGGCTTTATCTGTCCATTCCCAAGGAAGCTGTAAATCTTTTCTCCCAAAGTGCCCATATGCCGCAGTCGGTTTATAAATCGGCTTTCTAAGGCCCAGCCCATTAATAATAGAGGACGGGCGCAAGTCAAAATATTTATCTATCAATTTCAGAATTGCCTCGTCCGAAATAATCCCTGTTCCGAAAGTATTTACGGAGACAGAAACAGGCTGTGCAACGCCAATCGCATAGGCAATCTGAATTTCGCACTGATGAGCGATTCCGGCAGCAACAAGATTTTTAGCCACATATCGGGCCGCATAAGAGGCGCTTCGGTCAACCTTTGTCGGATCTTTCCCCGAAAATGCTCCGCCGCCATGTCTGGCGAATCCACCATATGTATCTACAACAATTTTACGCCCCGTCAGTCCTGTGTCTCCCTGTGGGCCTCCAATTACAAAACGCCCAGTAGGATTGATAAGATATTTTGTGTGTCCGTCAATGAGTTCTTTCGGGATAACTGCCTGGATCACATGCTCCAACATATCTTTTTCAATCGTATCGTGTGCCGCCTCGGGTAAATGCTGTGTTGAAATAACCACAGTATCTACACGCACAGGCTTATTATCCTCATATTCCACGGAAACCTGTGCTTTCCCGTCCGGCCCAAGATAAGGGACAATTCCATTCTTTCTTACATAGGCCAGTCTTTTTGTCAGAGCATGAGCCAGATAAATCGGCAACGGCATTAGTTCATCTGTTTCATCGGAAGCATATCCGAAAACCATTCCCTGATCGCCAGCTCCAAGCTCCTGCTTTTTGCTTCCCCGGACCTCTAATGCTTTGGAAACGCCCTGTGCAATATCCGGCGATTGCCCGTGAATGGAAGTGATAACCGCAACCGTATCCGCATCAAATCCGAAGCGGTAATCGCTATATCCAATCTCACGAATGGTATCGCGTGCTATCGCTTCAATATCAATTCCATTCATTCCACCATCTGATACTTCGCCAATAATAAAGACAACCTGTAGCAAATACCTCGCAAGCCACTCTTGCCTCCGGCTTTTTCCGTATAATTGCATCCAGAATAGCGTCCGCTATCTGGTCACACAATTTATCTGGATGCCCTTCTGTTACAGATTCAGAAGCAAACAATTTTCTCATAAGTGATACCTCCTTGCCTTATTCGTTTACCAAATCCGCATTACAAATGTGGATAGTCAAAGTGTTTTCAGAGAACAACTGATCGCCTGTATATAGCCTATATTTCAGTTGTGCATCCAGAAAATCTTCTTTTGCATCCAAATTGTAAGATTCTGTCTCTACCCCAAAAACAATTTTTCCAAAAGGAGTCAGATAACCAGCGACTGTCTTAGTGTATGGAGTAAATAGGAATTGTCCGGCAATAGAACCGCTTTTATTCAAGCGCATTTCCGATTCCGAAAGGAAAAGGAGATTGTCTGTTCGGTTCCATTTTCGTCCAATTCATAGTAGCTAATGGTATGAATACCATTCTCCATACAATAGCTCCCGGTTGTTTTTGTCAAAATTGCTTCGGGGGCACTACCAGTATTTTGAATACCAAGAACAGAAATCTGAATGTTATGTTTCATCTCTTTCGCCTCCGTTCAAGCACAGTCTAAATCGAAAAGAGAAATTCCACAAGTACGGTCTTTTTATTGGCTTAGTGGCATTTTTCATACCGGTATCTTTTAAAATACCGGTATGAAAAAATCCACTAACTTGATGGCCTATCTGAAATATAGTATAATTATCCCAAAAACAAAGGAGGCATTTTCATGGCTGATAATAAATTTTCCCGCAGTCAGAGTTTGATGGCGAGCTGCGTTCCTATGACGATATTGCAGTCTATTATTGGCGGCAAATGGAAGATTCTGATTTTGTGGTACATATCCGTATATAAAGTCCAGAGGTTCGGAGAATTGCAAAGACGAATCGGTAATGAAATTACAAAATCAACCCTTACAAAACAGTTGCGAGAGCTGGAACACGATGGTTGGATCAATCGGCAAATTTATCAGGAAATTCCGCCCAAAGTGGAATACACGCTCACGGAATTAGCAGAGAGCTTTGTTCCTGTTCTGGAGCAAATGAAAGAATGGAGCGAAACACATTTGTGCTGATTGCTTATGCCTGCTAAAATAAAAAGAAGGATTATAAGCAAGACTTCGGGACAAATTGTCCCGAAGTCCCAGCTATATTCCATCCTTTGATTCGACCACAGCAGTCACAAAAAAATGAAATTAAATAGTCGGTATCATGAAAATCAAAATCGTTCAAATAATAAATCCTGAAATGTAAAATTACATCAGGTGATATTATGAAGATAGAGCAAGACAAACGACGATTTGATTTTCACGCCATAGGCAAAGAAAAGCGGAAAGCCAGTGGATTGACGCAGGAGCAACTGGCTTATATTGTTGACCACGAACCACGCACAATTATGTATAACGAAAACGCTGGTCAGCACCCCAGCCTCAATACCTTTTACCAGATGGTCACAATGTTCGATATATCGGTAAATCAATACTTTTACCCGTCAAAGAACAGCGGGAGCGAGTGCAGGAAACGGATTGATGTCATGCTAAACTCGCTGGACGAAAAGGAATTGAAAATTGTGGAGGCCACCATCCAAGCGATGAGAGCCGCAAAGGAAACGGAGAAAGTGTAACGAACACAGACCTCCGTTTTTTCGCGCCTTGTCGGGGGATTGCACGTTTCGGCAAGCAGGGCTTTTGTCTATACAAACGCCATTTTTGCGTTGCAAAATGCTTGTTGGGCTGTGCCCAATCCCCTTCATTCTGCACCGTTCCGATGCAGGCTGCGCGTTTTTTCAAAACGCTTCTATTTATATAAGGTAGAGTTTCAAGACAGTTGCGCTCTGCAATTTTGATGGAGACATCTCAAGCCAAACGAACAGCCAGCAACGGCCTCAACGGTAAGTGAGATCATGATGCTGGCTGTTCTTCGTTCAGAACGGAAAACATTCGACATTTCCGCTGGTTCATGGTACACTACATCCAATCCATGCGAATCCGTTGGAGGTGATTGTGTTGCTTTCCCTGTACTTAGCTGTTCTTGACGATCAAAGCAAAGAAGAACAATTTATAGATGTATATAATGGAAAAACATCTACTGTACGACGGCTTTTTTCTTTTGCCGTCGTGCGGCAGATCATTTTTATTATCAAAGAAAGAGCCGATAGTAAGCAGCTCAAAAGTTCTGCTTACTATCGGCTCTGCGTCTGTGCGTCTGGCTCTTTGATAATTGACATATTGAATTGTCTAATATTGATTAAAGTTTCCTGTTTGCATTTGGGACAGAATAAAGGAAAATTTTTAAGTATCGTATCTCCCCGTATTCGTAATCTCGTCTTATTTTTGCATATAGGACAATTTACCCATTCAATTTTTTCCATTTCATCACCTTATCCAAATTACTTTTTACTGATAGAAAGATAAGCATGATTGGTGATAAGGTTCCATGAAACCATTTCAAATCTTGTTACTTTCAATAATTTGCTTATCTCATTTTCAGAATATATGTGTACATCACCGTCGCTGCTAAAGCGAATAAAAAAGTTCAAAATTTGTCGAATAGGTGATCTTGTCCAAGTATCACAAAGCAAAAATAGACCACCATTTTTTAATACACGGTTTATTTCTGAAAGAGCTTTCTTCGGATTGGGATAGTGGTGAAAACTTTCGACACAACAGACTAAATCAAAAGTGTTATCTGCATACGGTAAGTTTTCAGCGTCCCCAACGGAAAGGTTAGCAGTTGTGCCTAAGCGTTGAGTTGCCTTTGCAATCATATTTTCCGACAAATCCAAGCCAAATAACTCTACATCACTGTTTATACTGCTGATTTCTTTGAGAATTACCCCTGTTCCGCACCCCAAGTCTAAGACTTTATTAAAGGGAATATTATTTATAGCATTTAGGACAAAAGGGTAACACTCTCGTGGGTATTTGCTATAATCACTCGTATCATACTTTTCAGCTTGTTTGTTAAAGCTGTTTTTAGACTTCATTTTTGCTTCCATAATTTTTTCCTTTCATAATGAATATGGTCATGGCAACCAGCAAAACGATAGCAACTATAAATGATGTTGCATTTTGAAGAGATTGCCCTGCGGGTGAGTTAATTAAAACGTCCCAAATTGCGCCAACTCCCCAAAAAAATGGGAAGATAATAAAAATATTACGCGTTATATAAAACACGGAGCAATACATAATTCCAACAAAAAAGAGTTTTAGAAATTCCGGTTGAAATCCTGCGTGATGTAAGCTATAAAACAGTGCTGTCAATAATATTGCTGGGATAATTCCAAAAGCTCTTTCAAAGTAATATCGCATAAAGCCATATATGCAAATCATTTCAAATATTCCCGCAACTAAAATATAACTAATAGCAAACAGGGATTTATAGTTAATAATTATTACTTCTCTATTGCCCAAAAGGAAACTAAGCAATAATAGAATTGCAAAAAACACATTCAAGACAAGACTTGTTTTTAATCTGTGTTTTGTAATCCCAAGAGTTGCATAGGGGTGTTCTTCTTTTGCGCGGACATATAAAAGCGGAAAACAAAACCCCACTACAAATATCATCAAAAAATCCCGTAAGAATATGTGCAAGACAGTTTCAATTTGAGAACCCTTAAACAATATCATTGCTGTGCTTAAAAGAATTATTGATAGCCCTGTTCCAAACGCTACAATAGTGCTTTTGTTAGGGTGAAATCTAAATAGTTTCATTCTGTTTCTTCATTCTCATTTTTGTCTTTGGTGAAGCCTCCTAAAATCTTTAATGCAAGTTCTTTCATAACGTCAGCTTTACTAATAGCAATACCCTGTTCTTCGTCACCTAAAACCAACAAAGTGTCTCCGGGCTTGATGTTAAAAAGCTCCCTTGCTTCTTTTGGAATAACGATTTGACCTCGTTCCCCAACTTTTACCGTACCAAAGATGTGTTTTCCTTTTGGCAAATTCATTTTATCTACCTCCTTATAAATATGAATTTCATATTTTTCATACTTCACACACTCATTGTATTCGTTTTGGCGTGATTGTCAATAGCCGTAACCCAAAATTCACAAAGCGTTCATCTGTTCTTCTGTTAAGGCATAATACAGTATAGCAGAAATGAGAACTATTCCTGCCATCGAATAGAACTGTGTAGACATATCCAAAAGGAAAGGTGAACAGTAAAATGTAATAGGGTGAATTCACATTCTTAGAAATCAGTTTTCAAAAGCAAAAATCCGCCGAGGAATCCTCCCGAAAAAACGGGAAGAATCCTCGGCGGATTTCGTTTATCGTGTTGGCTCTTTTTCGGCTGTGTCTTTTTCCTCTGCAAAAAACATCTCTACATTTTTCTGAGCTTTCATCAACTCCTGCATCTCATCTCGTGCCTTACGATAGTCCGGGTATGCTTCTTTCTTCTTTTTCAGAAGTTCAGCGTATTCGATGCTCAAGTCCTTAGCCTTTGGCAACTTTTTCAATCCAGCTTCATCAAAAGCAGCTTTTGCAGCCTTATGCAGCGTGATTTCTTCCCGGTGGGCTTCCAGAAATCTCTTACTGTACCCGGCTTTGCGGTAGGCATCATAAACCGGACGTGTCCGGGCGTAATTGACGATGTGCGTCCGCAGCACGGCAATCTCGGCCATGCGCGCTTCTGCAGCTTTAATGGAATCGCCCAACTCGTGATAGCGAGCAGTTGCTGCATTCACACGTTCCTGCATTTCTTTAATGCTGCCGATTTTATGCTCCTGTAAGAAAATCAGCGTCTTGGACATTTCTTTCAGATTATATCGCTTTGCCCAGCGAGCATACCCCATGCTCTTTCCCTCGGCCAGCTTTGCCTGAATGTCCACCAGCATCTGAAACTTTTGTTCCGGTACGATGCGCTTCTGCTTCTGCCGGGGATGGTGTTCGGCTTCCCCAGAGATAACAGCTTTCAGTTCTTCTTCACTATATCCTGCGCCCAAAGTGCGGAACCGGATGAATCGTTTCTGCCGTGCGCCTTTGACGGAGGTGTATTTTCCACGCTTGACCTCATAACCCTGCTGCTCCAGTCCTTGCAGAAAATCTTCGTAGTCTTTGGGCTTTTCCGCCAGAATAGTGTCAATCACGCCACATAGACGGTCACGATTGCTTTCTTTGGGCGGGTAGAGTGTGCGCTTCTGCCGCTCCCGATAGGGTTTTATCTCAATGACGGAAAGCTGATGCTCTAAGCAGATCAGATCGCTCAACCGTTGCACAGCCAGCCCGGACAATAAAAAATCCCGGAATTTCCGGGTGCTGTCCAACGCAGTGGAGTTGTAGATAATGTGATTATGAATGTGTTCCCGGTCCGTGTGGGTTGCAACGATAAACGCATACTTGCCTTTGGTGAAACGCATTGCCAGCTCATAACCCACCTTGTTGGCTTCTTCGGCGGTGATCTCGCCGGGTTTGAACGACTGCCGGATCTGATAGGCAATCACGTCACTTTTTTGTCTGCGCCCAGTGACAAGTTCATACTGCCGTTTGGACAGCATAAATTCTTCATCCACCGTCAAAGGACTGCATTCGTAGCTGCTAATCAGTTCGCCATGCTCAGTCTTGTCGGGATTCTGTACATAGTCTGTACGGCTTTTCAGGCAGGCCGCAACCGACTTGCCTTTGTTTTTGTGCAGCGCGATCAGCCGTGTCGCGGCCATCCTAAATCACCCCCATAAAAGAAAAAGCCGCCCGAAGGCGGCAAAAGGTTGAAAATGCTCCTTACAGTTCGGCCAACCACTCACTGAACCGCCCGATGCCCTCGGTGATGGCAGTTGCGCCGAAAAAGAGGACAAAGCAGATGAACTCGGCCACCAGCAGGATAAAGAACTGATTCCAAGTCTGACGGTAAGCAGTGTAGATGCCGCAGCCGAAGATGTAGAGCATCAGCGGAGCAACTACATAACTGGACAGGGTTAGCAGCCACCTTGCCATCAGAGCCAGAAACGTCACAAAGAGAGAAATCGGGAAAAGAACAATTTTCTTCAGCATAGACATCATATCAAGCACTTCCTTTCTGTTCGCCCTTAT
>OIZP01001180.1_pt1 | contig 13983 bp, 28 predicted proteins | sample 1588531 | NCBI WGS metagenome assembly OIZP01 (sample SAMN03283283) | human gut metagenome | biome: human-associated habitat; material: feces | host: Homo sapiens | place: Peru | collected 2012 | reverse complement strand
CCAGCCATATATTATATATTAATGTTTATAATCCAAGTTTCTTTGTATTCTTATAACCGTTCTTCGACTTGCCGGCAGGCTTCGGTCTGTTTCTCGCATTCCTAGCCGCATTCTGCGAAGCTGCTGCCTGACTGGTAACAGATGCGCCCTTTCTTCTTGTGGTGGTCGTTACCTCTGCGCCAGTCTTCGGATTGATGGACTTCGTACTGGTAGAAGTAGTTGTCTCGCCCTGCGGAAGCTTGCCGTATTCACGGTAGTACTCCTGTTCCCACATGGTCTTGTTAGGCTGATAGCGCATCTTGCCGTTCTTATCCTCAAACCAGTACTTACCGCCTGAGCCGCTACCGCCCTTGCCTGAGCGTCCACCGCCGCTACGTCCCTTATGGGTTGCGTTGTACTTCTGAATAGCTAGACGCTGCCTAGCCTGCTCATCCTTCACCTTATCACGCTCCTTCTTATACTTGAAATCACGATCATCCTTATCCTTCTTATACTGGTCAGCCGCCGCATCCTTTCCCTTTCGGTACTCAAACTTATCCTTGGCAAGCTGATTACCCTCACCACGAAGCCCCATAAGATACTCCTTATAAACCTGATCAGCCTGTGCTTTTCGGTTATCTAGGTCTAGATTTGCCTGCTTATAGGCTGAATCCGCATCAAGGGCAGCCTGTTTCTGTCTCTGAGCCTTGCGGTTCTGATAACCCTGTTCCATCATGGCAGTAGGGTCGTTGAACACCTGCAGAGGCGCACCCTTCGAAGTATTGATGATATTTCCCATGTGTCGGATAGCATCGGCAAAGGCAGCGATATTCTCACGGTTGGTAGTGATTCGGCGGTCATACTCTTCTGGAGTCTCGCCCTCACGCATTCCCGGTCTGCTCTTCGGCATAACCTTGCCGAGCCAACTGAAAAAGCCGCCATCCCTCTGTTTAGGGTCAGCCTCAAACTCTGGAACCTGTCTCGAAACTCCTGCGCCGGTCAAAGCCGAGGATAGGGAAGATAGGTCATTCTGCTGAGTCTGTGCCGGGTTGGTAAACTGAACTCCATCCGTTCCATACTCTGGAGCTGGGGCTGGAGTGTCTGGAGTAAAGTCTGGCTCAGGCATAACCGCTGGAGCCTCAAACTTACCAGAAGCACCGCCATTCTGCTGAAACACATTCATGTTCATAGGCTGGGGAGCCACCGCTGGAATACCGCCCTGCGGACCGCCCTGCATTACTTGATTACCTCCATTCATCACCTGATCATAATCGGGATATTTCGCCCTCATCAGGTCATGCACAGCCTCAGGATAGCCGCCGATGGTTACCGGCTTCTTCCTAGGCTGCTGCGTATTCTGATTATTTACTCCTGCCATACGTATTTTACGTTCTTTAGTGCATCAATATAAAATACAATTACTCCATAAAGGTCTGCGCCTTCCTCTGCATTATCAGAAAAAACTCTAATTTTCTTTGCATGTTCAAGTTTCTTCTCCTCTTCCTTGCTAAAATCAGGAAGCTGAGGATTGAATCTGTAGCCATTCGCCCAAAGACGATATTTTTCTAAGTCTTCTGAGTCGATAGCTCTTCCTTCAACAATAACCTTTGCCATCTTCTGAATCATCTTTTCAGCAGCAATACCGTATTCACAATATTCTCTGGAGACACAGCGAAGCATATCAATCAGATAGTTCTTTTCCTCTAGCTCATTCTTAGTAGCCGCCAACTCTTCACCCAAGTCGTCAATCACCTCATCCTTCTCTGCGAGAGCACTCTCGGCACTCTTCAAAGCCTGAGCATCAATCTTGTCAACAACCTTGTCGGCAAGCTCCTTCTTCAACTTCTCATTCTCTCCAACATACTTAAGACCTAACTCGGCAAGATTCTTCTCACGAATCTTTGTAAGACGAAGTTCTTCTGCAACGTCAGACAAAACTGCGTCCTTATCCTTTAGCTTACCTTCCAAATCCCTATTCTCGTAGAACACCTTTATCTTTCCTCTTAGGTGTCTAGAACTTTCCTTTCTAAACTCCTTAATCTTCATGTTCTTCTTGTGGATGATCTTGTTGAGTCGGGCAATCTCCTTGCCGAGGCGATTCTTTTCATTCCTGAAGGCAATATTATTTATGGCTATTGCTCTGTTTTGCATTTCATGCCATGACTTCCAATCTTCGTTCTCCTTGGTAAGCTGCTCAATCTTCTTTGCCTGCTCATCCAACAGAGAATCGTTGAATTGGGAAGCAGCTTCTTTAAGGGCAGGGTTATCTTCCTTTGGCTGCTCTTCGCCAGGACCAGGCTCACCGCAATGTTCAATGGATTTATTCTTAGAGAAATCGCCTTTGATATGATTATTTCCGTACTTCTCCTTCAAACGAGCCTTGCGCTCATTAAAGCGGCTCATTTCCATACTGATAAAATAACCGGCAGAGCAAACAATCTGCATCGCTTCACATATAGTAGGATCCTCGTATTCGGTAAACGATTCGCTAATATCACAAGGTCTAGTAGCTTTTTCTATGTGAAAACCTTCCTTCTCCAATATCTTCTTTGCTTCTTCAAATGTCATAATCTATTTTTGTTTTAATGTTTAACAAACGTGTTTATAATATCGTCGTATGATGCAGGAATAATGCCGTTATCTGTCTCTTTGTAATAGTAGAATTTAGGATTCCACTCCTCAGATTCCTTCTTATTTTCTACCACTAGCACATTTCGGACTTTTCCATCCTTGCGTATCAACCGAGCATAATACTCACGTTCAGTATTTACTTTATGGTTATACTGCTCGTCCATTTCTTTTAGGAACTTAGACAAATCATCTAACGTTATCTTATTATTGCTAGACTCGAATGGCTTTTCAATCTGAGACAAAAGACCTTTTCCTATCTTTACTTCCATATTATTTATGTTTAATCATTTTAACACTTCCCAAAAATTCAGGGGTGGGGAAAATCGGAAAACCGAAATCCAGAAAAAGGGGGTGGGGGGAGGCAGAATTTCTTTATTTGTATTATTCTACTATAATTTGCAACGGTGGTCAAAGGGGGTGGGGGTCTTGGGGTCGCCTGTTACGCCTCGCTCACCTTGCCATGCCGTCCTTGCCTGTCGCTCGTCCACTCCACCTTCTAGCTGCTACCCAAGCCCCGACAAGCCGACTGCCTTCTTCAAGCGGTATTGGTTCTTCTCCTCGGGAGACATCATGCTCTCAGCCAAGTGGTCTGTAGCGGCAGAATGAGCGGTTTTGTCTTGTTGTGTTACAATTGTGTTACCATTTGGCTTTCCGTTTGAGCCTAAAGTGTTGGTTTTCACCGCTTTAGCCCCTTCGAGTTCTGACCCCAATTGGTTCACACCGAAATTGAACATAGCATTGGACGCATTTTGAGCCGCATCGCTAGTGGCTTGCGCCTTCTGCTGCTCGATTTGCTGACGCTCCCGAGACAACTGCTGAGTGTTCTGAAGGTGAGCATCCTCCACATGCTGCTTGCGTGCCGTGTCCTGTGCAGCGATATTGGCTATCGTGTCGCCCATAGCCTTGTTAGCACTCTCCTTCGCCATTGCCACGCTTGCAGCAGTTCCACCGCCAACGGCAGCCGCACCATCAGCCTTGCGAACATACTCGTCCTGTACTTCCTTCGCCCTCCTCATGAGGTTTTGACCCGCTTTCGTGTCAAGGTAGTCCGTGTTGTAGTTCTTGTCGTACCAAGCCTTCTCAGCGTTCGTTCTGTACGTGTTCTCGGCTTGTGCCCTTCTAGCCGCCTTCTTCGCCTTGTTAGCACCGAAGAGAGAAGACGCAACACCGCCCGCCAAGGCAGCAGCACCCAATATCCACTCCTTTTTGTCCGTGAGTACAGGGCAAGAGGTCAAATGCTTTGGGATTTTTGATAATATTTCCGTCATAATTGCAATTATTTGATGTTTCGAGGGCAAATATATAATATTTGAAGTTCGGTTTTGCCGTGTTCCAACCTCGTTCAAAATCGCCCAAAATCCCACCAATTTCTTTCTCGGGGCGCAACTCACCCCTTTTCCTTCTCCCATTTCGCCCTCTAGAAGACCAATTTTGTAAGAAAACGTGATTATTGTAAAGAAAAGACAAGTGATTAATTATAAGCAAGTTAGTTTCAATAACTCCCAAGGGAGAACAAAAGCAAGTTGTAAAGAAAGTTCTTATTTTATAAAAGAAGATTCTTTGCAAACAAAAAAGTGGTTTTGCATTAATATGTACGCACGCACGCAAGGAGTTCGTTAGCAAACTTTAACTAGGCGTATTCTACCTTCTTGAATGGTTTTCACCCACAATCAACGCTAAACTCGCCCATTTCTGCCGATTTTTGCGATTTTCGGGCAGTTGGTCGGGATTTCTCCCAAATTCGTGAGTTTTGAGCCGTTTAAGAGCCATTTGCAAGCAGATTAGAGCCTATTTTGTGGGTTTTTCGTAGAATTGTTGGTTTTGTGCAAGATAATGCGCTCATCTAGAATTAAGGCGATTTGAGGACGATTTAGGCGGTTTCTTCTCTTTTCTATTTTCCTAGTTGGAGAAATATTTTTTCCTAGTTAGGGAAATTGTTTTCTCTCCCTTTACTCTCTCTGTTCTCTCTTCTCTCTCTTGTGTGTTGTCTCATGGGTGAGGGAGAAGAATCCTCTGGGGAGATAAGGGGGCAGCGCCCCCACGGGCGCAAGCGCCCTCCCCATGCCCTGTGGGGCTGACGCCCTAGAAGTCTTCCTTTACGTAATTATATGGTCCATACATGATGCGTGCGAAATATCTATACCCATTGTATGGTTCATCAAACTTTACTACATCAACAACAAAGCCGTTGCCGAACCCACCTAGAGGAGAGCAACCACTCTTGTAGTACTTGAATCCGTTATCATCTATATCTTCACTCCACGCAGTATATTTACTTCTTGCTTTATCCCAAATCGCATCCCTTTTATTTTTTGCTTCTTCTGCTGTTTTACAATCATATCCCATTACGCATTGGTTCATATAGCTGAAAGCACCATCACGCTGAAAATCAAAGGATATGTATGTAAAATTCATACCGCCATACGATTTATAGTGATAAACAATTGTATTTTCGTTTGTTTCTATATAATCAGGTTCGCCATATCTTCTTTTAAGAATCTCTTTGGCAGTTTCGTATGAGCTACCAAAACGAACTCCACAAACTTCCGTGCACATCTGTTTTGATGCCCATTCTTGGTAATGCTTTTCTCCTACTTTCCAATCATCACTATCATCTTGGGCATATCCACCCAGTACAGACAAGCACAATAACCCTAATATAAATAACTTCTTCATCTTGCTATAATCTTTAATTCGTCAACTTGTTTAAAGAACTCCTCTAATGTATCGGCAGTATAATGGATGCCCTTGTAGCGGATATAGCTAGCAAAGTCACCCTTCTTGCCTTCTTCGTCCTCAAAGAACTCGGAAATATCACACCCTATTACGTCAGCAACCTTGCGCATGGTTTTATACGTGGTGTTGCCCGATATGTTTGCGTACAGGGTTTCTCTAGTGATGCCCATTTCTTTCGCAACAGCCACCATGCTAAACCCCTTCTCCTTTATCTTGCCTTTAATATCCATATTCTGTATTATTATAATTTGACTGCAAAGATACACTATTTTTTTGTAACTTCCAAATCTTGACGCATAAATCATATTATAATACCACAAAATACGTAAAAGTGTAATATTCTGTTAAGAAACTAAGACTTTTATTTAATAAGTATTAAAATAGTACACTTTTTGCCCAAAATATTTGGAGGTGTGAGATTAAAGTAATACATTTGCACCCGAAATCAAGTTAGTTTGATTTCAATAGGAACGATGGCACGTTTAGCATCTTCACGTTTAACTACCTCTATAAAAGTACAGATTAGTCGGGAAAGGCAGAGAGATAGAACTCTTCAAACATCAACGGCAAATGCAACCGAGTTAGTTGCCACTCTCAAAGCGACAAGACAAAGAAGTCTCAAACACTCATCACGCAAGATGTAAAAACGCTAGTCGTGTTAGACTAGAGAAACATCGAAACACGTCAACCCACGGACGTTAAACGAAGGGAGTTAGGCTGCATAAGACTTGCAGACGTTGGGCGCAAACGTATACCTGCACTTTATTGTAGAACATTTTAATAACAACGACAACTATGGCAAAGTTAGCAGATTATTACATTTGTGACCTTCGATATACCGAAGAAGGTTACGTAATTTTAGACGAAGACGAGGTTCACCCTAACACATATGAAGACAATGATGAGTACATCAAAGAGTTTTGGGGAGAATATCCGTTTATAGGGAAGTTCCCTGTAATGTACAGAGGTAAACTTGTTGATGCACTTGTGTTCAAAGATTACGAACAATACTTTGGAGTGTTCAAAGATGAAGGCAAGTGCATGAAGGACTACATAGTAGTGAAAGACTACGTATGCGAACCCGACAGGAAACCCGAAGTTGTTGCACAATTCGATACTAGAGAAAAGGCAGAAGAGTACTCCTTAGAGCATGAAGGTTTATATTGGGTGTATGAAATGAGTAATGAATGGTAAGTAACAATGTGGGGAGATAAGGGGGCAGCGCCCCCACGGGGCGTACGCCCCTCCCCACGCCTAACAGACAAAAGATTATGGCTAAGGAAGTACATGTTATATTGAAGGGTGATTGCTATTCTATGAATACTTATTGCAGCACCCTCAAAGAGTTTTTGGAAATGAGACACCTCAAGAGAAGTGACGTTTCCGATTGGTGGAAAGAGTAATGGACAATTAAATACAAGAGATTATGGAAAAGACAATAACGCTAACAAGTGATGAGATTTCAAACATCACAAACGCTTTATACGACAAAGTAATGAACCTTTCACAAGCAGTTCTTATTTGTGGTGCAGAACTCACCCCGAATACACAACAGAGAATCGAGAACTTAAAGGCAATCGCCCTTAAATTAAATGGTATAGAATATTAAAGATAGGAGAATAGGATATGGCAGTAAAAAGAGACTACAAGGAAGTATGCAACGCATTTGACAACTTGCGCCTTGCATTAGGCGATAGCAGAATGTTAGATAGCCTGTATCAGTTTATCGGCACAAGCGAATTAGCCGATTACGTTGAACTTATCGCAAAGGACGAAGATATTTATTTAAGCTATGAAGGCGAAGTAGATGAAACCCGACCTTATGACGATGAGGACGAGGAAGAGGAGGAGGAAGAAGAGTAACTAACTAGGTGGGGAGCAATCCCCACCGCAATACTACAAGATTATGAGAAAGAATAAGACTTACGAGCAGCAGAAGAAGTTCTATGATAGGAGCAACGAATATGAGAGTTTAGGAGCCATCTTCTTGTATTGGCTTGAATGCGGCTACATGACCGCAGCACGGATACAGGAGAAATACAGGGAAGGCACAAAGGAATGCAAGGAGTATATTATGGAAGACCTCTTCCACCTTGTAGGACACAAAACCTTCTATCAGTTCGTTAGAATCTTCAACTTTGGCAAGAAGTAACATGGAGCGGTCAGCGAATAGAGGAGCACATCTAGTTCAAGTCTAGAGACCGCACAAGTATAACAATTAAAAGAAAGGATTAAGTTATGGACATCACAATTTATGTATTAATCTTCTTAGTTGGCAGTCTTACAGGCTACAGACTGAGAGCAGCAAAAGACATGGAGGACGAGTAATATGGTTAAGTTAGAACTTACAGACGAGGAGTATGACGCAATCAGAGCGTTACTCTACCAAACAACAACAGCAGCCTATGCAAAGGCAGTTGGATGCGCAGTCTTCATGGCAGCACATTTGGAGTTGTTTCCAAAGACATACAATACAATTAAAGAGATAAACAAGAAAATAAATCAGTAACAATATGAAAAAGAGAATTAAGATAGCTTTGGTAGTGGCAACAATAGTTGCCCTACCTCTTATGGGAGCGCAGCAGAGCAAGAGCGAGGAGAAATCTTTGCTTGTAGACTTCATCGAGTATTGCAAGACATGTGAGAACCTTATGCAAGTTGATCCTAACAAGGACTACACCCAAGCAACACTCCATGAGCTGAAGAATGCAGCACGTTTCTATGAGGAACAGGAGAACTTTGCCGACTGCACAGATTATCAGCAGCAAGCAAAGATAGACAAGATTATCGGCAGAACTTATGATGCAAGAATGACTTATGGACGATAAGGAGTTTAAACTAGCAATACACAACTACTTGAAAAGTGAATTGCTAGCAATGCCAACAGAACAGGCATTAGATACAATATTTCGGTACTATGGTTCAATAAATCTTCTCACACAAGAGTTTTATGAAAACTCGGTAGAGCATGGAACCATAAAGAAAATGAACAATAATAAGTAACAAATTTAAATTATAGAAGATATGAAACCGAAATTAGTAAAACAAGCAGTTGCTTTCGCAGCTGAGTTTAGCGAACAGAATAACGAACGTATTATTGTTCTTATTAACGGACAAAACGAAACAACCGCGGTACGACCATACCTCGGCCATAATTTCAGCTATGAACAATTTTTAAATGCCCTCATCATAAATTTTGGTGATGGCAAGAAATTTATAGATATTGATAGTATTAATTCAATTCATTGTTACAAACAAAAATTATAGGAGATAAAATTATGAAGACAACTAAGGCAGTTAGATTGAGTGATAATTTTGTAGGAGTTGAGATTAACACCATACAGGACGTAGTAAAGGCACAGGCAGCCGGACTCAAACTTGTAGACAAGGAAGGTTGGGAATATAGTATTTACACCATCGATGATGAAGAGACCGGAGAAGAGCGAGAGCCAACAGAACAGGAAATCTTCGAGCACATCACCAAAGACCTCTCAGAAGGTAAGGAAGTGTACGCATGTATGGAATTATCGTATGATTGGGAAGTACAGGAACGAGCAAAGACGCATCTTAAAACCAACTTCTATGTTGGTCAGCAGGTTTTCCTCATGCGTGATAACAAGATAGCTGAGAAGACGATTTCTCGCATCATCATTGAGAAGAACGAAGACAAGGAAGTCTGCAAGCTTTTGCTAAATTATGATAGTAAATACACCAATGGTGTGGACGTCTTCGCCACAAAGGAGGAACTTGTAGAGAGTTTGATGAAGGAGTAAGTTTAACCCGAGGGAGAGAAATCTCCCTTATAAACCATTTCGAGTATGACTAATTCAGTTGTTAAAAATCTGTTGGATAAAAAGGATTGGAGCAGAATCATTTTCCGCTTTCCTACATCAAGCTATACTTTGTTCAATAGCGAAAAATACGAGATAGATAGTTTCTGCATCTATATTCACGATACGTCCAGAGATTACGAGGAAACGAAAGTCTTAGACATAGCAAGTCTGATTTCTATGGAGATTAAGAAGAAGAGTTTTGAAGATATTGTAGAGGAGATGTAAGCAATATGACGATAATCATCAAATGTTTCAAGGGAGCCATACACGTTGACAAGTTCAATAAGAGGTACAGGGCACGTACAACGTTCATAATCAAGCAGACGCCATTTAATGAGCGGTTCTTCCTCCCGAACGGAATGCAAGTAGACAAGAGTACTTGTCTTGAGAAGATAAACGAGAAGAGAAATGAGAAGATAAAATAGAAGTTGTCGTTGTTTTATATATAGGGCGAATGCGGTATTCAAGCCGCTACAGATGGTTGCAACGTACCATCCGCCCACCAAGTATTAATTTTTAAAGAAAGGATTTGATTATGAAGAAGTATGTAGTAGAAATCGTAGAGAAGGTAGTCTACAAGGTGGAGTGTTCCGCTGTTTCATCAGAATGCGCTGAAAGGTTCGCAAGAGACGTGTACGATAGCGGTGCTTTGGAAGGCGAAGGCGAGTTGGAAAGTGTTTCATTTGATGTAGAAGAGAAGGAGACCGAGTAAGATGAAGAAACAGAAAGTATTTGTGCTGATTAAGCACGGAGCAGACAACCAAGATTATTCGGGCGTTAATGTTATCGGAGTTTACTCCACCAAGACCGCAGCCAAGGAGCGGATGGCAGAAGAGGAGGATAATATCCTAGACTTCTACAAGGAGGAATATCCCGATAACTATGAGGTAACGGAAGACAAGGACGAATCATCATGGAGCTGCTCATGCAAGGATAGTATTATGTTTGATGAGTTGTTAATAACAGAAAGTGAAATGGAATCATGATAAAGAAATTTCTATTCAACGAGTTCGGCGTATGCACGAATCCTGATAAGACAGAAATCGGCAGCGGAATCCCCCATATCGAAATATCTACAGCTTATGTTAGAGGAAAGTGGACGTATGGTGTGACATACATGCTAGCAGATAGAGGAGGGGCGTTTGGAACTAACCTCAGCAACACGAATTGGTTCAAGACACAGGAAGACGCCATAGAGCATGCTTTGAATTGGGCAAAACATTGGCTTAACGTACAGATAGAGCAAGAGCGCAACCGGAATAGTTCTGTTTGCAAGAGCGCAGCTAAGATACTGAAGGAGATAGAAAATCTACTCCCGAAGAAGAGATATGTACAACTAGAATTATTTGAGTTTTAAGAATATGAATAAGCAAGAATTTATCTTCGTCTTCCCTCAGTCGGGGGAGACGATAACAAAGAAAATGAATCCTTTGGCGGTGAAGGATGCAGCCGTGAAGTATCTGAAAATGCAGAACGAGGTAAGAGGAGACATCTGTATCATCAAGAACGCCCATGAAGATGTTGTGGCCATGGCCTACGTGAGCGACACGATGAAGGTTTCCTTCTTCACCGAGGATGAAAGTGTGAACGACATCAAACCGATAGGAGTAATCGAGGAAGGAGGGGAGAAATGAGCGAAATCAATTTCAAGGCAAAGCTAATTGATACAGAAATGTGGTTAGATTGCCAACCTTATGCTAATAGTCAGTTCTTTTCGAGAGGAAATATTAATCCTACTATAGACACCAACACCCTCTGCCAATTTACAGGCGCACGGGATTGTAACGGATTTCCTATCTATGAACATGATTTGCTCAGACAGTACGAGGATACAGGCAGCATCTATGAAGTAGTATGGAATCAACGCAACACTAGTTTTAGTTTGGTGAATACAGAATCTCCTGTCCTCTATCCTAATACTTTAGGGAGAATGTTGCGTAATAGGCAACTAAAAGTTGTTGGCAACAAATTCGATAAGAAAGGAGGTAAGAAATGAAATTACGACAGGCGAAGAAGATACTTTGTAGAAAGAAAAACTATTTTTGGATACCACGAGTCATAGCTTACTCTTATGGCTTTGGCGAAGACCACAGAATCACAAAGGCTATCTGTAGGGTTCGAGCCTATCAGAAGAAAGGGGGTAAGCTATGAAAGTAAGATTTGTAAAGAAGATACTTCTCGGACCCGACAAGGGTAAAAATTTGTATTGGCTAAAACGAGTGATTAAAACTTCTTTTGGTTGGAAAGAAGACCACAGAGTTGTGAAAGCACTTCAAATTTATCATCGCAAGAGAAGAAGAAAGGAGGTTAAGCTATGAGCAAACAGGAATGGTTCGTGCTCTTCATCTTCATCTTCACGATACTGATGGCAATATTAGGTTGAGGATATGGAAAGGGCAAGAATCATAATCTACGATGATTGGGCGATACTCGATGAGACGGAGACCTTCTTCAAGGATAAATCCTATCTTATCGGTATTGCCAAATCTACCCTTCAGCAGACGCCCGACGCGGTAATTGCTGAAGTTTGGGTAAATGACCGGCTGAAAATGAAGTTCCGCATCAATAGCAAGGGCAAGGTTCAGCAATGCAAGGTCAGTCAGTATCCAGGGTGGGGTGGCCGCAGAGAGCGAGCCGGAGCACCGAGCAAGGGCGCAGCTGCCCTCATCTACAGGGTTGTGACGCATGTAAACGAAGAAACGTTTGAGTTTTGCGAATCCCTAGGACGCAACAAAGGCGAATGGCTCAGACAGGCTATAGCCGAGAAACGAGAACGTGAAGACAACGAAAAAGCAGGGCACTAGGCTCTGCTTTTTCTGTTACCATGTTATCATTCGGTCGTATTGCATATGCCACATATAGGCAAGTTGTTTCTTATATTCTTTTATAATTTTAAAACGTGCCTTTTGTTTCCACTTGGTACGTCTACCTAATATTACATACTCAACATTCTCGGTATAGATGTATCATGACCAACGGCTGTATCCTTCTCTTCAGTCTTTGGGTATACACGTCTTTCAATACCATACCTAGCAGCCTTCTTTAGTTTGCGAGGAATGCGAGCCTTAAAGAATCTAACGAATCTTCTTTTCATACGCTACTCCTTTCTTGTTTTTATTCTAACATTAAGTTCCCAAAACAAAAAGTTTATACTAATTTCATAGAAAACTCTTCGGGGAGTCCATACGATTAAAGTCGGCATGAGATAAAAGCAACTATCGTATTTTGTTATAAGATATTTGAAACTAAAACTTACCTTCTTCATACGCTATACTTCTTTCTAGTATATTCAATATCCTTGTAAGATACTCGCACCTTACTCCAAGTCACCTCATCCAACTCATTGAAATCAGCATCCTCGGGCGTATCTTCTCCTATGATCAAGAAGATACTATCGGGAACATTGGTCATTTCGTTCTCACCATCAAACTCTCGGATAGTAGTATCTAGAAGGTCGTAGAGGTCTTGTGCTTGCCCCTCGAAAAGAATCTTCTTAGTATCACCCTTCCAATTTTTGAGTTTATTTCTAGCATCCTTCAATGCTTCGTAAGTCTCTTGTGTAATCATATCACTTAAATTTAATTATAAAAAACTCAGTACCAAGCCATTTGTCGGGGCATAAGCCTTTCATAGGCTTGCCGATGGTGATACTCTCAATCTCCTTTTCGATACGTGGACTATCCTTGCGGTAGCCGTTGATGAAGAGGACGTGAGTGTATGGTTTGTATTCCAGCTTGCCTATCACGCGACAATAACCGCCAAATTCATCGAAACGTACCTCACCGCTTTCTGCTTGCTGATTTACCAGTCGGGAACACCAATACTTCTTGATTTCCCGATACTCCTCCGTCTTCTCGCCCGATGCGATTTTATCGAACCATTTCTTGCTGATGGTGAGGGTCAGAACTTTCTTATCCCAATCAGCGGCAGCTTTCTTCAAGTACTTATCCATTACCTTTGTCAACCTTTCCATTCTCGTTCATTTTAGCGATGCGTTCATTGTAAGCATCGTAGTCTTGTTTACTAATCTCAATAACACTCTGGACGATTACTGTTCCTCTAACCATATTATACCCGAATTTCTCTTCCACATCAGTGATGATGTTCATGAGAGGATAGAACTTTTCCTCTCTAACACTACACGTAACCGAATTAACACTAATTAAGCCATTCTTACACATGAAGGATGCTACTGCATAATAATATCTTTCAAATTCCATAAGCTATAAATTTTAACGATTAACTCTTTTTCTGAACTCAGCAAGCGTACATGGATATTTCGCTTTTGTCTTGTGATAATGCCTGTAGCGGTGCATCTTCCAAAAAGAATTTACGAAGTCCTTACATTTCTTGAAGGTGCAACAACAAGTACAATCCTTACATCTACCTGTCGAATGCGTCCAGCAGTATGCATAAATAAGACGCTCTTTTATAAAACTTCCCATAAGCCTACAACTTTTCTAATTTATCCAACAAGTCACTAATATTCTTCTCGATGTTGGCGATAACCTTCGCTTTCAGTTCTTTGATAACATTATCACCGAGAAGGTAATTCGTAACAATGAAGCTTGCTTTACTACAATTGTCTTTAAGACAAACATCAATATTCACAAGTTCTCTATTTGCAAACTGCAAAAGTTTTCTTTCATTATCGAGTTTCTTCTTCAACTCAATAGCTTTATTTAAATTTTCTTCTTTCATACGCTATAATCAAAAAGCCCCCTCCGAAGAGAGGGCAATTAGTTTATTTAGTAATGATTAAAAAATAACTTGGTACATTTTTGTGTCCTTATTATGAAGTAAC
>OIZP01001177.1_pt1 | contig 14003 bp, 14 predicted proteins | sample 1588531 | NCBI WGS metagenome assembly OIZP01 (sample SAMN03283283) | human gut metagenome | biome: human-associated habitat; material: feces | host: Homo sapiens | place: Peru | collected 2012 | reverse complement strand
CATTCAATTCCTGAAAAATGCGCAAAAGGGTTCCGTCGTCACGCCACTTGCAGAATCGGCTGTAAACGGTCTGATGTGGCCCAAACCGTGCGGGGATATCCGCCCAGGCTGCGCCGCTTCTGGCCAGCCAGAGCATGGCGTTGAGCATCATCCTGTCATCCTTTGGTGGTCTGCCGGTCTTGGCTCGCGGAATCAGATCCTTGATCCTGTCCCACTGGGTATCGGTCAGCTCGTATCACCTTGCTGCCATAAGATCACCCCTATGCTTTTTCTTTTATTCTACTGCATTTTTGGATTTTGTGCAATTTATATATGAGGCTTGAGTTTTCAGATAGGCCCTAATATGATTTCTGAAAATAAATTATTTTTGTGAAAAATGACAAAAACCGCCATGGTGCGACTGACAGAATCAGTCCACACCATGGCGGTTTTCACGATTCACTTTTTCTAGGGAACCTCTGAATAAATTGTCCGCGGCTGGATAGCGGATCTTTTTCCCTATCCGTGCGGCTTCAAAAGTGGGCAATACGCAAAGTATTCCTCCACTTTTGGAGTTTTCGGCCTGAGAAAAATCTCTCGCTCCCAGCTCTTGCCGACTTAATCAGAGGTTCCCTAAAATCGTCCCAGGTTTCTGATTGTGATTCTTGCAGGCAACGGCATCCTCCTAATACTATGCCATCGGAAGAACGGCGTGGCCATACAACATTGCACCAGTTAATATATCCGGTGTCTCCTGTAGCCTCATACCACACCTGCCATTTTCCGTCTTCACAGCGTTGAACTGTTGGCGATAGAATACGATATATCTGCTCCGGAATCATGTATGACAGCCTGCCAATCTTCCCTGTGGATTCCATACTTGGAGTACAAGAGCTTCGCCCAAGCGGTTTTATGTAGGCTTATCATAAATTGCACGGATAGCTGCTATTATTCAAAGGCATCCTGTACCAGCTCTAATGCCTCGGCAGCATAACGGTCAGCTTCCAGCCAGTATGGCTTCTGACATATTTCGATGGTGACGTTGTTCGAATAATTGGCATTGGCTAGGGTTTGGAGATACTGCATAAGGGGCAGATTGCCTTCGCGAAAACCAATATGGCCGCAGACGCTCTTGCCCAAACTATAGATACCGGGAAGACGTTTTTCATTTGGAGTTTTCTCGCGAAGTATAGTGTTGCCCAAATGGACGTGGACAATATTCTCACGCCCAATCACCTGTAGTGCATGGGGCAGGCTCTCATCAAATTGGGCAAGCTGTACCGTATCAAGCATCATCTTGAAATTGGGATGATTGACCATATCCAGCACCTCACGCTGCTGGTGCGCAGTATTGAGAAACATGGAGTCGGTCTGCGCCTGCGTTTCCAGAGCCAGAACGATGCCGTTATCGGCGGCTGTGACAGACAGTTCTTTTGCAGCGTCAACAAATCGATTTCTGACGATTTTGGGATTTTCGTCCATGGTTCCATTGCCGGGGCAGAGCAAAACCTTAGGAGCGCCCAACATGGCGGCAGCTTCCAGGCAACGCTTTATGTGCTCTATGCTCCATCGGCGCAGAGAAGTCTCTCCGGAACTGATGTTGACGGGGTAGTTATTCTGCTCCGGACAGAAACATACCACATTCAGACCGTGATCCGCAATTTTACGGGAAGTATCTCGCAGGTATTGCGCACTTTGTATGCCAACAAGGAAATGAGGCTTTGCCCCCCAGATTTCAATATTCTGCAGCCCAAGTTTTTGGACAGAAGTGAGAAAATGCTCAAAGGGCCAATTTGTATAATGATAGTTTCCGATGGCAAGCTGTGATTTTAATAGCCTTTTCATATGGAACCTCCTAAAAGTATTGAATTGTATCATGGAAACAGATACAATATAAAACAAACCGACCAGAATTGTCAATATCGTTTTGGGTGAAATTGATATATTTGGTAAGTATAGACAGAAATAATACAGTAGAGTAGCTGAATCTGACGAAAGATGGCTTGCACGGCCTTTAAGAAATTAATTTGAGAAGTTGCAAAAACAGTGTTCTTTTACAGGAATTTTCCTTGATTTTTAATGCTATTGATTGTATAATACTAGATGCTAAATTAGAAAGCGAGGGGCTGGGTTTGAGTCAGTTGTTGTTAAATAATGACAGCGCAGAACCGCTGTACCGTCAACTGGAAGCGTTGTTAAAATCTGATATTGAATCCAGGAGATTCCCTGCGGGCAGCAAGCTGCCCACAGAAAATGAACTGGTGGAATTGTATCATGTCAGCCGGGTAACTGTGAGAAAAGCTCTGGATGGGTTGTCTCGGCAAGGATATCTGGAGCGCAGATCCGGAAAAGGTACCTTTGTGACGGAAGAGAAGCTGCAGCGGACACTGGATGGTGTCACAAGCTTCTCCCAGATGTGCCAGGAAATTGGATGTGTCCCGGGAAGCAAGACAATTCGTCGCAGCATTGAACTAGCATCGGAGAAAGAGGCTGAGAAGCTTGGGATTTCTGAGGACTCTCAGATTCTTGCCATTGAGCGTATTAGATATGTGGACGGACATCCGCTGATGTTGGAGATTACGAAGTTTACCGAGGATTTTATTTTTCTGATGAATGAGGATCTGACGGACTGCTCTTTGTATGATCTTCTGGACAGGAAGAAAGGAATTCGGTTCACGCAGTCTGTTAAGATGGTGGATATTGTATACGCCAATGCCCATGAGGCCAAATATTTGGGAATCGCCAAGGGGTATCCTCTGCTACGTATTGAAAGCGTTGCAAAGGATGCGGCGGGTACTGCGCGTCATATCTCTAAGCAGCTGTGTATTGGTGATAAAATCAAATTCAGAGTGTAAAATTGTGCGCCCGGACTCGTCCGGGCGCACATTCTTGTATCTTTAAATGTATTGTAATGTATTCGATATGTTAAAAGCACCAAAAACAAGAAGCACATTTTTTGCATATTTCTGAAAATATACTGACATTATTGACAAGTTGTGAACACTTCGTTATAATCAAATCGTAATACAAAGCAATACATTAAGATGCTTTCGACAGAGGGAAGAAATGTAGTTGCTTGTAAGAGGATATGTGCACGCATTCTCAAAACGGAAACTGAAATGGTCAGCCGGGCGTCATGAACCTGCGCGGTCCAATCTCACAAGAAATATTAAGGAGGATTTATTATATGTTCTGGATTGAACTAGCAGTTTTGCTGCTCCTCATTGCCTGGGGTGTACGCAAAGGCGGCGTTTTCCTGACACTCGCCGGTGGTATCGGTGCATTTATTCTCACATTCGTTTTTAAGGCTCCCATGGCCGACCCCCCTATGACCGTTGTGCGTATCATTCTGGCAGTGGTTATCGCCGGTGGTGCCATGCAGGCAGCGGGTGGTATTGAATACCTGGTTGCCCTGGCTGAGAAAATCATGAGAAAGCATCCCAAGTCCATCACGATTATTGCTCCCCTTGTCAGCTGGCTGTTTGTATTCTGCTGCGGCACCGGCCACATTCTGTGGAGTCTGCTGCCCATTATCAATGAGATTGCGATTGAGAACGGTATCCGTCCCGAGCGTCCCATTGCCGCATCCGTTGTATCCAGCCAGAATGCCGTTTGCGGCACCCCTCTGGCAGCTGCCACGGCAGCGCTGGTTGGCTTCCTGGAAGAGGCTGGCAACGTCGATATGATCAAGGTTCTGATGGTTGTGATTCCTGCCACCCTGCTGGGCTCCCTGGCTTCCGGTCTGGTTATGCTGAAGAAGGGCAAGGAGCTGGCTGATGATCCCGAGTTCCAGCGCCGTGTTGCGGATGGCACCTTGGTTCTGAACAAGAAATCCGAGAGCGAAAAGATCGACACTTCCAAGTTCAGCAAGCAGTCCAAGCTGTCCGTGGTTGTGTTCCTGGCAGCCATGGTTTGTATTGTTCTGCTGGGCGTTATCAAGTCTCTGCGTCCTGTTCTGAGCAATGGCAGCACCATGGGAATGACCGATATCATTCAGATTTTCATGCTGATTGCTGCCGCAGTGATTTGCATCTTCATGGATAAGAAGCCCAACGTCATTCTGGATATGCCCGTGTTCCGTTCCGGCGTGTTTGCGGCAGTCATCGCGCTGGGGCTGTGCTGGATGGTGAACATCTTCATCGGCTCTCAGTCCGCATTTCTGACCGAGACAGTTGCTCAGTTTACCAACAAGTATCCTTGGGTGTTCATCATCGCATGCTATATCGTTGGCAACATCACCACTTCTCAGGGTTCTACCACAGCAATCGTAATTCCTCTGGGACTCGCACTGGGTATCGGCACTCCCGTCCTGCTGGCAGGCTGGGTTGTGATCGGTTCTCACTTCCTGATTCCCGCTGCATCTGAGAGCCTGGCTGCGATTGCTTTCGATACTGCCGGCACTACAAAGATTGGCAAGTATGTTTTCAACACCAGCTATCTGCTGCCCTCTCTGGTGATGGCTGCTGTGGACTGCGTTGCAGCATTTGCGATTGCCAGTGTCATTCTGTGATAGCAACGCACGATTCATCTGATTGATTCCTTCTCACGCCGGGGTGGGGTGACATTTGCCTGCCCCGCCCCGGCTCCCTCTTCGTTAATTTCTGACTGCAAAATGCATGGGTCTCGGACTGGAGGTTGTTAATTTGAAGTTTACATTAATGAGTTATCACTACTTACGCTATCCTATCCGCAAGTATTTGGACAAAATGGAACGGTGTGAACTGGATGGTATTGATATTTATTGTACAGGACCGCAATTGAACCCCTTTGATTATGCGCTGGGTGACCTGATTCAGCTACGCAGAGATATCAAAGACAGACATCTGAATCCCTATGTCTTGACTGCGGAAAACTGTGTCTATCCCGTGAATCTTGCTACATCTGATCTTCAGACATGGGAGTCCACACAGCGATACTATCAGAGAATGATTGACACGGCAGAATTTCTGGAGTGCCCTCACATTCAGATCTGTCCCGGAACGGGATATTTCGATGAGGATAAAGAAAGTGCTTGGAATCGCCAAGTAGAAGCGGTTCAGAATCTGACCGAATATGCGAAAGTCAAGGGCGTATCTATTTTCCTGGAAACCTGTAAGGTGACCACAACAAATCTGATTGTAAAAAGTAAAGAACTGCGAAAATTCTTGGATGATGTAGGTGCCGACAACCTGATTGGCTTATCTGACACCGATCAGATGTCTCAGGCAGGCGAACACATTACCGACTATATAGAGAATCTGGGCGACAAATATGGGTTCGTCCACTTCAGTGATCTGAATCATACCATCCCCGGAACCGGCGGCCTTCCCATGAAGGAATATTACGAGACCCTGAAAGCTTGGGGATATGACGGCTGGTGCTCCTGCGAAATGTGTGCCCGTGATTATTTCATTGACCCCGATGCGGCAACAGATGCTTATGTGGATTTTATCCGCAATGTGCTGCATGCGTAATCAGAAGCTGAGAGAAAGGAAGAAACAATATGAAACTTGCTCCTATGAGTTATCACTACCTGCGCTACCCAATTGAAAAGTTTCTTGACAAGGTGGAACGCTCACCTTTTGACAGTATTGATCTGTACTGCAGTGCACCTCAGCTGAATATGTTCGACTATCCGGTCAGCAGCCTTATTGAGCTGGATAAGTCGATTCGCCGCCACAACCTGAAGGTTATGGCCATGACCCCTGAAAACTGCACCTATCCTGTGAATTTCTGTACTCAGAATCCTCTGACTCGTGAATCCAGCATCCGTTATTACCAGAGGGCTGTGGATACTGCACAGTTCCTTGCGTGCCCGGCACTTCAGATCAGCACAGGTTTTGGCTATTTTGATATGCCCCGGGAGGATGCATGGAACTACTGCCGAGACAGTGTTGGAACACTGGCAGCCTATGCCGAGAGAAAAGGTGTGAAGCTTCTGCTTGAGCACCTGAAGGTCACAACGACCAATGTGTTGATTACCAGCAAGGATCTGGCACGAATGATAGAGGAAATCAACTCTCCCGCGGTTGTAGGCATGGTCGATATGGATCAGATGACTTATGCGGGAGAATGCGTTGGAGATTATTTTGATAATCTGGGAGATAAGTTGCAGCACATTCATTTCAACGATCGCGGCCATACTGTCCCCGGAGATTCAGACTTCCCAATGAAGAAATACTACGACGATATCATTGCCCATGGATATGAGGGAACCTGTTCCTTCGAAATCTGCGATCGTCGCTATTACTGTGACCCTGATAAAGCCATTGATGATACTGTGGCATGGCTGCGTGCCAATACTCACGAACTGGATTAACGGGAGGCCCGGGATATGTGGATTCACGACATGTTCGGTGTGCAGAAGCCCATCGTTGCTCTGCTTCATCTTGACGCACTTCCTGGGGATCCTGGATTCTGCGGCAGCGTAGATGCTGTGCTGAATCACGCAGGCGAGGATCTCAGGGCACTTCAGGACGGCGGTGTGGATGGAATTCTGTTTGCCAATGAATTCAGTCTGCCCTATCAGCCTGTGGCGGATATCGCGACAATTTCCACAATGGCATACATCATCGGAAGTCTGAAATCCGAGCTAAAAATCCCTTATGGTGTCAATGTGGTAAAAAATCCGATTGCAACCATTGAACTTGGTGCTGCCACAGGTGCAAAGTTCGGCAGAAGCTGTTTCTCCGGAGCGTATATGGGCGAGTACGGCCTGTACGCATCCAACAGTGGTGAAGCAGTGCGCAGGAGAAAGGCTCTGGAAATTCAGGACTTCAAGCTTCTGTTTAAAGTCAACCCGGAGGCTGATACTTATCTCGTGCACCGGGATATAAAGGTTGTGGCGAAGTCAATTATGTTTGGCGGATTTGCGGACGGGCTGTGTGTTTCCGGCGCAGCAGCAGGCAGCGAGCCGGATGACAGCATCCTGGCGCAGGTATATTCCGTGGCAAAACCCAATGGCGTGCCTGTATTCTGTAATACCGGATGTAAGCATGAGAATGTGCGTCAGAAGCTGGAACTGTGTGATGCGGTATGCATGGGTACGGCGTTTAAGACGGGCGGACGCCTGACGGGGCACGTTGAAAAAGACAGAGTCACCAGTTTTATGGATATCGTTGCGGATATTCGGGTCGGTCACTAAGAGGCGATTCTTATGAAAAGCTATTATGTCGGTATCGACATCGGAACCTTCTCATCTCGCGGAATCCTGCTGGATAATGCGTTTCGGGTAGTAGCCGATGCTTCAACACCGCACGGGATGGACAATCCAAAACCGGGGTGGTTTGAACAGGATGCACAGGAAGTATGGTGGAAGGATTTATGCATTCTTTCTCATAAACTGCTGGATCAATCCGGTATCGATTCGCATGAGATCGCTTGTATCGGTGTCAGTGCCTTGGGAACGGATTGCCTTCCTGTGGATGAAAACTGCACGCCTTTGCGTCCGGCTATCCTGTATGGGATTGATTCACGAGCCAGTGAAGAGATTCGGTGGCTTACTGAGTACTACGGCGACGAGAAAGTGTTGCAGTTATTTGGACACCCAATCTGTTCCGGAGATACTGCAACCAAAATACTATGGCTGCGCAGGCATGAACCTGAAGTGTATGAAAAGACATATAAATTCCTGACCGGAAGTTCCTATCTGACGGCAAAGCTTACGGGGCGATATGTTATTGACCAGTTTCTGGCAAAAGGCTCCTTCCGTCCGCTTTATCGGGAAGACGGAAGTGTCAATCCGGATACCTGCGGCCTTTTCTGCAGACCGGATCAGATTGCGGAGGCTGTAGTGTCATCGGATGTGGTCGAAACCGTCACCTATGATGCTTCTGTCCAGACCGGATTCGCCGAAGGAACCCCGGTCATAACAGGAACCGGAGACTCGACATCTGAAGCGATCAGTGTGGGCTTGGTTGAGCCTGGTACTGCGTTCTTCCAGTTTGGCTCGTCCATGTTCTACTATTACTGTGTGGATCGCTATTACGGTTGCTTCGTCTCCTCTTATGGCAATGGTTCTGTGAAAGGTGGAAAACACTATACCGTTCCAGGAACATATTGCCTGGGCGATGGCACAAATGCAGCAGGCACCCTGACTCGATGGGTCAGAGATACATTGTATTCTGAGTATTATGCGCAGCAGCTGAACGGCGGCCCTAATGCTTATGCCGTTATGGCGCAGGAAGCGGCGACCGTTCCTGCGGGCTGCGATGGACTGATTATGCTTCCCTACATTTATGGAGAGCGAAGCCCGCTGCAGGATCCAAAAGCCACCGGAATGCTGTTCGGGCTGAAGGGAAGCCACACCAGAGCCCATATCAATCGCGCGGCTCTGGAGGCAGTGGGATATTCCTTCTATCAGCATCTTCAGCTATTTGAGGAAATGGGAGCCAAAGCGAATCGGATTATCACTGCCGGCGGAGGTACACAAAATCTGACCTGGATGCAGATTATATGCGATATGGCAGGTATTCCTATCATCATCCCGGAAACGTACCAATGTTCTGCATTTGGTGATGCCATGATGGCAGCAATTGGATGCGGAAGGTTAGGCGATTTTCATGATCTGCGAGACGCACTGCCGACGGGCAGAGTGCTTCAGCCAAACATGGACAACCACGAAATCTACGCTGGCAGATATTCCGATTTTCAGGGAGCTTTACAATCGAAACAAAGAGCTGATGCATATCTGTTCCGAATAATGGAAAAGGAGAAACCAATATGGTAATCGATACGCATATCCGGCCTGCTTTATTTGCGCCGATATGTCAAGACAAGCAGGCCTTCTCCAAGCGTTGTGATGAGATGAACTATCATCTTATGGGACCGGCTCCCATAGACCTGCTGAAAAAACAGTACGCACTGGCGGATATTTCTCATGTTTTTTTATTGCCTGAGGACTGTTCCGCTGAGACCGGAACTGCATCTATCTCCAATGAGGACGTTGTGAAGATCGTTGAATGTGATCCGGAATTCTTCTGGGGATTTGCCAGTGTTGACCCACGGAAAGAAGATGCCGCCCAAGCACTCTTGGCAGCATTTACGCAGCAGGGACTTGTTGGACTGTATATCAATACAGCCAGATTGCACATGTATCCTGATGACCCGTCGTTGATTGCACTGTATGAAGTCTGTAAAGAACTGGATAAGCCGATCGTATTCCAGGCGGGTTTATGCCTGGAGCGGGATGCGCTTGCAAAGTACTGCAGACCGGCGGACTTTGAGCCTGTGATTCATGCTTACCCAACCGTCAACATGTGCCTTGCCCATGTGGGATGGCCCTGGGTTCAGGAAACTGCGGCGCTTATGATCAAATATCCCAACCTTTACGCCAATACAGCGCTGATGAATTTTGATGGTCCTTACCAGATTTACCGAAAAGTATTCCTGGAAGACATGGGGCAGTATTGGGTAGAGCATAACCTGGCAGATCAGCTGATGTACGGGTCCGATAGCCCGAGAATTCGCCCGGTACGAGCGAAACGAGGACTGGACAGCCTGGGCTTTTCGAAGGAGACCATGGATAAAATCTGCTGGCGCAATGCATTGAGATTCCTGAAAAGGGAGGGCTGAATCATGAAATACTTCCTGAAAGAGGAACTGATTTGTGCGGATAAAGAGTTCCAGATTATGAAAATTACAGATAAAGTAGCCTTAGCTGTATCAGAAAGCGGCGTGATAAACGGAATTGGCTATGTCATAACGGAGCACACTACCACCGGTATTACCATTAATGAGAGCCTGCCTTGTGTGGAGAAGGATCTGATGGAAGCAATGGATCGCCTGGCACCCGAGGATTATCCATATCATCATAACCACTTTCTGCGCAGCTATGGAACCATAGGCGGTAATACGCCAGGGCATATCAAGTCTATGCTGACCGGCAACCACTGCGTTTTCCCGGTGATTGAGGGAAAGGCAAAGCTGGGAAGTGCCGCTGACATTTATTTCTGTGAGTATGACGGAATCAAGAACAGAAAATACATGATTTATGTTGTGGGGGAGTGAGCATGAAGAAAACCATAGCAATGGCAGATAACTGTATTGATGTGTATTACAAACTGGATCGGTATTATCTCACCGGTAACAGCATCGACTTCGCTTTCAACTATAAGCAGCTGGGCGGAGATGTCACCGAGATGACCATTCTGGGCAATGACGTATTTGCAGTTGCGTTGGAAGAACGCCTGAAGGAGCGCCAGATTCCCTTGCGTGTACTCAAGCGCGTTGACCGCCCCACCGGAATGGCAACGATGGACATCGTAGACGGAGATAGAAAACACCTGCATTTTGAGGGCAATGCGATGGAGGAAATCGAATTGTCTGATGAAGACTTGGAATTTATCCGGGATTTTGATATCGTATACTGCGAGCGCTGGGCGAAAATGGGACGCTATATTGCAGACGTCAAGCGCAGCGGTCAAATTTGGGTGTATGACTTCTCCAAGCGATTGGAGCTGCCAACCAATGATGAGTTGCTCCCGTATTTGGATTACGCTTTCTTCTCTTATGATCAGGATGATGATTACATCCGTGACTTTATGAAGAGAACCCATGCCAAGGGGGCTGGCTGTGTCATTGCCATGCTGGGAGAGCGTGGCAGTCTGGCCTATGATGGCACCACTTTCTACAAACTGGATGCCGAAAAGGTGACAATCGTAAATACTGTAGGCGCAGGCGACAGTTATATTGCCGCTTTTACATATGGTCTGAGTTTGGGGGAGGATATTCCCACCTGTATGCGCCGAGGAAAAGCACAGGCAACTCAGATTATCCAGCAGTTTAATCCTTATTTCTAAACTTTTATTTTGGAGGAAAGAAACATGACTTACAAGGCAAACGACATTAAGGAGATTATCGCAAAGATTCTGGCAGACAAGAAGGACGAGGGCGGAGTCAAGTCTCTGTACTATGTTGGCTGCGGTGGCTCCTGGGGCGCTCTCTACAGTGCAAAGACTTTCATGGAGCGTGAGAGCGCCGACATCAAGTGTGCACTGATCAGCTCCAATGAGTTTGTACATGCGACCCCCAAGGACTTCGGCAAGAACTCTATCATCTGCCTGTCCTGCCATAAGGGCAATACCCCTGAGACCATTGCCGCCGCAAAGCTGGGCAAGGAAATGGGCGCTGCTGTAATCATTCTGACCTGGCTGGAGCAGTCCGAGATCGTCCAGTACGGTGATTATGTCATCTGCTACGAGTTCGATGCATCCCCTGATCATCTGGCCGGCGATATCGATTACTCCGGAGAGAAGACCATGTGTGCAGTGCGGGTGGCGGTTGAACTGCTCAACCAGACTGCGGGCTATGCAAACTATGATAAGTTCTATGACGGCCTGGGCATGATGACCACCGTGATCCGTAACGCCCGGAAGATGGTTGCCAAGCGCTCCCTGGCTTTTGCAGAGGAGTATAAGAACGACAGTGTCATCTATACCATGGGTTCCGGTGCCGGTTACGGTGCGGCTTACATGGAGAGCATCTGTATTTTCATGGAGATGCAGTGGTTGGATTCCAGCAGCATTCACACCGGTGAGTTCTTCCATGGCCCATTTGAAATCACCGATACCAATCGTCCCTTTATGATTCAGCTGTCTGAGGGCTCTACCCGTGCGCTGGATGAGCGTGCACTGAAGTTCCTGAAGACCTATGCCAAGCGCATCGAGGTTCTGGATGCTAAGGAGCTGGGTCTGAGCGTGATTGACGCTTCCGTGGTGGACTACTTCAACCACTCCCTGTTCAATAATGTCTACCCCATCTATAACCACGATTTGGCCGAGGCTCGCAAGCACCCCCTGCCCACTCGTCGCTACATGTGGAAGGTTGCGTACTAAGCATTTATAAATCGAAATGGAAGGGGTTGTTCGCGTGAAGAACGCAAAAATCATCGCAATTGGCGATAATGTTTGCGATAAATATCTGTCCCGGGGTAAAATGTACCCCGGTGGACAGTGTGTTAACACTTGTGCCTATGCCAAACTCAACGGCACGGATGCTGCATATCTTGGCAAGTTTGGTAATGACGCTGTTGCGCAATACAATCAGCTGACACTGGATAAACTGAAGATCGACCGCAGCCGTTGCCGTGTCTTTGACGGAGAAAACGGTTTTGCGCTGGTTACACTGAAGGGAAATGACCGCATTTTCCTTGGCAGCAATAAGGGCGGAATCGCAAAAGAAAAACCCTTTGCGTTTACGGCAGAGGATCTGGAGTACATCAAAGAATTCCAGGTGATATATACCAACTTGAATTCTTATATTGAAGAGGATTTGCCGCTGCTTGCATCCACGGGCGTGCCGATTGCCTATGATTTCTCGGTGCGGTGGACAGATGAATATCTGAAGAAGGTCTGTCCTTATATCCAGGTTGCCTTGCTGTCCTGCGCCCACCTCAGCGCTGAGAAGCGAGAGGAGGAGATGCAGAAGGTAGCGTCCCTGGGCGTCCCTATTGTTCTGGGAACGATTGGAGAGGATGGTTCCTATGTCCTGTATAACGGAAAATTCTCCTATGCCAGGGCAGTTCACGCTGACGATGTGATTGATACTATGGGTGCCGGTGACAGTTATTTTGCGGCATTCCTCTGCGATTTGCTGAAGAACTCTGAATCCGGTAAACTTCTGGAGAAAACCGCAGAAGAGAATGAGAATCGCCTTCGTCATGCCATGGAAGCAGGTGCTGCTTTTGCCGCAAAGGTTTGTGCACTGGAAGGCGCCTTCGGTTATGGAACCGCAATTGTAGGCAGGACGGAAATCTGATATGGAGGTTATGTGTTATGGTAAGACCCGATATGTATGAGAACAATGCCGAGGGAATTCTGTGTGTATACAAGAATGAAAAGTGGCTGGTAAGCATCAAGAACTGGAAGCCTGATAACGACATTTCTGGAATCGTTCACCTGGAGGTACACCATTCCACTGATGAGCAGTTCATTCTGGCAGCCGGGAAAGCCATCCTGATTACAGCCGAACGCGAAGGGGATGTATTCAAGGACATTGTTCTGACGCCAATGGAGCAGGGGAAGGTGTACAATGTTCCCAAAGAAGTCTGGTTCTACTCCATCACGCAGAAGGATACCAAGATGATCTATGTCCAGGATTCCAACTGTTCCATGGAAAACAGTGATTTTGCGAACCTGTCTGCGGAGGATATTGCCTTTATTCAGTCTGAGGCGGCAAAACTGCTGGCATGAGGACAATTCGATATGTCCTGTTTGACTTTGATGGCGTGATCGCAGATACCGAGGCGAGCAATTCAGAGTACTTTTGCAATACACTGAAGCACTTCGGTGTGTACCTGACGCCCCAGGAGCAGCATTCGTTAATTGGAACAAACAACTCAGACCGAGTTGCCCAGTTTCTGGAGAGAGCCTTACTCCCGGTTTCGGTTCAGGAATTTCGTGAATACAGGAAGACCCTGGGCAATACCTACGAGGATGGGCGCTTGGAAGCCATGCCTGGGCTGATCCCCCTGCTGAATTGGCTGAAAGCACAAAGGGTCGGAATTGCGTTGGTCAGTTCCACAAGTTCACACCTGATTGAGACTGGATTACACATACTGGGATTGACGTCATATTTTGATGTGGTAATCTGCGGAGACATGGTGCAGAATCGGAAACCGCATCCGGAGCCTTATCGGAAAGCGATACAGTATTTCGATGCTGATCCTCATGAATGCCTGGTAATAGAAGATTCACCGGTAGGGATTCAAGCTGGTAAGGCTGCAGGGTGTCTAGTGGCAGGTTTCTGCGGAGCGCAGATTAAACAGGATATTTCTCTGGCAGATTTCAGACTGGATTCATTCTACGAATTCTACTCGTTGCCAATTTCTTTCCTCTAAGGATTTCCCATAAGCAAGAAAACCGGCATAACAGCCGGCTTTCTTGCTTTCCTTGCAATTATTTGAAGCGGTTTATTGAGAAATAGTATAAGGGGTCTGGCTTATCGCCTGACCCCAACATTTATTATAGAACCGTAGTTCTTTGACAAGCGTAAAGAAGCGGATGGCCATCGGCCATCCGCTTCCTGTTATTCATCAGCCGTTCCGG
>OIZP01001174.1_pt1 | contig 14017 bp, 10 predicted proteins | sample 1588531 | NCBI WGS metagenome assembly OIZP01 (sample SAMN03283283) | human gut metagenome | biome: human-associated habitat; material: feces | host: Homo sapiens | place: Peru | collected 2012 | reverse complement strand
GATATGCCAAGAAATCCCATATCAAAATGTCTTTGTTTTCCCATTGTTTTCCCGATATACATCGGAAATAAAGGGGGTTAGGGTGAAAGTGGCGAACTTTGTTTTCCCATTGTTTTCCCAAAACAGAGAAAATGACATGCATAAAACCTCCAGACTATAGTAAGGAATATGGCAAAGAAACTGGATACAACATACAGGAGCGCAAGGTTCGGAAGTTGTACTTACGCACTCATTATTGACAAGCGTCATCCAAAGAAGGATCGGGACACTTTTCCTGTCGCAATGCGTTATACTATTGATAGAAAGTCATGGTATAACTATGTGGCGGGCGAATTTACAGAAGAAGACTTTGCGAAGGTTTGTACGCTGAGCGCAAGAGCAGTCCGCTCAGAACTATATGAGAAGAAAATTGAATTTGATGCCATCTTTGAGGCGCAGACAGAGTTGATAGAGCGCTTGGGCAATAGTCTGACGCTCGATAGAATAAAGTCTGTTGTTACAGGTGTGGACACAAACAAAGAATCATCCTTCATTGGTGTGTGGGAAAACAAGATTAACTTCTACCGTACCCATAATAATGGTGAGAAATACACCACCGCAGAATCGTATGAGTGTGCATTGAAATCATTCATGAAGATTATCTGGAACAGACCCATCGAAGGCTTTAAGGTAGGGAAGGAAGATATTGAATATTGGAATAACGGCATGATACACGGCGTGGAGGATGCTGACGGAAACATGGTTGGCAAGATTAGTGATACCACTCGCGGCATTTACCTACGCTCCTGCCGCGCTGTATGGAACGAGTGCGTATCTATGGGTTTTCTTGCCAATCAAGAATATCCATTTTCTAACATCCAGAAGAAGAAACTTGTGGCCATTCCCGTTGGTGATACGAGAAAACACTGCTACCTATCAGTTGAGCAGATGACAGAATTGTATCGCGTATTCACGGAAAAACGCTATCCCAATACATGGAAGGCAGGGTATGCTGAGAAAGCTCATTACTCACTTGGGCTATTCCTTGCCCAATACCTTTGCAATGGCTTCAATATGGCAGATGCAGGCGAGTTGACGTACTCTCAATATTACTTTGATACCGGCAGAAAGGCTTTCAAATTCAAGCGTGTGAAGACAACCAATCGCACCGAGGGCGGTTCTGAGGTTATCATCCCCATCATAGAACCCCTTCAGCGAATCCTTGATGAGATTGCAGCAGAGCCTGTGCTCAATGGCTTCGTCTTCCCTGATATCCTACAAGGAGCAGAACTCAAAGTAGACAAGCGTAAGCGCATCTCTCAAGAAAATTCCAACGTGCAGGATCGTGTTATCAAGATTTGTCAGGATGTGTTGCATTGGGAGGTGCGCCCATCAGGAACATGGTGCAGGCATTCCTATGGTACAAACCTAGCTCACGCCCGCGTTGAAGAGAAATACATCTCTGAGAGTATGGGACACTCCACAAGCAAGTCCATCACCGACAGATATATCGCCCAATACCCTCTGGAGACCCAATTTGAGTATAATAGCAAGTTGCTGGATTTGGAGCCAAAGGTAACAGAGGAGGACATCAAAAACATGACGGAGGAAGAGAAGACTGCTATGCTCCTAAAGCTCTTGGCAAAGAGATAGCCCTGCTTTTCTGCAAAGTTGTATCATTAGTTTGCATGCAATTAAGGATAAACGCATGTGAAAAATGTAATTGACAGGAAAACGTGCGGATTTGTGCCCCTTTTGAAGTAACATTGTACACCTCAAATAAAAAATGGGTAGAACTTATGAATGATAAGAAATTCACTATACAGCTGCTGAGCAATTATCAGCAAAGATGCTTTGTGGAATTCCTGACAGAATGGAAGAAGGAGCACGAAGAAGAGTATCTGTCTTTTCGAGATGATTTAGAATCCAACACTAGTGGTGATTTCTCTGTCTATGCTAAATTGTTCGAGATGGCAGTGGAGTGTATCCCTGCAAACATTCTGGTTATGTGCAAGGAACTATTTGGGGCAGAGGTTCTTCCCTCTGAAATAGATGACAAGAAAAGGGAAATAGACGAGCTTGTTGAAAAGTTTCTTAATTTCGATGGGTACGCTCGTTTCGACACCTCGCAGGAAGAATGGACAGAGGAATATGTAACAGAGAAGGATGAACCGGACACCCCAAAGGTCTTCTATTTTAGAATACCCGGGATTGATGAGTGGTGGAACGGCATTCCTGCCAATTATCGTATGCTTGCACTGATGTTTCTGGGATCTCGCGAGGAGGAACTCAAGATGCAGGGACGTCGACTTATTCTTGCAGGACTTTTCTGTATGAATGAGATTATTTGCAACCTCTGCGATTTGGCCCTTGAAAAACAGAATCCCATCTTACTAAGTGGTCTGTACTACATAGTACTTGACCATGGACTCAGGAGCACGTCAAAACTGATGAGCAACGCTATGAGTTCCATGGGCGCTCAAAGCATGCTTATTACAACCCTTGTAACCAATGTGGTTGGTAAATTGGTGTCAACAAGCGTATCTAAGGGATATGATAAAAAGGCGGACTGGAAGAAAGATGCAAAAGAATACAATAATACAGACATCCAACGTGAAGTGACTGCAGAATTAGCTGCAACACAGGGAAGACACGGGCGTCATCGTATTCAGCAAGAGACTCAATCTCTTGACGATATTCTTATCGCTAAGGATAAATCTGCCCTCAAAGAGGCCATCATGGCTGCCCTCAATGACATGGAACACGAGTACGAAACGGCATATATCAAGGCAGCCCTTATTCGTTCTGGACATATGGACAAGGACATGGGCTTCGAGCCATTCCTTCGCGCAGTAAATAGATTTTCCGGTAAAGAGTATAAGAAGGATCCTGCCCAAAGAATAAACGCTGAGATTGTTTACGACTTCCGAGAGAAGTTTGAGATGTCCAAGACTTCAAAACACCAGAGAGGGCGTAGGATTATCTTGTACCTTTCAGACAAGTTTTATAGTATTCCGTAGTCAACGCATTAGGATATCGGGACGTATATTTAGGAGAAGGCCATCGTCGCATTTTGCTTCGGTGGCCTTGTTGCATATAGACCAAATAATTGTTGATGCGACCCCCGAATTATTCAAGATTGAAGTTAAACGCAAAGAAAATGATGGTTTTTCTTCAGTTTTTTATGAATTTATGATGGATTTTCGGATAAACAATGTAACTTTGGAATCAAATTCAAATTGAAAGTCAATGAATAGTAAGGATCTCAATCGCATAAAGGTAGTTCTTGTAGAACAAAAGAAAACGGCAAAATGGTTGGCAGAACAGGTCGGAAAAGATCCTGCCACTGTTAGCAAATGGTGCACGAACACCTCTCAACCATCGCTCGAAACACTTGGCAAAATAGCGAGTATTCTTCAGGTAAAAATGAGTGAACTAGTTCGAAACACTTAACTATTTAAGTATGGCTAAGAAGAAAAAGAATAATACTCCAGGTCTCTTTGACACTCCCAAGACTGAGGAGCAGATAAAGATGGAGAATGCGCAAGACTTGTACAACTTCCTGTTCGAGGCCTGCAACATACTCCGTGGTCCTGTGAGCCAAGATAATTTCAAGGATTATATCACGCCAATTCTCTACTACAAGCGCATCTCGGATGTATATGACGAAGAGATGCAGGCTGCATTGGAGGAGAGCGGTGGCGATATGGATTATGCGATGTTGCCTGAGCAGCATCGTTTCGACATACCTGACGGCTGTCACTGGCAGGATGTACGCGAGCGCTCGGAAAACCTTGGCGCTGCCATAGTCGGTGCCATGCGCAAGATAGAACTGGCCAACCCTGATACCCTCTATGGAGTGTTGAGTATGTTCTCGAGCCAGAAATGGACCAACAAGAATATCCTCACCGACGGCAAGATACGCGACCTCATCGAGCATCTCTCTACCCGCAATCTTGGCAACAATGCTTATCCTGCCGATTTGATGGGTGATGCCTACGAAGTGTTGCTGAAGAAGTTTGCCGATGACTCGAAGGCCCAAGCGGGTGAGTTCTATACACCACGTTCGGTGGTAAGTCTGCTTGTTCGTATTCTCGATCCCAAGCCAGGCGAGACGGTCTATGACCCTGCCTGCGGTAGTGGTGGTATGCTCATCGAGGCTGTACATCACATGCACCACGACAATCTCTGTTGTGGTAGCATCTTCGGCCAGGAAAAGAATGTTGGCAATGCTGCCATTGCCAAGATGAATCTTTTCCTGCATGGTGCATCCGATTTCAATATCATGCAGGGCGACACACTTCGCTCACCAAAGATTCTGCAGGGTAGCGGCATCGCCAAGTTCGACTGCGTGATAGCCAATCCTCCGTTCTCCCTTGATAAGTGGGGATCTACAGAATGGTCGTCAGACAAGTTTGGCCGTAACGTCTGGGGTACGCCGTCAGACTCTTGCGGTGACTATGCGTGGATTCAGCACATGGTGAAGAGTATGGCACCAGGCAATAGCCGCATGGCAGTGGTAATGCCACAGGGCATTCTCTTCCGTGGCAATGAAGAAGGGCGCATCCGTGAGAAACTGGCCAAGAGTGATCTCATTGAGGCTGTGGTAACACTTGGTGATAAACTCTTCTATGGCACTGGCCTCTCTCCGTGTTTCCTCATTCTCCGTAAGATGAAGCCAGCAGAGCACTCTGGTCGCATCTTGATGATAGATGGCACCAAGATACTCACTGCCAAGCGTGCCCAAAACATTCTCTCTCCTGCAGATGTGGACCGTCTCTATCAGCTTTATGCCGACTACAAGGATATAGAGGACTTCTCGAAGGTAGTTACCCTGAAGGAAATCGAAGAGAAGGAGTTCAACCTCTCGCCCAACCGCTATGTGAAGTATCACAAAGAGGCTATCCGTCCTTACGAGGAGGTAAAGAAAGAATTCATCGAAGCCCTCGAAGCCGTTCGTCTGGCAGAAGAGGAATTTAAGAAACTTATCAGCGCATAAATCATGGCAGAACAGAAGAAATACAGAATGAAGGGTGAACCTATCTCACTCGACGAAATGAAGCAGTTCCTGTGGGGAGCGGCTACCCGTCTGCGTGGCCAGATTGATGCCGCTGGCTACAAGGAATACATCTTCCCTTTGCTGTTCTTCAAGCGCATCTCAGATGTGTATGACGAGCAGTTTGGCGAGTTTGTATGCGAGGGAGGTGAAGAATTTGCACGAGCACAGAGTGAGGATTTTGTCATCCGCATCCCTGATGGTGCTCATTGGAGTGATGTGCGTGAGGTGACAGAGAATGTCGGTCAGCGTCTCGTGGAAGCATTCATTGCCATCGAACAGGCCAATCCAGGAAAGAAGATGGATGGCCGCGTCATCGGCGGATTGGAGGGAATCTTCGGTCCTAAGGATGGCTGGACTAACAAGGCTAAGATGCCTGACCATATCATTACCTCTTTAATAGAAGACTTCTCGCGCTACGACCTCTCACTCGCCTCTTGTCCTGCCGATGAGATGGGGCAGGCGTATGAATATCTTGTAGGCAAGTTTGCCGATGATGCCGGCAATACTGCGCAGGAGTTTTATACCAACCGAACAGTAGTCACATTGATGGCTGAAATTCTGCAGCCAAAACCAAACGAGAGTATTTATGACCCTACGTGCGGTTCGGGTGGCATGCTTGTGAAATGTCTGGATTTCCTTCGTCAGAAGGGCCAGCCTTGGCAGGGCGTTAAGGTGTTTGGCCAGGAGATCAATGCCCTCACCAGTTCTATTGCCCGCATGAATCTGTATCTGAATGGCGTGGAGGATTTTTCTATCGTTAATGCAGATACACTTGAGAAGCCGGGATTCGTGGATGGCAGTCGATTGAGGAAGTTTGATATTGTGCTGGCTAATCCGCCGTATTCCATTAGTGAATGGAACAGAACCGGATTCACCAATGACAAATGGGGGAAAAATATTTTTGGAACTCCTCCCCAAAGCAGAGCTGACTATGCTTTTATGCAACATATTATTACCTCAATGAACGACAATAATGGTCGTTGCGCCATTCTATTGCCACATGGCGTACTATTTCGTAATGAGGAGTCTGATGTAAGAGAACAGATGGTTCGTTCGAAGAAAGTCGAAGCCGTAATTGGACTGGGGCCAAATTTGTTCTATAATGCTCCAATGGAAGCATGCATAATTATCTGCAATAACAATAAGCCCAAGGAAATGCATGATAAGGTAATCTTTATCAATGCGAAAAATGAGGTTACTCGAAAAAATGCGGAAAGTTTTTTAGAACAATCTCATATTGACAAAATTCTGCAGGCATACCATTCTCAAGACGACATAGATGATTTTAAGAGGATTGTAGATTTGGAAGAAATCGAACAGAACCATTTCGATCTTACAATTCATAAATATGTCTTCATTAACGAGATTACCTCTCATGAGACCTTGAGTCTTGATGATTCAATATCTAAGTGGTTAGATGCAAGTAAGGCAATGTGCAAGGAATACAACTCACTAAAAGACCTGATTGAAAATGCAATATAGATTTGATCAAATAGCCTTCAATAGCACAGCTAAGAAGAAACCTACAGATGACGACAAAGAGCATTACATCGGCCTAGAGCATCTTGATAGCGATTGCTTGTCAATTACAAGATGGGGATCTGATGTTGCTCCTACTGGAGAAAAGTTGCTTATGAAGAAGGGAGATATACTCTTTGGTAAGCGTCGTGCTTATCAAAGAAAAGTAGGTATTGCTCCTTTTGATGGCATATTCTCTGCTCATGGCATGGTACTTAGACCTAATGAAGAGGTTATCAACAAAGACTTCTTCCCATTCTTTATAAGTTCAGATCAATTTATGGAAAGGGCTGTCCGTATCTCTGTGGGCGGATTGTCTCCAACTATCAATTGGAAGGATTTACGAGAGCAAGAATTTGAACTTCCATCTCTCGACAAGCAGCTTGTCCTTGCCGATAAACTTTGGGCAGCCTATCGTCTAAAAGAAAGTTACAAGAAGCTCCTTGTGGCTACTGACGAGATGGTGAAATCGCAATTTATCGAGATGTTCTACAATGATAATTTCACATGTGAGAAACTTAAGGCACATATTGAAGTAATCAGAGGTGTTTCCTATAAGCCCACTGATGTTAGGGACGCAAAAGACAAAGATTCGTCAGTAATTCTTAGATCTAACAATATATTCAATGGACTAATTAACTACGATGATATCGTATTTGTTGATTCTACAAGGGTGTCAGAAGCTCAAGAATTAAGTAAAGGAGATATAGTTATGTGTGGCTCAAATGGCAGTAAGAACCTAGTGGGTAAGGCTGCTATGATTACAGAACCACCATTACATAAGACTTCTTTTGGAGCGTTCTGTTTGGGCATTAGATGCAAAGATACTATACATCCAATGTATCTTTCATCCTATTTCCAAACTTCAATCTATAGAAATAAAATTGAAGAGTTGGGGGCAGGTTCCAATATCCTTAATATAAAGCCTGATTATATCAACAACATGGAAATACCAGTACCCAGAATTGAACAACAATTGAAGTTTGTTTCCATTGCCGAGCAGGCCGATAAATCAAAATTTGAACTCCGCAAATCGATAGAGGCAATAGATAGAGTGATAAAATCACTTATAAATAATGTTTGATATGAAATACAATATACAACAACTTGAAACAGAATTGGAACGTATGGATCATATTGGAGGATTGGAAATTCTTCATAATCCAATAGAACCAATATGGATAGAGACTTTCAGAAGAATGGATGGTCTCTATAAAGAGTTGTGCATTGCCCGATTGAACTTGTTGATGGCTGCAAAAGAGCAATATCCAGAGTTAGTAGAAAGAGATACAGATGGGAAAGGAGATAAGATGATGCAATATGCTTATATCAACTCTTCAATAATATGGTACAACAACTGTTTTGATCTTCTACTTCAAGTTGTTTGGGTGTTTTATAGAATTTGGGAAGATAACACAAAGAGTAAAGTAAGTACCATTCCTTCAAATTGGACTCTTGCCCAAATAGAGCTGATGATGAAAGAATGCAAATATGACAAAATTGAAAATTGGAATGGCACCAATAATAAGATGAATTCAATTGTTAGCTTTCATCATTTAGAGGAATCTAAAAGAGTTAGATACTGGGCGAATGAGATAAAACATCGTTCCCCATTGCATGTAAAAGGGGTTGAATCAGAAACTCCAATACGTATTGTACATTTTGATAATTTGGAAGAAACGAAAAATGACGAAGGTAAAAAAATAATTAAGATTAACTTGTCTGAGGACAAATACGATTCGCATAAGGCATTTGATATTTATGATGTAAGTGAATTGATATCCACTTTGATTGAATATCATAAAGGTCTATGTGAATGCATCGGAGCATGTACTTCACCTATCTTAAAACAATACAATATTTGATATAAAGGGATTAGGTCGCGCGATAATTATACCAACAACATACATAGATATGATTGAGATTTTAATTAACGACATAGAACAGGCGATGCTCAACACATTGAATAATGAGCAGCTCAGCCAACTGCGAAAGGTGCTGGAATACACCTTCCGCAATGTCCGCGTGACCGAAAACGAGCAGTCAAACGCAAAAGAGTCCAACTCTGAGTTGGTAACTTCCTTCATCTCATCCAAGAGTGTTGAGGGCTGTTCGGAAAATACGATTGCCTACTATCGTAGCACCATCAACAATGCGCTCACGAAGATAGACAAGAAGATTTCGCATGTCACTACCGATGACTTGCGTAACTACCTGAACAACTATCAGAAGGAGAGCGGTGCCAGCAAGGTGACAGTTGACAATATCCGTCGCATCTTATCCAGTTTCTTCGCTTGGCTCGAAGATGAGAACTACATCGTAAAGAGCCCGGTGAGACGCATTCATAAGGTAAAGACGGGCAAAACGGTTAAGGAAACATATTCTGACGAGGCTCTTGAAGAAATGCGAGACCACGCTGGTAATAGTCGTGACCTGGCCATGATAGACTTGCTTGCCTCTACAGGTATGCGCGTAGGAGAGCTTGTCAAGCTCAACAGAAAGGATATAGACTTCCAAAACAGAGAGTGCATAGTAACCGGTAAGGGAGATAAGCAGAGAAAGGTGTATTTTGATGCTCGCACCAAGATTCACCTTTCCCGCTATCTTTCTGAGCGCACTGACAACAACGAGGCCCTCTTCGTGTCCCTCCTTGCCCCAAGTGAACGTCTGCAAATTAGCGGTGTCGAGATTCGTTTACGCAATCTCGGCCGTCAACTCAACATCCCTAAGGTACACCCTCATAAATTTCGCCGTACATTGGCCACAATGGCCATTGACAAAGGTATGCCTATAGAACAGGTACAGCACCTTCTCGGGCATCAAAGCCTCGATACCACCTTGCAGTACGCCATGGTGAACCAAAATAATGTCAAATTGTCTCACCGCAAATACCTTGGATAGCTATGGAAGTACAGTCGCAATTTATCGAGATGTTTGGAGAGCGGACAACCACACCAGTTGGCTACTATATCAAGGATAGTTTTCCTGGAGATTGGGGAAAGGAAGACCTCGATGGTACTGGCGTAAAAGTCATCAGGACTACGAACTTTACAAACTTCGGCAAACTCAACCTCTCTGAAGTTGTAACGCGCTCAATCGAGGAACACAAAATACAGAAGAAGCAAATTCTTAAGTATGATACTATACTCGAAAGATCTGGCGGCACCGCAGACAATCCTGTGGGCAGAGTGGTTCTTTTTGAGGAAGATGAGCAATATCTCTGTAACAACTTTACTCAAGTTCTACGTTTCAAAGATATTGATCCTCGCTTTGCGTTCTATGCGTTGTTCTATTTCTACCAAATGAATAAAACATCGATTAGAAGCATGGGCAGTAAGACTACTGGTATTCAAAATCTCAACATGAGTAAGTATCTTGAAATTGGTATTCCAAATGCAGACGAGGATGAGCAAAAGCAGTTTGTCTCCATTGCCGAACAGTCCGATAAATCAAAATTTGTGGGATTCAAATCGCAATTTATCGAGATGTTTGGCAATCCTCTTTCTGACGTTCAGAAGTATGGATTAAAGAAGTTAGGGGAATGCTGTGAGCTTAACCCAAGACGCCCACGCTTAAACTTAGAAGATTCTGATATGGTTTCTTTTGTCCCTATGCCATCAGTAAGCGAAAATGGTCATTTGGTTGATGTAGCCGATGAAGAATACGGAAAAGTCAAGAAAGGCTTTACTTACTTTGAAAACAATGATGTTCTTTTCGCAAAGATAACACCATGCATGGAAAATGGCAAAGGTACTATTGCTCAAGATCTTACTAATGGAATTGGAATGGGGTCAACCGAGTTCCATGTACTTAGACCAATAAACAATATTTCCAATGCCTACTGGCTTTTAGCACTTACTCGAATGCCCATATTCAGAGAGCGTGCTTCAAAGAATATGTCAGGAACTGGCGGTCAAAAACGAGTAGGAGCAGCCTTCCTTGAGAACTTCTTGGTCGGACTACCGCCAATCGGTGAGCAACAAGCGTTTGAAGCTATCTACAAACAGGCCGATAAATCAAAATTATTGCATCGGAAGTCAATAAAATATAGTAAGTATTCACTGTAAAAAACTAAATAAATGAACTCTGAAACTCAAACAATAGAATACAAATCCCTCCAAAAAATCAGAACCGGAGATAAGGGATTTAAAGAACTTTCAACCACTTGTGTGGCATTAGCAAACGCACAAGGGGGAGTAATCTATGTAGGCTATGATGATAAGAAGAAACATACACTTCCTAATCAAACGGTTGATCCTGAAGAGGTAAATAATACTGTAACAAGATTGAGAAGTTTGTGCTTTAATGTTGCTCTTTATGCATCAGAAGTACTGACAGACGAAACTGGAAGTCAATATTTCACAGTTACAATTGCACCATCAATGAAATCTATAGCCTCTACTTCTGACGGCAAGTTCTATATGCGTTTTGCGGATAAATGTGAGCCTGTAAGAAGTGAGGATATGCTACGCTTGAGTGAAATTAAAGGCTGCTTCCAATGGGAAATAACACGTAGCCGTTTTAAAGTGGATCAAGACACCTTGGACAAACTTGCTCTTCTGGCAGATGAAGTAAGAAGATCAAATCGCATTAGTGACCATATAAGACAGATGGATAATGACGAGATAGCAGATTACTATTGTCTTATAGATGAAGGTTTCTTGACTAATCTTGGAGTTCTGTGGTTAGGAACGAGTAAGCAGAAAAACTGGATTAGTTATCCAATAACCGTTCAGTATATCGTGTATGACGCAGAAGAGCGCAAAATCCGAAAAGTAGAGTGGCGTAACGATGGTAAGAATCCGAAGGAACTACTTGAGGCCATAGAAAAGGAGGCCATAGAGTTGACGTATTATTATGAGTTTCCTAATGGATTATTTAGAAAGCAAATTCGACACTATAACTCTAAGGTTCTCAGAGAACTCCTAGTTAACGCCATAGTACACCAATCTATGACTATATCTAGCGATATAATGATTAAGGTCTTTCCTGACAGACTGGAAATATCAAATCCTGGAGGACTTCCACTAGGTGTCACCAAGGATAATATCCTTCATGCAAAACATAGACGTAATCCGCATTTCATTGAGTTAATGTTCGCGTTAGGCTTGATGGAAGGCGAAGGATCTGGTTATGACTTAATATACGAGCTCAACTCTATGGAGGTAAAAGAGAAGCCTATTGTAGAGTCATCGTATAGCGAGTGTACTGTTACTCAATATGCAAGAATCATGAAACCGGAGATACTCCCTTTACTTGACTATGTTTTGAAGAATTATGACCTAAGACAGAAGGACTTTATTGCTTTTGGAATAATTGCTAGAGAGCAGAAAATCTATGCAGTTGATCTCAGCAAAGAATTGCAGTTGGCCGATGATGAGCGTTTGAGAAGTTATACACAGCAAATGGTGAAGAAGGGACTTGTTCTTCAAAAAGGCGCAAATAAGGGTTCATACTATATGATTAATCCTATGCTCATTAAGAATGCTAAGGCAGATAAGATTCCAACAACCTTGAAAACTGTAGAACCAAACGTCTTAGAAACGCTGATTTTGCAGGATCTCAAGAAACATCCAGAAAGCAAGATTTCTGAAATCGCAGCAAGATTGCCAGATGTAGATTTGAAAGAGGTTCGAAAAATAGTATACAATCTCGTTGAAAAAAAAATAAAGGCAGAAGGAGTCAAAAACAGCCGTAGATATTCTTTAATATAGTGGCAATAAAAAAAACAATGAAAAAACAAACTTATGCAACAAGATACGTAACATCCTGTAAAACAGTACATTACGGTTTTTGTATTTGTTTTTTGATTTCAGAAATATTAATTAGATAACAGAAATATGGCATACTTTAACGAAGACAATACTGTGGAGCAGATGCTCATTAATGCTGCTGCTCAGCGCGGATGGATCTATGTTGAGCCAAAGTTCGTACCCCGTCTCCCTGATGAGGTACTTGTAACGGAGTGGCTTTTGGAGGCATTGCTCCGTCTTAACCCTATCACTCCGGAACAAGCAGAGCAGGTGATATACAAATTACGTGCTGCAATCACTAGTGGCGGGCAGGCTGATGGACTGGTGGATGCTAACGATCAATTCCGCAAACTTCTCTTTGAGGAGAACTCATATCCTTTTGGGCCAGATGGCGATAACATCAACATCCGTTTCTTCAGCGACGGAAAGGATAAGGATGGCAAGGAGTATAAGAACCGCTGTGTCGTTACCAATCAATGGGAGTACCCCAGACTGAGCAAGGAGGGAGGCAAGCGCCTTGACCTTGTATTCGTCATCAATGGCATTCCTATGGTTATTGGCGAGGCTAAGACCCCTGTTCGTCCACAAGTAACATGGGCTGATGGTGCTACTGATATCATGCATTATCAGAAGAGCATCCCTGAGATGTTCGTACCTAACATCCTTAGCTTTGCCAGCGAGGGTAAGGAACTGCAATATGCAGGTATCGGATGTCCGATTGACAAATGGGGACCCTGGTTTGCGGACGAGAAGCGTCTCCATGGCTCATTGATGCAGGTGCAACACAACTACTTGGAGTTTATTGATCCTGAGCGCCTGCTGGACATTTATCGATTCTACTCTGTGTTCACAGGTACCGCGAGCGGAGAGAAGATTAAGATAGTGTGCCGATACCAGCAGTATCTGGGTGGAGAGGCTATCGTGCAGCGTGTATTGAATACCTATAGAAATGGTAAGGGACCAAAGAAGGGCCTGATTTGGCATTTTCAGGGCTCGGGTAAATCGTGGCTGATGGTCTTCGCTGCTCAGAAACTTCGTCTGCAGCAAGATTTGAAGTCGCCTACTGTGCTCATCGTGGACGACCGTATAGACCTTGAGGACCAGATAACGGGCGATTTCACTCGTGCAGAGATTCCTAATGTAGAGGGAATTGAGAGCAAATCTGAGCTGGAAACAAAGATTCATCAGCGCAAGATTCTGATCACCACTATCTTCAAGTTTGGAGATTTAATTGATGGCCAGGTGCTTGACGACAGAGATAATATCATCCTTTTGATGGACGAGGCCCATCGTACACAGGAAGGTGACCTTGGCAAGAAGATGCGTACCGCATTGCCAAACGCATTCTTCTTCGGATTGACAGGTACTCCAATCAATAGAAATGATCACAACACCTTTGTCTGCTTTGGTGCGGAGGAGGATGAGTATGGCTATATCTCTAAGTACACATTCCAGGATTCTGTTGCCGATGGTGCAACACTTGAACTGAACTTCAAGACGGTTCCTGTGGAGATGCACATGGATGAGACTAAACTCCAAGAGGAATTTGATGCGCTTACCGACCAGATTAGTGAGGAAGACAAGAACGAACTTGTGCGCCGCACCAGTGTGGAAGCTTTCTTCACAGCAGACAAGCGTATCAACGATGTATGTAAATTATTGCTGTCCGCTAAAACTCAAAAGAGCATAGAAATCCTATCCGCAATGC
>OIZP01001161.1_pt1 | contig 14185 bp, 7 predicted proteins | sample 1588531 | NCBI WGS metagenome assembly OIZP01 (sample SAMN03283283) | human gut metagenome | biome: human-associated habitat; material: feces | host: Homo sapiens | place: Peru | collected 2012 | reverse complement strand
AGCTTGATGAGGTCAACAGGGAAGCCCTCACCTCTATGCGCAACTACTTGAAGGAGTATGGTTCACTCTATCAGCAGAAGCAAGCCATTGCCGAGGAGTACGAAGAGAAGATTGCCAAGGCTCAGACGGAAGGCGAGAAGAAGACGCTCCAGCAGGAGAAGAAGAAAGCACTCGCCAACTTCGACTACGAAAGCATCTCTATGGGCATTGATTGGAAGGGTCTGATGAGCGGTGTGGGCAATATGGGAAAGGAAATGCTTAAGCCTATGCTCGAAAAGTTAGACGCTTATACCAACACAGATAAATTCCAGCAAGCCGATACTCAGACACAACAGAAGGTTGTTGACCTCATGCAGGAGATTCGCACTTATCTCGGAACTGATCAGAATGCAACATGGCAATCGCTTGCAACGTCAATCCAGAACTTCAATATGGCAGTTGCCGACTATCAGCAGTCTGCGGAAATGGAGCAGCTTATACGAAAAGAGTATGAGCAATCAAAGATTGACTTGAAGCAAGGAAAGATTTCGAAAGAAGCTTTTGATAATTTCAAGCAGACTGCGGATGATGCAAGCATGGCAACAGTCAAAGCCAAAGAGAAAATGGAAGCTTTAGGCATTACCGTAAACTCTGCTACAGATGCAGTCAAAAACTACACATCTGGTCTAACTGCTGCACTCAACAAGCTCGGAACATGGAAAGGAAACGAAGGGTTCTCTGAGGTACAATCATCAGTAGGCAACATAGATGCTTTGAAGGGTGCTCTTGATGAATCTCTCTCCTCTATGGGCAACGGAGTAGCTAAGACGATGGGCGCAACCATATCGAAAGGTTTAGGAAGCACTCTCGGTTCCATCGGAGACGGAATAACCAATATGATGGGTAGTGCCCTCGGCTCAATCGTAGGAGTGGTGGCACAGATACCGAAACTCATCCTCAATCTCGCAAGCTCCATAAAGAGCTTTGTGACTGGCATTCTCGATTCATTCACTCAGTTACTTCAACTCGAATGGCTATCAGATTTGGTTGACAGCATACTTGGAGCGGTTGGCAATCTCATTGATGCTATCTTCGACTTGCCCGAAAATCTCTTCAAGGCTCTCGAAAGTATCGTTGTCAATGGTATTGGTGGTCTTCTTGATACGGTTTTAGGTCGTGTAGGCAACATTCTCTCCTTCGGAGCACTTTCATCGAAAGGTCCATCAGATTGGTTCACAAACTCGAATGCCGAAAAGGTTCAGAAGACTATTGACAGACTGACGGACAGAAATGAACTCCTGCAGCAATCAATCGAGGATTTGACTGACGCAATGGAAAATGCTTACGGTTCAAAGGCAACCTCATACTACGAGCAAGCCTACAAGAATCAGCAGGAGACGAATCAGAACTACCTCGACATTGCAAAGGCTCAGGCAAGCTATCATGGAGCGCACGGTTCATGGAACAAATATTGGGGTGGCTTCGGTAGTGATGAGATGGATTGGATCAAGAAGAACGTCAAATCAGATTTCAATGGCGACCTCTTCTCCCTTAGTCCAGAGGAAATGAAGCTCCTCCGTGGTAACGTTGCCATCTGGGAGCACATCGAGAACACAGGAAAGGGTAACTATGGTGGGCGTCTGACAGAGAAGTTGAATGACTACATAGACCAAGCAGGCAAGCTGGAAGAGTTGTCAGACAAGCTGAAAGAAAACCTTACTCAGATTTCCTTTGACAGCATGAAGGATAGCTTCATATCAGAACTCATGGATATGAGCAAGTCAGCGCAGGACTTTGCAGACGATTTCGCTGAAATGATGCAAAAGGCTCTTCTCTCCTACTCAATGGAAGACCTCATCAACGGAGACTTGAAGAAGCTCTATGACGATTGGGCGAAGGCTATCAAGGACAACGATGGCAAGCTTACCGAAACAGACATAGAAGCATTCAACAAGCGTTACGATGATATTGTCCAGGAAGGATTGAAGAGACGTGATGATTGGGCAAAGGTGACAGGCTACACAGGTTCCTCATCCTCATCGCAGACCGCAACAAGCGGAGGATGGGCATCTATGGGGCAAGATACCGCAGACGAGCTGAATGGTCGCTTCACCGCCCTGCAGATTGCAGGAGAGTCTATCGCTCAGAACATGACTACCACCATATCTCAGATGGAGAGCATCGTTACCCTCGGAATCTCAACCAATGGCGCAGTATTGGAGATAAGAAACATGATGATCATGACAAACAGCTACCTCGAAGATATCGTGAAGTATTCAAAGCTTACCTACAATGACTTCGGAATAAAGCTGGATGATTTAAACAGAAGATTAAAGGATATTTGACCTCTATAGGCTTTTCGGTTGTTCGCCCTTACAACTATACCAAACAATAGCAAAAGCGGCTCACAGCGAAGCCTACAAGGTTATTTAATGATTAAATAGTTATGCTTAATAGACAACTTTACATCAATGGCAAGGATGCCTACCTTACGTGGGGCATATTATTAGACGAAACCGCCCTCAGTACGCTCATGACCCCTGCTCCAAACAAGGAGTTCATCAGCAACAAGTATCGCTCAAAGGACGGAAAGTCAGTTATCAAGCACAATCCAAGACTGGATGAAAGGGAGATAACGCTGCAGTTCAATATGACCGCCAAGGACTCAGATACGTTCATGATGAACTATGCTAAGTTCTGCGAGGAGGTTCTTGCCAAGGGAGAGTTGGTTATCCGCACCCGATTCCAGCCTAATGTGTGGTATCGGTGCATCTATCTCTCCTGCACTCAATTCAGTCAGTTCATTCGGGAAATGGCAAAGTTCAGCCTAAAGCTCAACGAGCCAGACCCTAGTGACAGAGGTGAAACAAGTAAACATATACAAGCTAATGATTCAGATAAAGAGAAATAATAAGGTATTCTTCACATTAGAGGACTTCGGTGAGGGTTCTAAGCTGTCATATCAGCTTATGGACCACCACTATATCATATTGAAGTTCACTACGGCTACTCCTATCTATTTCGAGATTGGTGATTCCGTGGAGATTCCAGACTTCGGCTACTTTGAACTTACATCGTCATACTTCCCTAAGCACAATGATAGTGATGGCTACGACTACGAAATGCAGATGGATGCCTACTATATGTCTTGGAAGAATAAGCTTTGCAAGTATCGCCCTCAGCACGGAGCAAACGAGACCTCCTTCAACCTCACCACAACGGTAGGCGTACACATGAACGTTATACTCGGCAACCTAAAGGCACTAGGTCTTACGTATAATGGCAAGGATTTCTCTGTTGATTACACTACGTACAACAACAAGGCTTTCGATGTTCAGAAGAGATTCTTGATCGAGTACGGTTCAATCAGTATTCTCGATGCTCTCAACGCCATCTGTTCTGAAGACGCACTCAACTGCGAGTGGTGGATAGATGGCTCTATTATATACCTTGGATATTGCGAAATGGAAGGGCAGACAACATTCGAACAGGATGTTAATGTTCTGTCTATGTCCTATTCGGAATCTAAGTCAACTTATATTACGAGACTGTACGCATTCGGCTCAGACAGAAATATTCCGAAGGGGTATTTCACTGGTGCCGATGCGGACGTCACCACTGATGGTGTAGCTACCGATTACCTCATGCTCCCTAACAAGGAAGTTGATAGTGATGGTTTCTACGCCAAGGATGGTTACATAGAGAACGTGAATGTCGTAAAGAATGATAAGCAGGCTATCGAAGGTGTCGTGATGTTTGAGGACGAATATCCAAAGGTGGAAAGTGCAGTCAGCAGTATCAAGACCTATGATAGCACCGTTGATAACGAAGACGGAACGAAGACTACACAGACGTTTTGGCAGGTCACGGCTACGGATTCGTTCGCTACAAACTTTGAAGCTAGCTGGATAAAGAGTAATCTCACTTTAGGCATCAAATTCACTAGCGGTGCTCTCATGGGCATGGAGTTCGATGTTAGTTTCAAAGTCATTGACAAGGTTAACTACTTTGAGATTGTTGCTAATGACACTTACGGAAGAACTCTTCCAGATGGTGTTATGTGTCCGAAGGTTGGTGATAAGTTCTTCCTTTACAACTGGGACGCAACCAAGATTACAGATACGGACCTCATCCCTGCAGCTCAGTTGTATCTGTTCGATAGAGCGAAGCAGTACTATCAGAAAACCATGATCAGCAACTCAAACTTCACCTGCACGATGGATGGCGATAAGTTCTACAATGATGGAACATACGATTACCATCCTCTCGGTGAACAGGTAAAGCTGATTAATGATATGTTTGCGCAGGTGGATGCGGATGGCAAGCACTACCGAAACTCTCGTATCATCGGAATGGAGATACCTTTGGATATTCCTTACGACCACCCTCAGTACACAGTAGGCGAAAAGGCTGCAACAAGCCGATTGGGTAAGTTGGAAGACAAGGTTGACTCTATCACGGTAAACGGAACCCAGATAGGAGGTATAGGGAGTGGTAATGGTAGTGGTGGCGTCTATGTAATAGGCATGAACGACTTAACACCACCTACAGATAGTAATGTTCTATCAGCAAGAAAGTCAATTAATTCTTTTCTTTCCAAGCTTACCAATGATACCGCAGAAGGTTTAATAACCTTTGCTAAAGGTCTTATTGCTAAGGGTCTTGCAGATTTGAAGATGGGAGCGAATTTCGGCAACAACGCTAAGATTACGGAGCTTGGCGAGGCGGTACTTAGTGCTATCAAGTCTCTCGATTACGACAATGCGGCTGAACAGGGCTTTTCTGTCGAGAAGGAAAAGAACGGCAAGTATCATGCGTTTGTTACTAATCTTACTATCTGGGGCAAGGCGATATTCCACGAATTAGAGGTACGCAAGCTGTCTTATTCGGGAGGTAATATCTATCTGTCGGGAGCAGGAAGTAAGCTTATTAAGGTTGTACCTGTCAAGAAATCGGTATCTGATGGTGGTGTGACATCTTGGGTCGAAACATCTGAGGATGATGTGGAATGTGTTGGCTGGAAATGCTATCTCTTGGCTGATAATGGTACTACTGCTACGATGAATTACTGGCAGGAGGGAGACCAAGTGCGCTGCCAAACCATGGGCGAGATTGTGGCTGGTGGAGCGTATAGTGATGTAAGCAACAAGAGCTATTGGCGTACTATTCCTGATGGTGGTGTATCTACGCAGAACGAAAAAATTTACGGCACTAAGAAGGAAACTTACCTTGATGAGGATGGCAACGAGCAGACAAGGGAAGTGCAGGTGGAATTGTACGATGGTCAGGCGTTCGCTTGGATTGTTGTAGGTAAGCATTGTGATAAAATTGATGGTTACGACGATGAGTTTAGTGTTGGTTACAATGGCTCTAACCCTGCACCTTTGGAGACGAGGGATATTCCTTCGGCTGGCGATACCATTGTGCTTGACGGTAACAGACATCGTAATGACCAGCAGGAATACGACAAGACGGACAGACAGAACGTAATCGTCTTGGAGACTACTGGTGACTATGCCCCTCGTATCGCTTGTTATGCTAATATCTCTGAGTATAAGCATACTATCACGAAGCGTGTAAACGGCAGTGATAAAGAGGTGTCTCTGTCGGTATTCGAGACTTCACCTAAAGGTGGAACGAAAATCAATTCTTCACGTTTCGAGTGGATTTCTGATGACGGCAGTACTATCAATATCATCAACTATAGAGGCGACTGGGTAAGCACAAATATCTATCACAAGAACGACCAAGTGAACCATAACAATGCCGTATGGGTATGCGTTGCTAATTCAGGGGTTGATGTCCAAGAAGAGCCTTCCGATGGTGCAACTTACTGGAAAAAAGTACTTTCTGGAGGCAAAGGTGAGAAGGGTGACAAGGGAGATGACGGATTGAGCGGTAATGGCATCGTCCCTGTTTATACACGTTCCGAGGGTACGCCTACACCTCCTACATCGACGGATAAGAACAACTTGGATAACGGTTGGTCATTAGCAATACCTTCAGTGGCTGACGTAAAGAATGTAAACTATGGAGACTCGTCATGGACGGATTACAATGACGATAGCGGCTGCACGTGGAAGAAATCTCCTACTACGGCAGCCAGCTCTACAAGTGCGTGCTTGGTAACGTTCACTACTACGCAAGCAAACCAGGTTGTTAAGTTTGTCATCAAATCTTTCAGTGAGCCAAGATATGATTACATCTTTCTGTCAGAAATTGATGCAGGCAGTGTTCCGTCAAGACCAACTTCTAATGGTTGGTCTCGTGCGGTAAGTGGAAACGGTGTAGAATTATCCGTAACAGACATCATAGCTACAGCAGGAACGCATACCGTGTATGTCTGCTATGGCAAGGATAATTCTGGTGATTTTCACGGTGATTATGGATTATTCCGTATAGATAGCTCGGCTGGCATACCTCTTTGGCAATCGAACGGCAAAGAGGTGTTTACCCGTGAGGATAATGGTACGATAAAGAGCAAAATCGAATCTTGGTCGGAGCCGTTTAAGGTGACAGGAGAAGACGGAGCAGACGGTAAGGACGGAACAGATGGCGAGCAAGGTGAGTCCGCATTGGAGATAATTGTCACTCCAGAAACGCTTGTGTTTGATACAGGTGATGATGGTCTCGTACCTTCTGGAACAAGTAAGCAAGCGTCTATATCGTGCTATCGAAATGGCGTAAAGGTGACGAATGTTTCTTACAGTAAATCCGCGGTAAAGAATTGTTCTGCATCCGTTTCGGAATCGAACAGCTCTGCTACCGTTACCATATCCGAAATCACCTCGCAGGAAGTGGCTGACACGAGCGGTAACAGCTCTACTGTTAGCAATACGAGCGGATATGCAACCATACAGGTCTGGGATAAAGACACGAACTTGTATCATCGCGTACAGGTGAAGTTTATGGTCAACGTGGCTAAGTTCACTGGACAGATGGTCAACACCAACAAGCGATTCTCTTTGCAGCACGAAGAATTAGTGAATGCCGTCAAGGATAAGGTGGGTTCTTCTGAGCTTACGGAGTTTAAGGCTGAGATTACGCAAACAGCAAGGGAAATCTCACTCTCTGTGAGCGAAAAGTCGATAGCAAGGCGCAACCTGCTCGTAGGCAGCGCATTCCTGCGTGAGGATAATAATGTCAAAATATCCGATGGTGCAAGAATCGAGATGAACTCGGGTTATCAGGGTACGAATTGTATTAAGGTTATTGATGAACTTGATGGAACGAATCATTATATAGGTGCATTCTGGGATGGTGGCATTGGTGGCAAAAGTATCAAAATTACGAAGGGTAAGAAATATGTAATATCGTGCTGGTGTAAGACAAACGATAAGAGGGCGAAATTTTACATCGAACCTGTTTATACCGATAAGCAGACTAACGCAAAACGACTCGGAAGGGCAACGCTTTTGTCATCTTCATCGTGGATTTTCGAGGTTAAAGAGGTAAACACATGGCAGTTGTTCACGTCTGTCATTGATACTACCGACGGTTTATCAGATTATATCGGCTTCAATTTTTGGGAAACTTGCGCAGAAAAGGTTGGTCATCTTGAAGCTTGGATTTGCCGTATGATGGTTGAGGAAGGCACGGAGTACAATGGTTGGACTCTGTCTGAAAAAGATTACGATTTCATAGGTGCAAACCTGATTGATAATTCGAGAACGTTTGACCTTGGGGGTAATATTAAGGTTGTAAAAGGGACAAAGAAGCTTGTTGGTGATGCTTATGAATTATCTGCAACCTTGGGCGATGATTATAATACCTTCTACATGATTGGTAACGAAGCTTTCGAGTTAGATACTGATTATACCCTTTCCTTTGAGGTCAAAGGCGATGCAAAGTACGTGGGTGTTTACGCATATTACAAGAAAACTGATACGCCTTGGCTTTATTACAAAGAACAACAAGATAACCCATTATACGAAAAGAATGGTGATGGTAAAACGGAAGCTTATGTCGGATTACTTGAAGAAAATTACTTAGCAAAGCAACACAGAGTATGGGTACACTTCAAGTTTAAGAAAAGATTACCAGAGTACATCTACTTCCAGTTTCCAAAAAATACCGAGCAGACTGACGTAACGAGCTGGAATGTGACTATCACGAGGCCGAAGCTCGAAGAAGGCGCAGTCGTAACCGAATACACAGAGCGCAAGAGTGACCTTATCGATAAGGCGAGTCTGAAGGCAGCGGGTATTGTTGTTGACTCTGAATCTGTCACGCTCTACGGAAATCAGGTACACATCAAGAACAACAAGACTGATGCGAACGATACCGTGCTTATCGACAACGAGACAGGTCAGATATCGGCTGGGCTAATAAATGCCGATGAGGTTGTAGCGAAAGGTATTAAAACGCAGGAACTGGAAGCGCAACACCTCAAAGTGACAGGTAATAGCCGACTTGGAATCTTCGAGATAAAAACATCAAGCGGAGACGGGAGGGATAATTATACCATAGATGGCGATATGATTACATACAGTGGTATCTATAAACTCCCTGACGGAACAACGACTATTACTTCTCATGACGGTTTAGCCTACTTGATGTACAAGCCTTTGTTTATCAGGCAAGGTGCCCCAGATATGGGTAAGTATATGAGACTTGGGAATTATTACACGGAATGGGATGATTGTGGAACTGGTAATGGAGATAGTTACCTATTCAACGGTGCGGCGGCAAGATACGTGTGTAGCGGAAGCAATGCATGTAAGAATTACGCCCTACCAACAAATCTGTCTTATAACAACAATTATTTCCCAGTCTCGTACATATATTCCACTAAGGCCACGCAGAATGACCCTGCTTTTGCCATTAATGTACAACCAAAAGGAACGCCAGGAGAGCGCACGGCAATACAGACGAATGCGGCTATACGAGGAGTGTTTGCTCCAAACTCAAAGAGTATCAGCAGCTATAATGATAAGACGATACCAAATGGTATTGGAGTGGTTATCTGCACAAATGATTCCGATATGACACTGACGCTTCCTGTCAATCCTCTTGAAGGGCAGACACTGATAATCATACAAGGTTCTGGTAAAAGGGTATATATCGTTCCTTACGGAGACGAAAAGATATATTGTCACGGACAAACGAGAGATAAGAACACTAAGTTCTATTCGGGAACAATCGGTCAGTTTAATATCTTTGTTTATGTTCGTGGCGCATGGCAGTTGCAATTTATGAATAGCAATGTATAATTTTATAAGCTTATGAAAAAAATAGTAAAAGGCAATGACTTCACACTGCGGATTCCAGTGATGAAGATGGTGGAGGGGCAAGCGCAGGCTTTTCCTCTCCCTGCCTGTACTGATGTTGTAGTACAGGTTTGCAATCAGTTCAGACGCATCCCTCTTGCGTTTGAAATTGATATAAAGGAGGACAATGTGCTCCTTGCGAGAGTAGAGGGTGACAAGATGAGCATCGGCACTTATGCCATCGAAGTCAAGGGCAAAATATTCGGCAATGACTGGCGAAGCAACGAATATCCTCAGTTTTCCATCGTAGCCAAGAATGCCGATTCCGATACCGAGTTTGGCGAGACTGACGAGGGAGACAACAGCGTAGAGATGGATACCTCCTTGGTTATCCTGCCACCAAGCGTGGAATTAGAGCAACTCATCTCGCAGGCGGAAGGACTTGTAGATGCGGCCAAGAAAGCGGCGGACACAGCGAGCGAGGCTTCGAAGAACGCCAAGACCGCCCTGTCGGCTGCCGAGAATGTCAACGCTGACCTCGTTGATCATGTGCTTACCGTGACCAACCGGCAAGGGGAGGTGAAGAGTATCAACTTAGGCGACATTGACGAGGTGGTGACGGTGACGATTACTTCGTCGGTGGAGAGTGTAGAGGTAGGCGGCATCTCGATAGCTGTGAGATACAACCACGGCACCACGCCGCAGACGTTCGTTACCGATGTCGATGGCAAGGCTGTTTTTAGGGTTCATAGGGGTGAGTATTACGAACTGAGCGTGCCCCAGTATGGCAATGCGCAGCCAATCTCTCCTGTTGGATTTACCGCCGTACTGGAGAGTCGGAATATCAACCTAAGCTATCTGCCATACGACGAGGAATCGAGCGAGAAGGTGGTGGTGACGGTCACCAAGTATGGGGCAGACAACCAGGCTGCCGCTTACGAGGGTATCCCTGTGTCGGTGACCTATGACAAGAAGACCGTCGAGTATCAATCTGACAGCAAGGGACAGGTAACAGTCTATGTGCCTTACGGCAAAGAATATACCGTAAAGGTCGAGAATCAAGAAGGCTACTATGTCAGTTTCAATAGAAACACAAGGACCTACACGGCGACGGTTCCGCAGAGATTATTGGATTACAGAATGTACCAGTTCAAAGCAGGCATCTTTGTGATGGATGATAATCTCAACGAGTATTACATCGACGATTGGGTTGCGACCGGTAGAGACAGCGAGGAGGTTATGGCACTGAAGGTGGCTGACTCCACCTTGATGATCAATAAGGGTACGTTCATGATTAGAACCTCCGACCTTAGGAATATGTCCAAGCTGCCAAAGTTGCCATGGTGTACACAGCAGCTGCTGTTCACAAGTATCGCCTCGAACGGCAATGTTAGCTCAGACGCCAACTACTATAATGGCGAGTCGAGCACGTTTCTCATCCGGCAGGAGGCACAAGAGCGAAGCCTTTCCGTGCCGGCGGCAGACTACGCCTACAACCAGATATTCTGTATTGGCGGTCAGGATTTGCATGGGTTCAAGATGTCGGCAGGACAGGAATTCATCCACATGGCGAATGCGAGTTCTATCAAACAGATACTGACCGCATTGTACGGAGAGGACGTGGGAAATGCTTACTACAAGTTTGTTATGACCAATTGGCGATGGACCAGTACGCAGAACGGCGCTGGTAGCGCTTGGGTCTACAGCAGTGGTGCGAGCGGCAGCAGCAAGACGAGCAGCAACGTGGTTCTGCCAGTTTTCGCTTGCCCTTAACCTCTTTGCCTCTTTACCTCTTGACAACCCCAGCTCACTAAGGAGCAAAAGGAGGCGAGGACAATGGTCGTGAATTTTAGTGAATTAATTAACATAAATAAAACAGAAGGATGTTAGCGGAAGGATTGGGAATATACAAGGACACACGCTTGCTCTGCAAGCTGTTGTTGGAATACGGAAGGAATGTTAGCAAAGTGGTGAGATATGGTATCTACGAACGGATGACAGAGAAGTCGGCAAGGGCTTTGGACCTGGTGTATCTGGCAAACGGCAGCATGGCAAGACGTGTGGAATATATAGACGAGTATATCATGATCGTCCGGGAGATACGCACATTCGTCGGCATTTTCGACGAACTCGCCTATCTTGACGTTCGTAAGGCTACGAACCTGACGAAACTCATGGACAGGCTGATACAATTTGCATACGGATGGCGAAGGAGTTCTCTCGGATCTTCGCAGAGGTGAGAGCCACGAAGCTAAGGCAACGTGGGAGTGCCGTCATCAGATGGTGACAAGGGATGCCGCCACGCAACTTTTTCAGAAGAAGAAGTGGTCAGACCTCAAAGGGAGAAGGCATCGGTAACGCAGAACGGCGCTGGTAACGCTTGGATCTACAACAGTGGTGCGAACAACAACAACAAGACGAACAGCAACGTGGTTCTGCCAGTTTTCGATTATCACATATTGATGATGCCCTATTCTTTTCGCCATCCTTCTGTATATCTAACAATCAAATTATCATGCAAGAGTATGTCTCCATCGAGGATATTAGACAGGCGTATATCGACTGCTGCAAGCATAAGACTTCGACCGACGATTGTGTAAGCTATCAAGCAGAGGCGATAATCAACAACTATCAGCTGTACGTAGACCTTAACCGGCTGACTTACGAGATAGGTCCAAGCAAGGCTTTCTGCGTGACTCGTCCCAAGTTAAGGGAGGTGTTCTGTGCCCAGTTTCGTGACAGAGTCGTGCATCATCTTCTTGCATTGAAGTTTGGAGATATTCTTGAGGGCGAATTGACCGATAGCGCATTTGCTTGCAGGCAAGGTAAGGGTGTTCTTTACGGTGTCGAGCAGGTTAAGGCTCAGATGGAATGGGTGAGCGAAGGTTATACTCGGGAGGCTTGGGTCCTCAAATGCGACCTTCAGGGCTTTTTTATGAGTATCGACAGAAAAATGCTATATGACAAACTGGAACGGCTGATTAGGGCGAAGTATCGTGGTAAGGATATCGAGTGGTGGCTATGGTTGTGGAAAATAGTGGTGTTGCATGATCCAACAAAGAACTGCGTCAAGGTCGGCAACTTGAAGTTATTCGATATACTGCCAAAAAATAAGTCGCTGTTCACATGTGGCAAGGACAAAGGCCTTCCTATCGGAAACCTTCCGAGTCAACTGCTTGCCAACTTGCTTTTGTCCGACTTCGATAAGATGATGGTCTCGGCGGTAGGTACGGACGGTGGATATGGCAGATATATGGGCGACTTCATCGTCATCAGCAGGGATAGAAGACTGCTTCATCGCATCCTGCAAGAGGGCAGGATATATCTGAGAGATGAATTAGGATTGACGCTACATCCTCGCAAAATCTCCTTGCAGAGAGTGAGCAATGGTGTTCGATTCATCGGCACGATGATAAGACCTCACAGACTTGTTTCAAACAGACAGACAGTAGAACGACTGTATGCTGTGATAGACGAGCTCGGGATGATCGAAAATCCCACAAGACAGGTCTTGAAACGATACGTCGGACGCATCAATAGTCTGATGGGACTGCTTGTCTATTGTGACAGCTATCACGTAAGACGCAAAGCTTGGATGATGATGCCGCACAAAGACAGACTCTATTGTAAGAATATGAAGGTTATCAAGATTATGAATAAATTTAAGGTTTAATTATAAAAAAATGTCGATTATGAAGATTAATTTTATCAAGACAATTATCCCGGAAACAGCTTTCAAAAAGCAATATGAACTTGGAAGCTTGATGATTTATCATATCGGGGAAGCGCTTAATAAGGAATTAGGCGCATACGAATGTTATGAGTGCTCCATGGCAGTTTCATCCTTTGATGAGGAAGAGGTACAGAAGGCATTTGTTGAGTTTTCGGCAAAAATGGATGCCCTGAAACTTGAACAGGCTAAGGTGGATAAGGTAGCCGAGATTACTGCCTATGATACTTCATCCTCTGTCAACGGCTTTATGCTAAACGGTATGCTTATTCCGTGGAGTAAAGATGATCCTAATTCCCCTAACGTCGATAAGCGCATGGGCTTACGACAGAATATTGCTGACAAGATTGCGCTGGGCGAGGAAAACATATCTATATGGCTAAAAGGTATGTCTTTTACTATGTCGTGTGCGCAAGCCGAAGTGCTCATGCGAAGTATTGAAAACTACGCATACGAGTGTTTTAACGTAACGGCAAGCCATAAGGCGGCTGTGGGCGAGCTGACGACCATCGATGAGGTGGAAGCCTACGACTATAAGGCTGGCTATCCGAAGATGCTGGAGATGAGCGTATAGCATCATTTTGTTGACGTCGATAAAATGGTATCAACGTGTAGTCTTACACCTGTCAAGTGTAGGACTACATCTTAAGTTTAATTTATTAAAATTTTAAAGATTATGTATGTATTAAGTATTATTTCTTTCCTCTTGCTTGCAGGATTTCTCTTGTTCGCAGCCATGCGGTTCGGCATTCCGAGCATGGTGAGCGATGTGTATTACCAGCTACAGAAATGCACGGGTAGCGAAGTGATAGGCGATAAGCGCAAGCGAAACTATGGCTGGGTGTTCACGCTCGTCATGTTTGCGAGTGCCTTGCTTATGCTTGTTTCTCTCCTCGACTCGGGTAAAGGTATTCAGTTCCTTGCGTTCCTCGGATGCGCAGGGTTGATGTTTGTTGGTTTTGTTCCTCATTATCTTGATAATGCAGAACATGCAATACATAAAGCAGCAGCTATCACAGCGGCTATCGGGTGCGTAGGATGGTGTTCGAGTGTTAATCTCGCTCCTACCCTATTGTTGGCTATTGCGGTGCTCATCATCTATTTCCCTCCAGCCAAAAAGCCGAAAGCTGTTGGATATTACTGGGCAGAGTTGGCGGCATTCTTAGACGTGTATTTGACTTACTGGATATTTGCACTATGAAGAATTTATTTAATCGGGTAGGAGGTAAATGCTAATCATAAAAGGCATTTTCCTCCTATTTTCACA
>OIZP01001159.1_pt1 | contig 14226 bp, 12 predicted proteins | sample 1588531 | NCBI WGS metagenome assembly OIZP01 (sample SAMN03283283) | human gut metagenome | biome: human-associated habitat; material: feces | host: Homo sapiens | place: Peru | collected 2012 | reverse complement strand
AATTCTTCCCCCCCCACGGAAATCATTTTGCTTGTAAAATTCATTTGCAATGTTTTCCATTTCTTCAACTGAATTCTGAATAATTGTAACCGGAGCAAGAAGCTCATGCGCTGAAGATTTTAAGAAATACGAAGATTCCCTAAGTAGATTGAATTCTTTTTGCCTTTGCCTGACTTTTATAAAAATGCTCGCCCCGTAAATAAGAATGTGCGAAACAAAACAAATGTCGTAGCCAAAATAATAATCGTTGTCAAAAACAGAAAGCAAACTCACATTGAATTTTAGACGCAAAAGATGCAATGACTGCCTAAAAATTATATAGACAAAAAGCGGAACCCAGGAAAAAATCAAAAGCGCCGGAATATTTTTTCTTTTAAAAAATGAATGCACAAGAAGCACGCTGCAAAAAGCACAGCCAAAAATCAAAAAGCAGATTGTTGCAATGTATGGAATTTTTACATCATCGCAAAATCCGTACAGAAAAACAGAAATCAGGCAGACAAATAAAATCAAGCCAAGAATTTTTTTGCACAAAATATTTTTTTCAATTGAAAGATTTTCCAAAAATAAAATCTGCGAAAAGCAAAGTCCAATGGCGCACACAATGTAACCGAATCTTACAAAAAACAGTTTCTGGCAAAAAGCGTTCCAAATGTACGTGCAGCCAAATCCTTTCATTGCAATTTGATAAAGAAAAAATGCAAAAGTCATAATGCCCATATACAAAAAAAGTTTTTCCTTTAGGCTTGCAAACAAAACAAAAAGAGCCGCCGCCGTAACAAGCATAACGACAAAAAATATTATATGCACAAACGAAAATCGCTCTGTTTGCTCAAAAAATTGCTTTATTGAAAAAAATCGGAACGTGCACGAAGTTGAATCTGAATTTTTAATTTTTAAAATATAGCATTCGTCAAAAAAATGACCTTTTGGAATTTCAAGAAAAATTCTCCAGGATTTTATTGATTTTTGTGAATTGAAAACCGTTCTTCCTGCAACGCCACTTTTTTTCCAGCTGCCATTTTCAAAAACATAAAGCTCTGCAAAATCCACGATTTCAGGACCAAGGTCAAGAATCTGCACAGGAAATTCTTGAGAACTTTTGCGGTAAACGGCGCACCAAAGACTGCCTTTTATAAATCCGGGCGAAAAACGAAATCCGCTTTTTTTACAATCAGAAGGAATTGAAAAGTCAGAAGAAAGCTCGTTGTCCGCGTTCTGCCAATAATAAACCTGCGCTGAATTTTCCTGCGCAAAGAAAAATCCGCCGCAAACAAAAAACAAGACTGATAAAACCCAACAATTCTTTTTCATCAAGAAAGCAAACATAGCAAAACCCACAAGAATTTTTTAGCAATCTTTGTTATTTTAATGGATATGGAATTTTTTTTAAATAAATATTATTTTCAATCAAATCCTCTAGGGTATCCCATTTTTATAAGAGTAAGCTGAACATCCATAGGAAGTGAACGGCAACCTCCAAAACTTGCCGCATTTGCACTGTCTCCAGCCCAAGAAATTTTATGAACTGGATACGAAAAATAAATTTGTGAAAGTGATCTGCAATCATAAAACGCCGCAGTCCAAATTATTTGCAAGCTGCTTGGAAAATTTATTGTCCTTAATGAGCGGCGATTTGAAAATGCACCAAACCCAATCCATTCTATTGTTTCAGGAAGATGAACTTCAACAACTTCTGCAACATTTGTACCGCTGAATGCATTTCTGCCAATTCCCTTTACAGGAAGGTCATTGTAGTACGGCTGAATATAAACAACAGTATCTGTTCCTGTGTATTTGTCAATATAAATTCCGCTTCCGTCATCTGTTAGTCTAAATCTAAAAGTCGTATCAGCAAAAGCAAAACCAAGAAGACAAAATAAAATTGATATAAAGATTTGTTTCATAAACTATTCCTAAAAAACAATCCATTTCCTTTTAAACAAAAAAAAGAAAATGGATTATCAATAATCAATAAATAAAAAATTTCTAATTTCTTTTTTACTTAATCACACTCTTGCGCATATATATAAGAATAAGTCGCTCTCTCATCCGAACTTCTATTTTCATCTCTCGCCTTAGCTTTATAATCATTACATTGATTTTTTTTAGCCTTACACGTTGGACAAACATCAGAAGATTTTGCAGATAGTGATGTAGGCATTGATGAACTTCTTACTTTTTCTTCAACTGTATGACCACAAGAATAACTAGTTTTTCTTGTATAAGTAATAGAAAAAGCAATTCCTGATATAAATATTACTAATGATATAAATAAAATTTCTTTCTTTAGCATATAATTAATCCTCATCATATATATATCCTACTCCATGACAATTAGGACATTCTTCCTTTCTTGAGCCATAGCAAATTCCACAATTTACTTTTCCATCTCCATCACAAACACTGCATGTTACTTTTACAAATTTTGAATTAATAACTTCTGAATTATAACCTCTGCCATAACATCCAGTACATTGTTTACTTCCAGTTCCAAGACAAGTGCGACAACTAAATTTTTTAGTTCCATTACAAGATGGACAAGTTCCTGCAAATCCCATTCCAATAACTGTTGCCAATACAAACAGTCCCATAATAATCTTCTTTTTCATAGAAGACCTCCTTTAAAATTTTTCACTTTTTATAAAGTGTATATATTTCTTTTTCAGAAATATTTCAAAATAATTGTTTACATTCCACCTGCCATAGCACTAAATACTCCTGAAATAATTGAACTTGGCATTTTGAACATTATTCCCATTGGAATTGAAAACTTTCTATTTTCGGAATGTCTAAAATCTACTATGTATCCTGGCTTTATAAAAAATGATGCTCCATATTCATTATCTGCCCAAAGATGAAAACCAATTATTGCAGAAGGCTTCACTCCAACAACTTCACTTGAATCACCCTTATTTGGTATATACACAAAAGGACAACCTACTCCAGCTGTCATTGAAAAAAATTCAGAATTTAAGAAAGGCAATGTCCACTGAAAATTTAAAGGGTCAATTTCTATAGCAAAAATGTCATTTTTTTTACTCCAGCCACCTCCAACTTCAAGACCATAAATTCTAGAAAATCGAATATTTACAAGCACCATTATATTTCCAAAACCAGCCGGATCAAATGTCGCACCGACAAATCCATTTCCGTTTCCCAAATTATTAGCTTGCTGAACTAAATCATTCATACTATTTCTAAGTCCATCACCAGCTTCAGAAAATTTTTCAACATTTAAAGGCTTAAGCAATAAATCATTTGCAGAGAACTTTCCATTTTCCGCAAACATAAAAGAAGCAATAAAAAATCCAGCAAAACATAGAAAATATTTTTTCACAATCAAATTCCTCTTTCTAAAATTATTTTCCACATAATAATCCCAGCCAAATAAAAACTTTTATCGTTTAAACTTGGATTTGGGTATAGACTTTGTTCTATATTTGTTTATTTAGACAGACTCAATGAAAGGCTATGAATTTAAATTGATGACTTTTTGTTTTTTTCTTGCAATGCCCGGGCGGGGCTCGCCCGGTAAGAGTTTTACAAAAAACTATTCGTTCCTTACGATTTTTGCGGCGGCAACAAGGTTTTTAAGGCTGGCGACTGTTTCTTTTTCGCCGCGGGTCTTGAGTCCGCAGTCCGGATTTATCCAGAGCTTCTGTTTTGGAACGTAATTTTCCATTTTTTTAACGGCAGAAACGATTTCTTCTACGGTTGGAACGCGAGGGCTGTGGATGTCGTAAACGCCCGGACCAACCTGCGTGCGGAAATTGTTTTCCTTAAGAGCGGAAAGAATTGTAAGGTCTCCGCGGCTTGCTTCAAATGTGATTACATCCGCGTCCATGTTGTCAATGTCTTTGATAATGTCGTTGAATTCGCTGTAGCACATGTGTGTATGAATCTGGGTTTCTGGTCTTACGCCGGAATGTACAAGGCGGAACGCCGGAATTGCCCAGTCAAGGTATTCTGTGTGCCAGTCTGAATGTCGCAGAGGAAGTTTTTCGCGCAATGCGGCTTCATCAATCTGGATGATTTTGATTCCGTTCTTTTCAAGGTCAAGAACTTCTTCCCGGATTGCAAGCGCAATCTGCAGAACTTGTGTCTTTAGGCTGATGTCCTCGCGAGGGAATGACCAGTTCAAGATTGTTACCGGTCCTGTTAACATTCCTTTTACCGGAGCGCTTGTGCAGCTCTGCGCAAATGTCGACCATTCAACTGTGATGGCTGATTTTCTTGAAACGTCGCCCCATACTACCGGCGGTTTTACGCAGCGTGTTCCATAAGACTGAACCCACGCTTTTTCTGTAAAGAGGAATCCTTCAAGGTTTTCGCCGAAGTATTCAACCATGTCGTTTCGTTCGTATTCGCCGTGAACAAGAACGTCAAGGCCAAGCTCTTCCTGAAGCTTAATGCATTCCGCAATCTTGTTTTTGTTGAATTCCTTGTACTGCCCGGCTGTAATCTGGCCTTTTTTGAATGCGCTGCGGTTTGCGCGAACATCTTTTGTCTGCGGAAATGAGCCGATTGTTGTTGTAGGGAACAGCGGCAGGTTCAGGGCATTTTTCTGGATTTCCTCGCGTTCTTCAAATGCAGGAAGACGAGTGTAGTCCTTTTCGCCAAGTCCGTTGATTTTTGAGGCAAGCGCAGAATTTTCCTGAACGCGTTCGTTCTTGAACAAATCCTGGTTTCTGTTGAAAAGATTTGAATTAGGGTCTTTTCCGTCGATAATCCGGGAAAGATCTGTAAGCTCAAATAGTTTTTCGCGCGCAAAAGAAAAGTGCTTTAAAATATCGCTTGAAAGTTTGATTTCGTTTCTGATTGTGTAAGGAACGTGGAGCAGCGAGCATGAGGTTGAAAGAACTACTTCCGCTTCTGTGGCCGCCTTGATTTTGTTCACAAGTTCAATTGTTTTTGCGTAGTTGTTTTTCCAGATGTTTTTTCCGTTTACAACACCGGCAAAAAGAATTTTGTCCTTAGGGAAACCTTCTTTCTGAAGAAGATTCAAAGTTTCTTTTCCTTCTATAAAATCAAGTCCTATGGCATCGAACGGAAGTTCTGTGACAGTCTTGTAGCTGTCGCGGATGTCGCCGAAATATGTCTCAAGAAGTACGCTCAGTTTTTTTCCGTCAAGCACGATTTTGTAGAGTTTTTCAAAAAGAACTCTGTCGTCGGCTGTTGTGTCATGAACAAGGGCAGGCTCTTCAATCTGAACCCATTTTGCGCCGGCTTCCGCAGCTTTCGCCAGAAGCTCCTTGTAAAGATTTGCGGCTTTTTCCGCATAGGCGTTTAAATTTTTTGTTCCCTTATAGTGCGCAAGCTTAAGGAATGTGTATGGGCCGATTACGTTTATTTTTGTCTCTGTGCCTGTTTCTTTTGCCTCGTTGAATTCTTCAAGAATTTTTGTTGCGTCCAAAGCAAGTTCAGTGCTGTCGTCAAATTCCGGCACAATGTAGTGGTAGTTTGTATTGAACCATTTTTTCATTGGAAGAGCCGTAACGTCGTTTCCGCCTTCCTGATAGCCGCGCGCCATTGCAAAGAACGTGTCGAGTTTTGAAAGCCCGAGTTTTTTGTATCTTTCCGGAATCGCTCCAAGCATAAAGGCAGTGTCGAGCATTCCGTCATAAAAAGAAAAGTCGTTTGAAGAAATAAAATCAATTCCGTCGTTTTTCTGAGTGTGCCAGTTTGAAACCTTAAGCTCATGGGCGACTTTGTTCAATTCTTCCTGCGAAATTTCTTTTGCAAAATATTTTTCAGAGGCGAATTTAAGTTCGCGCAAAGAACCAATTCTAGGATAACCAATTACAGATATACGTGTTTTACTCATAGCCAAAAATATAATTGAATTAAAAAAAAATGAAAAATATAAGTTTTTTACAGTTTAATATAGGTTTAAACTATGACAAGTACAGAATAGCAGCATGACTTTACAGCAATTAAAATATGTAGTGGCAGTTTCAGAAGAAGGCAGTGTTTCAGCAACTGCATAACACCTGTTTATTTCTCAGCCAAGTCTTACACAGGCAATCCATCAGCTAGAAAATAAAAATTTTTTCACATACGAACAAAGGTGTTGAAACAACCAATGAGGGCAAAATATTCATTAGATATGCACAGAAGGTTATAGAACAGGCAGACCTTCTTGAAGAAACTTATACAACCGAGCCATTTCGAGCAAAAACAGGGGATAATGAATATAATTTTTTTATAAAAAAAAAGCCGTTTTTTTCCAAAAATCATTTATTCGATGATAAAAATCTGTTACTATCCGCATTAACGCTGAAAAAAACAGGGTTCTCTGTGCAGCGTGCGGCCAAAAAGGCTGTTATCTGACATTACAGGAGATGTGTAATGTTTAACCGCAAAGACTACGTTAGCGACAAAGACTGGTCCCGTTTTTTGGAGTTCTCAAAGGATTTAGAAACTCCGAATATCGTAATTAACCTTAACAAAGTTAAAAAGAATTTTTTAACCCTTAAGGACTCTTTTCCTTATGCAAGAATTTTCTATGCAATAAAGGCAAATCCCGGAGAACCTGTCCTCGAGCTTCTTTCGGATTTGGGCTCAAACTTCGATATAGCCTCAAGATACGAACTTGACTTGATTTCAAAATTTAACGTTTCGCCCGACAGACTTTCCTACGGAAACACAATCAAAAAAGCAAAAGACATAAAATATTTTTACGACAAAGGCGTCCGAATGTTCGCAACCGACAGCCGCGACGATTTAAAGAACATTGCGGAATTCGCGCCGGGAAGCAAAATCTATGTGCGCATCCTCGTTGAAAATTCCGCCACAGCAGACTGGCCTCTTTCCAGAAAATTCGGCTGCCACCCGGACATGGCTTACGACCTGATTGTAATGGCCCGCGACCTTGGGCTTGTTCCTTACGGAATCAGTTTTCATGTCGGAAGCCAGCAGCGCGACATTGGACAATGGAACGACGCAATCGCAAAGGCAAAATATCTTTTTAATTCGCTTGAAGAAGAAGAATCTATCAAACTTTCAATGATAAACATGGGAGGCGGATTTCCAGCGTCATACATCGATCCAACGAACGACCTTAGCGTTTACGCTTCAGAAATCTCACGCTACCTTCACGATGACTTTGGAGATGAAATTCCACAGATAATCCTCGAGCCGGGCCGCTCACTCGTAGGCGACAGCGGAATCCTCACAAGCGAAGTAATTCTTACTTCACGCAAAAACAACACCGCCCTTGCACGCTGGGTTTACCTTGACTCAGGAAAATTCAACGGACTTATAGAAACTCTCGACGAATCCATAAAATACCCGGTAATAACAAGCCAGGACGCTCCCGAAAAAAAAGAAGGCGAAGTAATAATTGCCGGCCCAACCTGCGACAGCATGGACATAATGTACGAAAACGCAAAGTACAAGCTCCCAGTTTCGCTAAAAGCAGGAGACAAAGTTTACTGGCTTTCAACAGGAGCCTACACCTCCACTTACGCCTCGGTCGCATTCAATGGATTTCCTCCGATAAAAACCTATTTTATGTAAAAAATGCCTGCAAAAGGCAGTTTTTAAATTTTTGGGCGTTACCCGTAAAAACGGGTCGCGCTTTCCATGGCTACGACGCCTTACGCGTCTTCGGTGCCATGTACTTACTTCGCAACCATTCCAATCGCTAACGCATAAATCCTAAAAACAAATTTCAACCCATTGCAACAACGAAAGTAAAAATTTATAATGTTTTCATGTCAGAAAATCTTATAGAAAAATTTGTGGATAATGATTCGCTCAAGGCATTGAAAAATCTTATCGAATCAACTTCGGATAATGCGGCTCTTTCTTCTTCTGTACAGCTTGCAGATATTTTTGACGCAGGACAGGCATTCAAAGAAATCGCTGATAAAAATTCAGATGCGGAATCAAAACTCGTTTCCAGCTTTAACAATAACCTTGTGCTTTTGATTCAGAAAACCTGGGTTGAAAAATCTGACGAAGAACTTAAGGCGCAAATTCTTTATCAGCTTGAAGAATTCCGCATTCAGCTAAATTCAAAAGATTATATCAAGGCTTATCCTCAGTTTTTTTCTATATTAGACAATGTTGTTTACCTTATGTTCGGAAATCAGGCAAAGGCAAAAGATTTTCCAGAATACGCGCTTAGAATCGATCCGGAATTTGGAATTTTCTGGTGGTATGTAAAAAGCCTTCCGCGGGATGCGCAGTGGTCAAGTGAACGCTCAAGAATTGCCATTTTGCTTGGAATTTATTTTTTGGCAAACTATTAGAGGGAATTCATGGAGCTTGATTTAATTTGCGCTGAATTAAAAAAAGGAGCGGCACAACTTGCGCTTCATACAGAGCTTCAGAAAAACAATGCGTTAAAATGTGTTTCCGAGGCAATTTTAAAAAATAAGCAGGAAATTCTAAACGCAAACCAAATTGACGTGGAAAACGCACGTGCAAAAGGAACTTCGGAATCCCTTGTTGAACGCCTGGCTCTAAATGAAAAAAAGTTCAATGATATTCTGGACGGAATCAAAATTGTAATTCAGCAAAAAGATCCTGTTGGCAAAATTGTTGACGGATGGAAAGCTCCGAACGGAATGGAAATCCGTCAAATAAGAGTTCCGCTTGGAGTCGCAGCAATTATTTACGAAAGCCGCCCGAACGTTACAGCGGATGCGTTTGCACTTGCCTACAAAAGTGGAAATTCTATTCTTTTGCGCGGTTCTTCTTCTGCGCTGAATTCAAACAAAGCCGTAGTAAAGGCAATCAAAGACGGACTAAAAAATGCTGGAAAAGATGGCGTTGAGTCAGCGTTGTATTTGTGTGAATCCGGCAATCATTCCGAAGTAAACGAAATTCTCAATGCAGTCGGAAAAATCGATGTAGTTCTTCCGCGCGGTTCTGCAAAACTCATAAATCTTGTTGTTGAAAATGCGAAAGTTCCGGTAATTCAGACTGGAGCCGGAGTCTGCCACCTTTATGTTGACGAAAGCGCAAATCTTGAGAATGCGGCTAAAATTGCACAGAATTCCAAAATGCAGCGTCCGGGAGCTTGCAACGCAATTGAAACAGTTCTTGTAAATAAAAAAATTTTAAAAGAATTTCTTGTGCTTCTTGCAAAGGAATTTGATGAAAAAGTTCAAATCCGCGCAGACAAGGAATGTTATTCTGTTCTGCAAAATGCCGGCTACAAAAATTTAAAGGAAGCAACTGATTCCGACTTTGGCTTTGAATTCCTTGACTTTATTGTTGCCGTCCGCCAAGTTGAATCCACAGAGCAGGCAATTGAATTTATAAACGCCCACAACACCAAGCACAGCGAATGCATCGCCACAAACGACAGAAGCCACGCGCTTATGTTCCAGCAGCAAATTGACGCAGCCTGCATCTACGTGAATGCAAGCACAAGATTTACAGACGGCGGAGTTTTCGGTTTTGGAGCAGAGCTTGGAATCAGCACGCAAAAACTTCATGCCAGAGGTCCTATGGGAGCCGAAGCCTTGACCACAACAAAATTCCTAATCGATGGAAACGGTCAGATTAGGTAAAGAATTTATATTTCCTTAATATTATCCCCAAATTTCTCTTCTGCAAATTTTGAAATAACATTTGGTATATCATTTTTTATAAAAGTCAGAAGACTTTCTTGTAAAACAGAAGCATTTCGAATAAATAAATCTCCTGGATGAATTTCTAAAACATTTGCAATTGTAAAAAGCATATCAAATGAGGGAAATTGTCGCCCACATTCAATACAACCAATTGTACCAGTTCCACAATTACATAATTCAGCAAGTTTCGCCTGAGAAATATTTTTTTTCATTCTATAATATTTTAAATTTTCTATAAACTCTTGCTGATACAATGTCATGCACTCAGTATAAACACATAATTTTAGTAATAAAATTGCTTGAAACAAAGTAAAACCCATGGTATACTTTGTTAAAACTGGAAAAATAAGATTAATCTTTATTTTAACAAAGCAAAATACTCATTTTTTTTATTTGGAGGAATTATGTCCAAAATTTTAAATCCAATCCTTGCAACAATCATTATATTTTTTATAGGCTGCTCAAACAACTCTTCGTCTGATAATTCAGATGAAAATACAATGACGTCCACAAATGGACGAAAGTATATGTATTTAACTACAGAAAACAAATTCTCTGGAACATTTTCTATAGCAAATATGGATAACCATGTAGTATTAAAATATGTCAATATAAAACCTTATGAAATTTGTTTTTACAATTTTGAATGGAGTACAGATTACGATAAATATTCAGAAACATATATTGAACCATTAGAAGAAAATAATGCATATATTTACACACGTAGCAAAAATGATAAAATTCCTAAAAGTCAAAACTGGAAAGCAATTTATGTTGAACTAAATGAAAATTTCTTAAATATAAGTAAATGCAACGAATTTTATTTTGGAGAGGAGTATTTTTCCTCAATTGATGAAGCCATAGATTCAAAGAAAAAAACTATAACCATAGACAAGTATATACGTTTACCTGAAAAACAAAATTTTCCAAAATCTTTAATTGGAACAAAATGGCAATATTCTGGACCTTATGTCGATTATGATGATATAGAATTTCCAAAAGAAAACTATATAAAAGGATTTAAAAGTTTTTCAGAAATAAACTATCAACAACTAAATTGCAAAGTAGACTATTACCCTTTGAATACAACCGATGCTATTATTGATGGAATGTTTGTAGTATATTTATCTGAAAAAGACTCTCTTTTCATTCCTTTAAGAATAAGACAAGAGTCATATTCTTCTCCATTAATTATTTACACAACACAAGATAGTAATCCTAGAAAAGATTATATAGATTGTTGGTCTATTGCAAATACAGAAGCAACAGGAATTGATAATGGAACACTAACAAAAGGTGAATTAAGTAAAGGAAATTTTGGATGGTCACATAGTTGTTCTTATAGGTTAAAAAATTAAGTACAAACAAAAGACCGCCCTTTTGGACGGTCTTTGTTTTTTTTGCAATTGCCGCACTTGATACAGCAATTTAATTTATTTCAAACTATTCAATATCTGCGTTGACTGTTTTTTCCATCACAATCGGTTTTCCGGCGGCAACAAGATTTTTTCCGGCGGCTTGTGCCATTTTGTTTACAATCTTGTATTCAACTTTGCAGAACTTGTCTATGTCGATTTTTGCAGGCTTTTCTGAAGGCTCAAAACCTTCAAGAACAACTTGAGTTCCAGGAGCAGCCCAAGGAGCTGTCAAAAGCTCAACTTTTTCAACACCGTCTTCCACATAGTCAGAGGCAAGCAGCATTCCACGGCTTTCAATGCCCTTCATTTTTCTTGGAGCAAGGTTGGCGGCAATAATAACGTGTTTTCCCAAAAGCTCCTCTTCCTTTAAATAAGGACGCAATCCAGACTGAATAATGCGCTCTGTTCCGCTTCCGTCGTCAAGATGCTCAATGTAAAGCTTGTCGCCCTGCGGATTTGTTTCCACGCTCAAAATTTTTGCAACTTTAAGCTCAATGTGCTTGTTAAAATATTCAACCGGGTCAATTTTCGGCGCGGCAGATTCAGGCTTAGGCTCTTCTTTTGACTGAACGTTCTGGCTGTGCTCTTTAGGTTCTGTCGCCATAAGATATTCAAGGTCAATTTCTCCGGCAACACAAGGAACTCCAACCTGCCAGTTTTCAAGAATCTGCGGATGAATTTCTCCAAAAATTCCAGCCTGCTTTCCGTTTACCATAATTCCAGCCTGACGCCCCGGAATAAAGCGCGGATCATTTGTTTCATGAACTTCATATTTATGGTCTAGGTAATAAAGGATTGTGCTTACTTCGCTTGCAGCCTCGTTGAAGTTTGCATTGTTGGAAGCAGTAAGAAATCCAAGGCTCTGAATTGTCTTTGTGCCGGTATTTTCAGTTTCATTGATGAATGCGATTTTTCCGACTTCAAAAATTTTGTGAGGATAAACTGCGTTTCCGCTCTGGGCTTCGGCTTCAAAAAGAGAAGCGATAATCGACGGACGGATAAACTGATAATTTTCACTCATCGGATTTGCAATTTCAATTACATTTTTTCCATCGATTCCCATATTGTCGATATAAGTTTTCTTTGAGCCAAGGTAATTGAAAATCATTTCCTGATAGCCGATTCCAGCCATTATGTTTTTTACTTTGCGGCTATAAACGGTAATTGGCAAAAGACGTCCGATTGTAAAGTCGTTCGGCTTTTCAGGCTTAAAGAAATCAAGTCCTTTTCCAATCATAACATCTTCAATAACATCAACTTCGTGCAAAAAGTCGTTGCGGTAAGGAGCTGGATGCACAACAAAAACAGTTTCGCCGTTTTCATTTAAAACATCAACTTTGCTTCCCATGCGCACAAGAGCATCTTTCACTTCATCTTCGGAAAGAGAACTGCCAAGCTTTTTGTTTATTGCGGAAAGGCGGGCTTTTGTTGTCTGCTGGAAATAATAAGGAATGACGACATCGTTTCCAAAGCCAGTGTCATATTCGTGGTGAACTTTTACAGGAAGAATTTCATAGCCTGCATCTGCAAAATCACAGGCAACAATGTTCGCTGCAAGCATCAAGTCTTTCATGTCAATGCCGGTAAGCTCAACCATCAAGTCCTTGTCGCCAACTTCAATCTGTCCCAAAGTCGCACTATTGATTATAGGGCTCATGCTCATAATTTCGCCGGAATCGTCCTGCAAAACCGGATATTTTTCAAAGTCTTTTAAAATCCAACCGTATTCTTTTCCTTTTGGATGATTTTCAAGAATTTCACGGCAAGTCTGTTTTTCTTCACCCTGAAGCGGAACAAAGCTCACCTTGTCTGGATCTGCCGCAATAAAATGAACCGGCCACTTTAAATTTTCGGCGCGGTAAACGCCCATTGAAATTGTTTTTCTTTTGCGTCCAAAGTTCCAGGCAAGTTTTTCCTGAGTCTGCATAATGTCAATAAGCATTGCGTTGTCTATAGGTTTTCCGCTTATAACAAAAGAAACCATAAACGGCCTGATATGCCTTAAAGCCGGATCAACAACAGCAAGACGGTTTCCTGTGTCTTTTAGATTGCCTTCATACGACATGAATTTGCTGTAGTCTGAATGACCTTTTCCTTCATGCTCGCGAAGACACCTTGCAACTCCTCCGGCAGACCACAAGTCAGGACGATTTGTGTCGTTCAGCTCAATTTTTATAACACGCTCATTTTCCGGAGCAGATTCATCAGGCTTTTCATCAAGTTCGGCTTTTGCAAATGTAAGCTTCTTTTCAAAAGTATCCCAGTCGTATTTAGTTCCAAGCAAATTAAAAAAAAGTTTTTCGTTGACTTCAATCTTAGGCATGGTTTCCTCTATTAAATAGTGTGCATAGATTATATTACAACAATGGCAAAACTGCAATTAGGGGAACGAAGACATGTAATTTTCAAATTACAGCTTCAAAAAAACATACCGGTAGAATGTCTGTACTATCTGCTTATCATAGTAACCATCTCGAATTTCATAGACACTCAAAGACATATCGTGATATCCGAGCAAATCATTATAAAATATTGTTAGATGGAATTTCACTACTGTCCAAAATAAATTAAGTATTTTTTAAAGTCTGTAATCCGTGATAAGATTTTATCACCAAACAAAAATTTATTCTAAAAAAAAATGTACAAATATTTCGGATAGGATAAAAGAATATATTAAAGTTATCAGTTTTTTAAATTCTATGAAGTTTGATATTATATTTGAAATGTTATTTACACCATTAAAATATGCTATTTTTCATAAAATGTTTAATCGTAAGTTAGTAATTATTGGCTCAGAAAGAGCTAATCCACAAAGATATAGTACTTTGTTTAAAAAAGTTAGATGTAAAGTAGCTCCTGTATTTTGCAATGGTTATATTTTTCAAACAAATAAAGTGAAAAATATGTTTTCAAAATATATTCAAAAGAAAAGTGTTGTGATTCCAAATGCTATATCTAATCCAGATGTGTATAATTTGAAAAAGAATATCAAAAAAAGATTAATGATGAATTTATTGTTAATCAATTTTATATTAAAGATTTCTATTTAAAACTTGATGAAAAAAGAAATCAACTTCCGGTTGCAATTTTGCAGATGAAACAATCGAAAGAAAATTATGAATTGTCTTACGGCAGATATCGAGTAGGGGAGGCTTCTCCTATTGAGTTGCGTGATGCGGAAGCAACTTATGAACAAGCTCAATTAACGTATTATACAG
>OIZP01001158.1_pt1 | contig 14230 bp, 25 predicted proteins | sample 1588531 | NCBI WGS metagenome assembly OIZP01 (sample SAMN03283283) | human gut metagenome | biome: human-associated habitat; material: feces | host: Homo sapiens | place: Peru | collected 2012 | reverse complement strand
GTAGCAAATGTAGCAATTGGTAGCAAATGTAGCAATTGGTAGCAAATGTAGCAAATGGTAGCAAATGTAGCAAATGTAGCAATTGGTAGCAAATGTAGCAAATGTAGCAAACCTTAGCAGAAATGAAATGAAAAGAAATGAAATACTTTATCTTTCTAACGAAATCTAAAGTATAAGAAAAATAACGAAAAAAGAATTTTTCGTTTGTGTGTGTTGTGTCGGTTGGCTTTGTCTGTTTCGTTTTCGATTTTAGCAGACTTCACCAGAGGCACGACAACGAGCACAGCCAAACGGAATGAATGTTGCAGACCGGACCACACGAAAGCCGTTTTTATGCTTGATATGGTTTTAAAGTCTGTTTTGTGTGTCTGAAAGACTTGCGAAATACAACACACGGCAAAGAATTGCGTCCAACGTGGTTTTCCTTACGTCTAAGCGGTTTTATTTGCGGTTTAGTGTAGTTATTAGTCCAACTTTGAAATATGCGCTTAAAACGCTTTAAAATACGTTCCTTTACATTCGGGATTATTCTTAACTCTTGGCAGAATGTAGCAAAACACAGGACCGCTACAAATTACGCTTGCCTGATGCGCTTTTATGTTACAAAAATGGCAAAGGGCGAATAAAAGGGCGAATAATCACGGATTTTGTGCAACTCATTGATTTACACGCCCTAAATATTGGAGAGGGTATAACGTCAGGCAATACAACGGCAAACTTTGTTAGCTTTCTTTTCGCTCTAAGCGGTTTTTATATTCAAAACGAACAATCACAAAGCGAAACAAAAATAAACGCTTAGGAGCGAAATAAATGGGTTTTGAAGACGTAGACACAAGACAACGAACACACGCAAAACTAAGATTTAATTAATTTAACTAACAGCTTTATTAGTACAAAATATGTTAAACACTAAAAGTTTAATTAGTTTTTACTAATAGATTTGAATATTTTTATTAACTTCGCAAGCGAAATTAAAAGCAAAACTAATAGTTTATTAATATTGATTATGGAAGAATTAGCAAAGACAGACAAAGAAGCATTGACCGTTAAAGAGGCCGCCGAATACCTTGGCCTTTCGGGAGCAAGTTTAAGGGGAATGATGTATCGAAATGAAATTCCCTATTACAAAACGTGTCGCAAGCGTGTTTATTTTAATATAAACGACCTTCGCAAATACGCTTTTGGAACAAGAATTGAAACAAAGGCAGAACTCGCAGCAAAGGCAGAGTTGAAAGCACTTGACAAGTAACTAACAACTAAAAAAGGAGAAACAGCTATGGAAACAACAAACTTTCTACCGCACCTCCCCTTGTGGGTCCTGGCCGCAATCTTGCTTTTGTGCGCCGCCGCTTGCATCATGTCTAACAACTAAAAGCGCGTGAATATGAATAAAGATATTTCTAATATTGAACTTGTGGCAATTGAGCGCAAGCCCAATGTACACATTCCGCATTATGTGGACAATCACACCCTTTCACATTTAATGTATGTGAATAGAGATAAGACGTATCTTTTATTTGATAATGATATTATAGGATTGCTCGCCGCACTTGAACCTATACAGATAAAGCGTATTATTCAAGTTATAGATAATAATCTATGCTTTCATTTTAATGATGAATACGAGGAAAAATTGGACTCTATTTCCACAAAAATTTTGGATATGATTATTCAGAGAAGACAGGAGGGCCGATTTATTGATGATAGAGTGGACGGCGAAATAAACTTTTAAACGACATGAAAATAGATGCAAAAAAAATTCCCAATGCCGTGCCCTTCAAAGAATGGAATGAAGACGGCACAAGAAATCATCACCTATGTATAACAGACGAGGTGGCCTATATGTTACGCCACATATTAACGGTTTTACAAGTTGGTACGGTTTTTCAAGCCACATTGGCTTACACGGCAAATAAAGAATTGCCCGACATGGACGAAGCCGAGTTCCTTGTATTTTGCAAGATACTTATGGATAACGACTTGATAACGGACTATTCATTTAAATATTTTCCAAATGAAGAAGAATGAAGACATAAGAAAGGTTTTGCTAAACCTTGATTATCGGGCGCCATTTGAAGAGCTATCCTATGAAAATGCCGGGCGTATGTTATTTGCTATTATGGACAAATACGATGAGGGTAAGGAACTATCACTTGAAGACCCTACAACCTTAGCGTATGCGAAAATTTGGTGTAATGATATAGAAAAAGCACTGAAATACAGAAGAGAGAAATCCCAAAAATTAAGCAAAAATGGCGAAAAAGGAGGCACGCAAAAAGCCGAGAACCGCCGCAAGCGCGAAGCCGAGCAACAGCAGCAACCCGAGCTATTCAAAGAAGAAGCAGCAAGCGAGGACGATGACGTTCCATTGGTTGAAGCCGAAGAAGTAGAACCTTATCCCTTTGAAAGGTTTTGGAATTTGTACAATTTCAAGCACGACAAACAGCCAGCGGAAAAAGCGTGGAATAAGCTCAACAACAAGGACCGGGCGGCAGCAATGGCGGCAATACCGAATTACCACGCCTACCTTGAGCACAAACGCTCCACAGGCTTTAATCAAAATCAGGCTTACGCCGCCACCTATCTAAACAAAAGACGATGGGAGGACGATTATTCAATAACAGACACAACACCGCAGGACTATGGAAATAATAACAAACAATACAACAACAGACTTGCACAACAGCAACGGAATAATGAAGTCCTGTGCAACATTATGGCAGAAGCAGCCGCAGCAGTACAACCCTATAACCCTATCGAAACGACAGAGTAACGAAATAAAGGCATTCAAAAAGTGGTGGCCAACCGTGCAACACGTCCAAAGCTCATTCGTTCCACAAAAATGTTGTGTGGTAATGGCGAAAGAAGTGGAAGCAATCACGAAGTGGCCACAGGTATTATTGTCACAAATAGACAGCATATACCAGACAAAAGACCTTGCATTATATTTTGCAAAATTGCTTTTTACCACGATATACGCACAGGGCAACAACGGCGCAACAAATTGCAATCAAAGCATTATAAATATGCAAGCTGGATTATTTCTCGCAGAATATGGCAACCAGTGTTCCATGTTTGACTATATGTTATATATGGGAACATACAGAAGCAAATACAAGCCCGATTATATAAGTAATGGCGATTTATCGGACATTATCAAGCGTTTCCCCGAATATATGAAGCACAAAGGCAACATAATGGAAGCGCACAAGCAACAGCCGAAAACAGAGACACGCACAAGCAACAATAAACTTGTCGGCAAAGCTGCCTTGGAATACTATCTAAGAAAAGCCGCAGAACGTGGCGACAACTTGTTGGAGGGTGGTCTTGTAGCTTTCGGTATGGTAACGAGAGAACACGCAAAAGAAGTAATGGACAAATATGCTCCAGAACCTTTCTTCTAACAGAAAAAAGATAAACCAAATAAATATCTAAACAGCTATAAAACAATATGAAAGTAAGAAATGCCATTAATTCAAAAACTTGCAAAGAATTGCGCAAGCTTATAGGAATAACAAACTCAATGATAACCCGTATTGAGAAAATTGCCAACGATGTAGACGAATTGCACCAGGCAAACGGATTATTGTCACAAGTGCAAAAAATTCTTTGTCAACGTTTCGGAGAGCAACTGAACGATACTTTGTTGGTTGCACAAGACATAGAAGCGCAAACGAAAGAAGAAGTCCACAATATAAATCTTAATCCTTGCAAACAAGCAGACACGGAGCAGGAGTAGAGCGCATTTCCGCACGTCTGACGGGTTTTTATTGCTGAGGCTTGCAATTTATCAACCAAGCATTAATAACCCGTTAGATGTCGGAATTCCGATATGATAAATATATTTTGCAACGAAATGAAAGAAACGACACAAAAGGCCATTATACTCGCAGAACTCAAAGACGGCAAGAAGGTAACGGCACTTGAAGCCTTTAAACTTTGTGGCAGTCTTCGCCTTTCGTCGATTATCTTTAATTTGCGAGACGAAGGCTACAACATAACCACTACAATGGTAGAGCGTAACGGCAAGCATATTGCCGAGTATTCACTAAAAGACAAAAAAGAGAATGACAGCGACAAAGACAAAGAAGCAAGCACAAGCAAATAAACGCTTATTGCTTGAACAAATAGAACTCAATGAAGGGCAGTTAAACGGACTACCCTCCAACCCTCGCTTTATCAAGGACGAAAAGTTTGCATCCTTGGTGAAGTCAATACAAGACAGCCCCGAATTTTTGAAAGCTCGTCCTTTGCTTGTCTATCAGATGAAGAACGGCAAGTATATAACAATAGCCGGAAATATGCGCTTACGAGCTTGCCGAGAAATCGGAATGAAGGACGTTCCGTGCTACATTTTCCCGAAATCAACGAGCGTAAAAAAGTTACGAGAGTACACTCTAAAGGATAATATGGCATACGGACAAATTGACTGGGATAATATTGCCAATGAATGGGAGCCCGAAGAGTTGAAGGAGTGGGATTTTGATTTGCCCGAGGATTGGATGAACGATGCACAGCCCGAGCCGTTGAATAAAGAAGACAACAACGACAGCGAAAACAACGAAACAGAAACACGCCCCGAGGTAGAAGCAATGTTAAACGAAGCAGCAAAAGAAGCAGCCGCCGACATTCTGAAACAATATGACACTTTGCACGGCTTTTCTTTCATAACACCAGGAACGGCTTTGTTTGACTTCATAAACTTTGCTTACTATGGCAAGGAATATCCACGTTACAACTCGCTCGCATTCCATCCGCAACAATTCACGACAGCAGGCGACCAATACAGCACACACGAAGGATTAAAGCGTATTTGCAACGATGAAGCAAAGGCGGAACGTTTGCGCTTTGTCTGTGCCGATAAATTTAGAGCCATTATTGGCGGCTCGCTCGCTTTCAGTGGTGCAAAAATGCCATTGGACTTTCCGTCAGACCTCGCCCGAAGTCTTATTAATGAATTTTGCAAAGAACGTGGTGCAGTACTCGACCCGTGCGCAGGATGGGGCGGTCGCTTGGTCGGCTTTCTTGCATCACACGCAAGCACATACAACGGCACAGACGCAAGCCCGGAACAGATAAAAGGCGATAATTTGATTTGGCGCACATTCCAAGGGTTTACAGAGCACGAAAAGGCGGTAACGCTTAATTGTATGCCGTTTGAAAAAACAACGCTCCAAAATGAATTTTTCGACTTTGCAATAACTTCACCGCCTTATTTCGATACAGAGAAATATATGGGTGGCGAACAGAGCCGAGAAACAAACGGCAGCTATAAAGAATGGCGAGCTAATTTTTACCGTGTATTGATAGAAAAAGTTTTCGCAGCATTGAAGCACGATACATTCTTTTGCCTTCAGGTCGGTTCACAGCGTTACCCATTGCTGGACGATGGCAAACAACTTGCAAGCAATACAGGCTTTGAAGTTGTAGAAATACGCTCCACAGAAATGAAAAACAACTACAACAAAACCGAAGAAGAACGTGGCGAGGTTGTAATCGTGCTGCACAAATCTTAAAGTTAGAAAGGAGTAATAATATGGGACAATTCAAGAAGGGAGAAAGCGGAAATTCGAAAGGAAGACCGAGAGGAAGCACAGGCGAGAAAACAAAATACATTCGGGATTGGCTTACATCGCTTATCGGCTCAAATGCGCAGTCTTTGACAGAAAATTTCAAACATTTGCCAAGCAAAGACAAGTGGCGAGTTATAACCCAGTTAATGCCGTATGTTATACCGAAGCAGACAGAAACGAAGCTAAAAGCGGACGTTAATTTCTCGCAGCTATCGGATGAACAAATAGACAGCATAATAGGACAAATTTCTGAAAATATATTAAACGATGAATAACGAAGAAAAGGTAACGCCAATATCATACGATTGTAAACGCCTGTTACTTGAAGTCTTAACACACGGATATATAACAGACGAACAAAAGACAAGTCTTGCAAACTTCTTTAATGTTGAAAAAATACAAATGGTATATGTTTCAAGTCCTGCAAATCTTGACGAGATAAAAAACATATACGAAGAAGTAAAGGCAGAAGCAGAACGGAAAAGAATTCCTTCTCCCTTACTTGCAGAAATCAATAACGAAACAATGATTTTATGAGCGTATGGCAAACAAGGACAATACAAATTAACGGTGTAGATGTCACTTACAGAGTAACACCGAGTTTAAAGCACGTGCAAGTATTGTTAAACGATAATTTTGCATCCGCAGAAGAATTTTTAAGTTTACGCTCCATGCTTTCGGGATTGCTACATTATAGAGAAATCAAACATCAAAAGAACGTGAAACTTGGTGCACGTATTAACAAATTTAGCAAAGTGAACAAAGCGGCAGCAGCCGTAAACATTACGCTAACAATGCAAAGCGAAGTAGTTAAACAAATAGTAAATGAATTAAAACAAGAAAGAAATGAAAGAAGAAACAAAAGAAACGACATTCTCCCCAATATTTGTTGGCGAGAATAGCGTAGCAAAAATCGAACGTATGCGTAATTTGCGCTCTCAGTTGGACAAGGCACGGAGTTTTATTCCGCTTATCAAGGAAGCAAATTTGCCGATAACACAGGAAATTGTGCTTGATTGTCTTACAATCACAAAAGAACAAGTTTGCATATATCCGACAGACGAAAACGGCAAAATTTCAGAGTTGGGACAACCTTCAACTATTTACAAGCATTGCCCGAGCATTGACGCAGAATTTGCAAAGCAAATGGAACTTGCAACAGAGGGCAAGCCAAAAGTAATCGCCAATGGATTTAAGTCTGAAATCGAAAGCACGGCAACAGCATTCAAGGAAAACGTTTTTAAAGTATTCGCCAATTTTGACCTCTACAGCAAGGAGGACACCACAGAACTACAAAAATACGTGTTTGTTGACGGTGACGAAATCAAGCTACCCGAAGACATTGAAGAACGTGTAAAGCAAGACACGGGCGTATTTTGCAAGACGGAAGAACAGGCACAAGCATTTGAAGCGCACAAACAGGCAGCTGACGCAATAAACGCTTTCCTTGCACATTTCCCGAAGCAATACCGCCCAGAAACGGTCGCAGGAGTCGGAAACCTTTTTGCTTTTGACGAAATGGGTAACGTATGTGCGCAATTAATAGATTATTCACTTTATATTTAACACAATAAAAAACAGGAGGAAAATATGGTAGACGATTATGGAGGACGTTTTGGCTTTTTTCGCCGTATGTGCGTAGAAGGTGACACAACACCGCAGAAGCCAAAAAACAAGAAGTTAACGGAGATGCTCGCAGCGTACAAAAAAGAACTTGCCGAGCTATACACAAAAGCCGTGACAGCAGCGAGAGCCAAGAAAGTAGACGAATACCGCCAGATATTGAAAGCGGGCGGATTAACAGAAGCGGAACGCCAACATTATACGGATTTAATCGTTTCGCCTGATGCAATCGCCACCGAGTTGTTGGACGTAGACTATGGCGAAAACTCAGACAGAGCCGCAGAACTCGCCACGTTTATACAGCATCCCGAAATGGTGGAACAACAGACAGAGCGAGCCGATTTTCTCAAGCGTTTGGATGACTTTGCTGAGCGCAACGCACCAAAAGAGTAAAACAACATTAATACAACATTATGAAAGAACTTACAAAGCGCATAACGTTTTCCGCAGTACTTGACGATGACGGCAAGGCGCAGAAAGACAACGCAAAATTTACAGCGTTTGATGATGGTGAAATGTCTTCACAGATAGGATTCATTTGCGAAGACACCATAACAAGCATTGTTGCAACACTTAAAGACATTGTACCGCCCGAAATTCTTGCACGAATAAAGGCAGAACTTTAAATCCTTACGCCTAAGCGCATATCCTTGCACGGATGATAAATCACACGTCCGAGAAAGGAAAACCGCTTAGGCGTAAAATCCTAAAAAATAACAGAATATGGAACATTTGGCGGCAATAGAATGGCACGAAGGTAATTTTCATTTATATGTTTACCGTAACACAACGGACAAAGATTTGTTATTTCATACTTTGCTAATAGATGAAGTGGCAAAAGAAGTCGGTTTTAAATCTAAAAACGAGTTACTTTGCGCATTAATGAGCCGTGAAGAACTCGCAATGATGAAAAGTTATGGAAGTTACAAATCCTATTTGTGTGTAACTGACAGCGAATGTCCGACATATACGGAAGTAATTAAAGCACTAACTAAAAAAAGAGTGTAAAATGGCAAAGATAGAATTAAAAGTAAAAGGTATAGAAGCCTTGCAAAAGCGATTACTACAAAAAAAGGAAATGGTACAAAATCGTTTGAATATGGAGCTATTACAACTTGCCGAAGAAGCCGTAACCTATTCAAAAGACAATAAAGGATATAAAGACAGAACGGCAAATTTAAAGAACTCCATTTCGTTTGCCTTGTATCACGATGGAAAACAGATAACAAAAAGCATTGGCGAAGGATATAACGCAACATATAAAGACGAACACAATAAAGAACAGAATAACCCGTACACAAAAGGAGAAGTTATGCAAATGCGCTCCAATGCGCTTGAAGAATACGCACGGAAACAGGGCGTGGTCGCCACTTCGGGATATTCATTAATCATTGTTGCTGGTATGTCTTACGGCAAATATGTGGAAGACAAAGGATATAATGTGCTATATCTTACAAAGAGCTTTCTACACGAAGAAATGAAGAAAATTTTTGAAAATATAAAAGAGGACATAACGAAATGGTAATCCCTGTTAATAACAGGGAAATAACAGGGTTTTTAACATTTCATAACAGAGAGAACCGCCGAGCGTAAACAGACAGCGCACGGCGGTTTTATGTTCTTGTCGCTTTAAATACGCAGAATTTTGCGTATTTAAATTTTCCATGCGTTTGGAGCGTTTTTCTTTTCTTGAACGATAAATTACAAGCCTCAGCCATAAAACGCCCTTAAATCGAAAATCCGTGAAAAATAACGCTTTCAAAGGCACTTTATTTCTTAGAAATTGCACACGGCACAAGGTTAGAACTACTAAAATACAGATTATCAAGCTATTACAATTTTTCTGTTAATTATAGATTGTAAATATTATGATAATTCAAAGATAATGCAATATATTATATTATCTTATGGTATTTAGTTAGTTATAAGGATATTACAGCACTTTACACAAGTGCTAAAAATGTAGTATAATATATTATCTTTATGTATTTTTATTGCACAAAAATTGCACACGTTTAGGATTAATCCTTAACTTTGCAAGCACTAACAGAATAAAAGCAAAAAACAATTATGGCAAGAAAAAGACTTTACAAGACAGCCGAAGAACTGATAACGGGCTACGGTCTGCCACTACCAGGAACAAAACGAGGAAGAAAGACAGGCGCAACAGACAGCCGCAAAGTTATGCTAAGGGCAAAGATATTGCCGAGTGGAAACGTACAGGTTTATCTATATTCAAGCTACAAAGGAAAACCGATGCGTTCGTCCGTTGGCGTGTTGAATATAGAAAAAGACGAAAGCGTAAAAAACAGAAACGTTGAATTAATGCGAATGGCAGAAGCGGAAGCAGGTGTAAGGAATGCCGATGCGGTACGATTAGGACACGGATTAGAGCCTAAACAGAAACAAAACATTATGCTTTCAGACTATTTACAGCAACTTATTAATGGCAATGTGTTTGCAAAAAGCACTCGTACAATGATGCTTGCACTATACAACCATATAGAGCTATACAAGACGGCGGAAATAAAAATTTCGCTTATAGATGCAAATTGGATTCGTGGCTTTCTTGCGTATCTGAAAAACGATGCACACAACAGAAACTCAAAACGAAAGGTAAAACCATTGTGTCAGAACACTATTTTCCAGTTATTTCTTGTCTTCGGCTTTGTATTTGCACAAGCGCAACGGGATGCAATAATAACACGAAATCCAATTAAAGAGCTTAACAGCAAAGAACGACCGAAGCAGGAGAACGATATGCGGGAGTTTTTGACGTTAGAAGAGGTTAGCCGACTGATTAAAACACCATACAAAGACGAGCAAGTAAAATGTGCTTTTTTGCTTTCGGTCTTTACTGGCTTACGATGGAGCGATATAAAACTTTTAAAATGGGAAGATTTGCACGAGGACGAAAACGGTAAATACTTTCGTATTACGATGAAGAAAACGGCAAAGCCTATTTGTGTGTATCTTTCGGATATTGGTACTAAATATCTACCAACACGAACGAAAAGCAATGACAACGGATTTGTATTCGCATTGCCAAACAATACGAGGATAAACGCACACGTTAGAAGATGGTGCAAAGAAGCCGAGATAACAAAGAAAGTTAGTTTCCACGTAGCCCGGCACACGTTTGCAACAATGATGTTAAACAACGACACGCCATTGGAGGTTGTTTCAAAGATGTTGGGACACAAAAAACTATCCACAACCGAGATATACGCAAAATTACTAAATAGAACGATAGCAAACGCAGCGCACAAGCAGGACGAAATATTCAAGGGCTTGTAACAAAACCCGACAAAAATATATGACCTCGATTGAATCTACCCCATATTCTTTTAGGCGTTTAGCGCATTTCCTTCGATTTGAGGGCGTTTCCTGTTTTGTATGATAAATTGCACTACCTCGCAAGGATATGCCCTTAGAAACGAAATCCCGACAAAATAACTATTGTTTATATATATTTACAGGCAAGGAGAAACAAATAAAACTCCTTGCCTGTGCTTTTGTCATCCTCAAAACTAACAACCTAAAAACCTTAAAAACAAATCTAATAATTAATAATCGAATAACATTCGTGGCGTATTGAACAAGTGCAAAGTTAATGCTTATGCAAATAACAGCAAAGCAAAAGCACATCTATAAGTAAACAAAAAGGGCAGCACTAAGAAGCACCGCCCATAAACGGCATATTTGCCGCTTTATTCGCAATAACGTCTGGAGCTAACAGATGTAAAAGCAATTACAATGCTCCAAACTTGGCAAGGTTGTTATAACTGAGGTTGGAACAACACCCTTACCCGATGCAAAGGTAACGCTTTTATTTCAATAACGAAGAAACTTTTTATAAATATTCTTTAAACTCGCTTTAATGCGCTTAAACGTGACATAAAGCACTAATAAAGCACTAATAAAGAGTAAATGAACACACAAACGCCCGAAGCGCAAAAGCAAAAGGATGTGGAGACTTTTTACATATTTGCGAAACGGACGTTAATGGGCTGAAACTATCTAAATAATATATGAAAGATGAAAAGAATAAAAACGGGTGGACTAAATGTGTTACTATTATTCACACAAATGTACCAAGCGAATAGCACACGCCCACCCAAGGTATTGAAGCGAGTGCAAAGTTACTTGGTTTTACATTTACGTACAATAAAGCGACTGGCAACGAATAAACAAAACGCAAGAGCACACAGAAGAAGCAGCAGCCACGGAAATAATCATTGCCCGAATTTGTTGAAAATCAAGGCTGTTAAGTTTTGCGGAAAAATCCGCAAAACCCCAAAGGAGGCAGACCAACAATAGAATACGCTCATTTAATAAAGTTATTAAACGAGAAACTGGTGCTACAACTTGCAAGGACTACGCTCTTCCATAAATTTGTGGAGCTGTTAATTAGGGGGAATTTTCGCTATTTAAATTCCTTTGTTCTAAGCGTTTAATTTGCGCTTTGCTTAAAACTACACAGCCGAAGCAAGAAAACCCGACAGGCGCAAGGAAAACAGCATCCACAGCGATTTAAAGCACTTCACGCATACACGCACAAAAAACAGGGAACAGCCTCAACAAAAGACCGCTCCCTGTTTCGTGTTACTTTTCAACGCTTAACTTTATACGTTCGCCGCAATGGGGACAATACAGAAACTTAAAAGGGAAGGACAGAGCCTTCCCGATGTTTAACTTTTTGCTTTTAACTCGCTTACGATGTCTTCCAGGTCTTTTAATGATGAAGCGCAAAAGAACTCATTACCCGACTTAATCAGAGCGACAAAATCCGTATTGCTCATTTCATCCGTGAAAAAGTCACCAACTTTGCAGCCAATAACGTTTGCAATCTTTTCCAAATTCTTAGTAGTCACGGAATCACGGCTGAGAATTTGAGAGAAAGCACCTTTTGTTATTCCGAGGGCTTCCGCTACTTGAACCATGGTAAAACCACGTTTTTTAATTGTTGCTTTTATATCCATATTATATGTAATTAGAAGTTTATTATTTTCTAAACGCAAAAGTACAACAAAGTTTTGAAACTACCACATGTTTTTGCGGAAAAGTTACGAAAAACCTACATTTTAGTTAAAGGAAGTTTAGGAATACATTTAATTTGTAAATTGGAGTTAAAAGTTTATGTTTTCCGAAACTTTTAGCGGTTTTTCTTTGGCTGGTTTAGGTTTTTGTGTTACTTTTGCAAGCGTTAAAACAAAGTAGAACTTTAAAACATAACGACAATGAAAGAGAATTTAATATATAGCACAAAGCAGATAAACGCTAATTTCAGAATTAAAGTAAGTGGCGTTTTCAACGGCAAGAAAATAAACAAGCTCGTTGGCGTAGCCGGAGCACTCGCACTTATCGGCGTTGAAATGCTTAACAAGTTGTTGAAACGTGCTTTTAAATCACTCGCTAACAAATGCGTGTGCAAGTTAAGAAGAGGTTTGCAATTCTCTTTCTATTGCAAGTAAATCAACGAATTAACAAACATAACATAACAATTTAAATTCAAGCAATATGGAAAACGAAGTAAGAACAAGCAAGATGGCAGAAACACAGGTTATAAACTTTGCAAACGTCCTCGCCGATGCGCTGACAGAGTTGGAAAAGAACTTCGGCGGCAAGTATGAAGAAGAAGACAGAAGAGCCAAGCAAATAGAAGACGTGCGCCAATCATTACAGGCAGCTATCGAAGCCACCGCACAGCTTTACGCCTACGAAGTACAAAGCCGTGCTTTTGTAGAAGCCGAGCAAAACAAGTAATACACGCCCTATCCGCTGAGGAGAGAAACTAATTCGGAGCGACACCGACAGCGGAACAAACTTAAAAATACGCAAATATGAAACTTACAGAAAACGACTATTACAGCATATCGGAGCAAATAACCAAGGGCAACGGAAGCGTTGAATATAGCAAGAATGGCGAAACGCTTTTCTTTGATTATACCTTGAACGTTGACGGCTACACGGAGGACGATTATTTCAACGGCACGGGCGCATTTATAGAAACTTCAAAGGATTTAAACGTGCAAGAGGTTGAAAGCTATACAGAGCAAGGCGAACGAACCGCCAACGACTTCAACGAAACCTTATTATACGAATTAATCTAACAGAAAGGAGCGAACACAATGGTAACAAAAGCACAGCTATCAAAAATAATGCGTTTGGCGTGGCAGTTCATCAAGGAGCACAACTTCACGAAAGGCGAAGCACTTAAAACGGCATGGCTTAATTTCAGACTAAAGGCAGCGTTAAAAATTGCGGTTGTAGTGTTCGCATACAGGAAGAAAGACGGAACGACACGCAAGGCGATTGGAACGCTTTTATATCCCCACAGCGAGAAACCACAGGGCGAAAGCAAAGCGAGCAACAAAGTGCAAATATACTTCGACCTTGAAAAACAGGCGTGGCGGTCGTTTAACAAATGGAACTTAGTAAGCATTGAATATTAACAAATTAAAATCAAAAAATTATGACAGAAAAAGAAGTTAAGCAGTTAAAGGAAGTGGGCACGGAAATCGCAAGAGCAGCCGCAAAAATTCTTAGTGTTGTAAACGCTACCAAAGCAGAACCGCAAACAAAGCAGCGCCTTTCCGAAATATCCGAAGTTTTGATTAATTGCGTGGCTAACTTGTTTTCGATAGAAAATTTTGAACGGCTGGCAGCAGGTGCAAACGAAAGCAAAAGGAGATACGACAAGTAACAGGGCAATTTTGAGTTTAACGCAACAATGTAGCGAGTTATCCAAATTCGGGTAACTCGCTTTTATTTTGCTTTATGCCCAAAAAGCGTGTTTTCCTTTGATTTGAGGGGTTATCCCGACACGAACGATAAATTGTGCTGCCTTGCAAGGAAAACCCCTTAGACGCGAAATCCGCAGAAAATAACTTTTTGATAAAGCAAATGAAGCACTAAAAATAAATTAAAATATTGTATATAAGCAAGTTAAAGTAGATACCAGCAAATGTAGCAATTGGTAGCAAATGTAGCAATTGGTAGCAAATGTAGCAATTGGTAGCAAATGTAGCAAA